>Ga0256840_1000278_pt1 | contig 51699 bp, 41 predicted proteins | sample 355202metaG_FD_185969 | JGI IMG/M metagenome (GOLD analysis project Ga0256840, IMG submission 185969) | Hydrothermal vent microbial communities from Mid Atlantic Ridge, Atlantic Ocean - 355-202 | ecosystem: Environmental > Aquatic > Marine > Hydrothermal vents | place: Atlantic Ocean: Mid...
GGGATTCGCTAGGTTTTAGTACGACATCCATCGCCTTTGATATATCTCTGTCCAGTTGAACTAACTTCTTACGAAGATCTATTGTCGCCTCTTTTAATAGTTGGGCAATAAATATCTGTAATTTCATCTCACATATTAATTTATCGGTAATCGCCTGATCAACTAGAGTAGCCTGTAACTATCTTGCCTTTAGCTTTAGTTCTTTATTGTCCGGTTTTACGACGTTATACCATTTGTTTTTGCATGAACTTACGGGGGCTGTTCTAGGCAACAAAGCAAAATGCTGGATAGGTAATTCTCGAAGAAATCATTAAATGTTGAATAAAGACGGCAGTAATGTAGATATTATCCTTGTTGGAGGAAATGCATGAAAATTTTAAAGGTAATTTGAAGAGGATATTAACCCAGACTTTTGCCATACTCTGTAGTTTTTCTAAAGTAATTTTTTTGCATTTAACCGAGCTAAGTACAAAACATTGTCTATACTTTTCATATGACTAATCTATATGGACTGTTGATAGCCGATGACTTTATGTACTGAGCTTAACAAGCTATGGTCTATGAATAATTTTAAAGACCCTGACTTAAAAAGTTTTGCTCAACAGCAATTGATAGCTGAAACTCAAGAGGGGCTTAAAATTATGAGCACCTTGCTGATTCTGCTGATTTTGCTTGCCATGCTTTTTTTTAAGCAGATGAGTTTGATTAATGGCTACAGCTTAAACTATTTCTGGGTGATAGCCCTTTCTGCACATATCAATATTTCTTCCCGTGTAGTGTCAGAGATTAAGACACTGCATGCCTTAGGCATGACTTTATTGGTTATCAGCGCAACGGCCTATGTGTTTATCGCCCATCAGTTAGGTGGCTTTAGCCCACTTCTGCTGGTTAATATTGTACTGCTGTTTATGGTTATTCCGATAATTCCCTGGGGGCTGCGCGAAGCCATCATCATTATTGTGTCCATCTATCTTTTATTAACACTGTCAACCCTAAACGGCGGTCATCAATTTGATGATGAAACTTTAAGAACACTGCAATTTTTTCTGTTGGCTGCCGGCATTACCAGCATAATGCTGGTGGTACGTACCACTTCAGTTCGTAAAAAAGAATTGCTAGCACATTTTGATCTGCAGAAAGCACATGCCGAACTGTATACCTTATCCAATATTGATCCGCTGACGGGAGCCTGGAATAGGCGCTATATAGATCAGGCTATTATTGATTTGGTTACTGATTTTCAAAGTGAGCACTCACATCTGCATTTCATTATTTTTGATCTGGATAAATTTAAATTGCTGAATGACACTTTTGGCCATGATTTTGGCGACCGCGTGCTGACTGTGACGGCAAATACAATTAAGCAGACTGCTAATAGGAAAGGCCAGTTAATTAGGATTGGCGGCGATGAGTTTGTACTGTTATTAGTCGGGGGGGATGCCAATGCATTTATGCAAACCGTTCGAACTGAAATCAAATCATTATTAAGCAAAGAGCAGGACAGGGCTGTTTTTGATTTTAGCTGGGGGATAGTGACTTTGCCTTTGGCCAGAATTCAGGATTCTGAGACAGTTTATCAGCAAGCTGATAGCGCACTATATAAGCACAAAAAAATAAATAAAAATAAGGTAGTCGGTTTTTCTGAAGCTAAGGATAGGCATGTCTATATCTAAGCTAAATTTTAGCAATCTGCACAGCAAGGCTGGCGGTAAACTTTTTGCTCCATCACCTTTTATTGGCCTGGATCTGGGAATGGAAAAGCTGAATATGGTGCAGGTTGACTTTACATCGGGAGAGCCGGTTATTATTGCCGCCAGTTCTGACTATCATAATAGCAGCTATGAAGCATTAGTTCAGCAGCCAAAACTATTTAAGGCATTAATTAAAAGAACTTTTAAATCAGCTGGGTTTAAAGGCTGTAGTGTGGTGGCAACCGTACCATCCCCTTTATTGAAAATCATATTCTTAAATTTTCAATGTAAAACTGACGATATTGAAGTTCAGGCGCTGTTAAATGCCCTGAAACATCGTGTTGATGACGACTTATCTGATTATGTGATTGATTATTTGCCGATTAATCCGCAAACACAGGAACAGATTAACCGTGTGGCACTTGTCGCAATGGCAAAACATGATGGGATAGAAGAGTATTTAGGGTTGCTGAATTACAGCGGTTTAGCTGTTGAAGCATTAGAAATAGGCCCTGTTGCCATCAAGCGTCTGGTATCTTCGCTGAACAGCTCTGAAGAAACGCAAAAGGTACTGACGCTTAACTTTGGTACTCAAAAAAGCTATTTAACAGTGATATGGAACAATGAATTGCTACTGGATAGGGAAATAGATTTTGGCATAGACAACATTATCAATGCAATTACCAAAGCTTTTGATATTGATAGTAAAACAGCATTTAAAGTATTGCATGAATATGGTTTGGCTGAAGATGACATTGCTGAAGGTGAATCTGAAGAATTATTGCTTGAAGATGAGTTGGATGACGGCCGAATGACCAGTGTATTGCTGGATGTGCTTCACCCCTGTTTCGTCCATTTGAGTGAAGAAATTAAAGATGTTCTGGTTTATGTGGCTTCAGAAACGCGGGGCGGAGCAGTTGAACAGATTTATTTAATGGGCAGTCTGTCCAGAATTTCCGCAGTTGATAGAATAATTGATGGCTTAATATCCATACCCGTACAGACAATTAATCCGTTTTTTGGTTTTTCGGCAGAAGAAAAGCCAACCTTGCTGAATGATCTGGGCCCCCTGTCAGGCGTAGCCGTAGCAACTGGGCTATCAATGCGGGGTAAAATCTGATGAGCCATGAAATAGACCTGATTCCGGCCAGTTACAGAGAACGGCTTAAAATTCAGCGCTGGTGTCATTTGTTTTTGGCTGCATTGGCTTTGATTGTTGTTCTGACTATTTTTATAAGGTTCGGTCTTAACAGTAAAAATCAAGCTATTCAAACTGCTATTTCATCGTTGCAGCGCGACAAGTCTTTTAATCTGCGGCAGCAGAAAACCTACAATAACTTATTGACTGCTGAAAGGCGGCTAAATAAAAACCTGGAAATTCTGGAGGGAGTGCGGGGCGGTGTTCCAGTGCGCAAAATCATGATATTGATTGATCGGGTATTGAATGACAATATCTGGTTTTTGCAGTGGTCCTTTCGTCGTGCCGGAGAAATTGTCAGCCTGCCTCCGCAAACGGTACAGACTGGCTATTTTATTATTATTCCGCAAGAAAATAGTCAAATAGGCAAACAGCAAGCCTGGAAACTTGAGACACACATGGAAATCAAGGGGCAGGCCAGAGACCATTCCAGTTTTTCTCTATTTGTGCAGGATTTACTTAATCAGGATGAAATTGAAGATGTCAAAATAGTCGATACCCAAGTGCAGACTTATGCTGACACTCAGGTTGTCAATTTTAATATTGTGATTCTGATTAATAATCAGCACAATAAAAGTCATGTATAAGACCTTACAGGAACAGGTTCAGCTTCGAACGCTTGTATTTTTGCTGATTTCTCTTGTTTTAATGGCGTTGTCTGCCAGCTATTTGTATGTCATAAAATCTCCCTTTAAACAATTCTGGCAACAGCGGCAAGCGCTAACCTTATTGCAGGATGAAGCGCGAACAGGCATTCCTTTGAAAAGTAAGATTGAAATGCAGCTGCAGCTGGTAGAACAGCTAGGTCATAAATTGCATGGCACTGGACAAAAGCTTGCTGCTAATAAAATGGTCGCTTATGTTATTGGTGAGCTAGATAAAACTGCTGAGCGACATCAGGTCACAGTTATTAGAGTAAAACCGCAAAACCCGGAAATGCTATTTACTTTTAAAGAGCTGCCTTTTCAAGTTGAAGTTAGAGGTAATTATTTCAGCCTTTTTGCCTGGCTGAAAGATATTGAGAAAAATTTAGGGGCGATTGTTATCAAACAGTTTGATCTTGCTGCAGCGGATCAGGATAAACAGCGAAAAATGTTCTTAACCATTGCTGCCTATCAGTTTGAGGATAAAAAATGAATGCATCTTTTGTTTTTTTGTCATTTAGTTTGGCCGCTGGTATGGCTAATGTCATGGCAGAAACACTAGAAGACCCTGCTGATTCAGCAGCTATTTTGCACGATCCTTTTCAAAAGCCTGCCTTCTTACAGCCTTCATTTAAACTGAAAACAGCTGAGAAGAAATCCAGCAAATCATCCTGGACACCTCATCTTTTAATGACCTTGCGGGCTGGGAAGAACTCTATGGCCAATATTGGCGGGCAGCTTATTATCCTAGGTGGGAAAGTGAACGGATATAAATTAATTAAAGTTTATGAACGCAGTGTTGTGCTTGTAAACCAAGGAAAAATTACCCGATTAACTCTAGATGAAGAAAATGCGACAGATGAAAACTTTTAAATTTTTTTTACTGACTTTTCTATTTATTGCTTTGTTGCCAGTGTCTGTTGCAGGTTCAAAACCATCGATACCCAAGCTAATTTCAATATCAGTTAAGCAGTCGGAAGTCAGTGAACTGTTTGAGATGCTGTCACGGCAAAATAATATTAATATCGTGCTGGCCAAGGATGTTAAAGGGGAAGTATCGATTAATCTGTATGATGTTTCGGTAAAGCAGGCTGTTTATGCTATCGCCTCAGCTGCCGGTCTAGCTGTGGAACGGATGGGTAAAGGCTATTTGATTTCTAGCCAAAGCAATGTAGGTAAGACCATAGCAGGTGGTTTGACTGATTTTAGAACCTATAAAATTCAATATTCCAATGCCAGCAAGGTGTCAAAAATATTAGAAAAGCATTTGTCTCAATATGGCAATATTGATATTTTGCAGGAGCGGAATCTTCTTGTAATTGAAGATTTGCCTAATTTTCTGACTCGCATTGAAAAATTGCTTTATCAGCTTGACCAGGCACCGGCACAAATTTTAATTGAAGCTAAAATCTTATCAATTACGCTTGATGATGAGCAGAAGTATGGCATTAACTGGAATCATGGCAATACAATGCTAGGGGCAGAGTCATTAGGCGTAGCAGATCAGTTTCGTGACCTAGCTATTGGCGTTGGTGCTGGTCCTGCGGGCATGGCTTTCAATTATTTTACTAAGAATATTGAGGTTCAGTTAAATCTGCTTAGCAAAAAAAACAGAGTTCGTACACTTTCCAGTCCAAGGCTGCTGGCGCTTGAACATCAGGAAGCTGAAGTTATTATCGGTGATAGAAAAGGCTATTCTGTAACAACAACAATTAACCAGGTGACTACTCAGACTATTCAGTTTCTTGAGTCTGGAGTGATTTTAAGGGTAACGCCTTCAATAGACCATTTCGGCCGTATTATGTTAGATATTCATCCGGAAGTAAGCATTGGATCGGTATCCACTTCAGGCGATAACAACTCCACCATACCCAATCAAACAACTACTGAAGTGACTACTCGCGTTTTAGTTGAAGACGGGGCAACTGTTTTTATCGGAGGATTGATTGGAACGACCGTAACAAATAAGCATCAGGGCGTACCTATATTAGAAGATATTCCTCTTCTGGGGGCTTTATTTTCAAGTGAAAACCCTATTGCCACAAATACTGAAACCGTTGTTATGATTAAACCCCAGATTATACGGCATAATAATTTTGAGCTCGTGACCAAACCTTTCGACAGAATTAAAAAATTTGAAGAAAGCAGAAAAAAAGAGACCCAGAGGATTGATGATTTTTTTGAGGGAAGCTTTATTCATCGTTCAGAGTAAATAGTAAATGCTCTTCCATCTCTTTCAGGCGTTCAGGTGTACCAATGTCCATCCAAAAACCGTTAAACTTTTCTCCGGTTACTCTATTTTTTGCCATCGCCTTTCGCAGCAATGGTCCCAGTTTTTTTATCCCTGCTTCCATATTATTAAATAGTTTTGGATGATAGAGGCCAATCCCGCTGAATGTTAGGCTTGAGCCTCCTGTTTCGGAAACCAGACCGCCAGCTGATAAATGAAAATCACCTTCAGGATGATGTTCGGGATTGGGGATCAAAACCAGATGTGCCAGGTCTATTTTTTTATTATGCAATTGACTGAAATTGTAATCGTTGGCAATATCGCCATTAACTACCAAGAAAGTGCTTTTTCCCAACAAAGTAAGCGCATTTGCAATGCCACCGGCTGTTTCTAGACCTGTCTCACCCTCATCTGAATAAACAATAGATGCGCCAAACTGCTTCCCTGACCCTAATACCTGCTTAATCTGTTCACCTAAATGGGCAATATTGATAACTATCTCTGTAAACCCTGCTGAAACCAATTGCTCAATGGTATATTGAATAATTGGTTTTCCTGCAACCAAAAGTAAAGGTTTAGGCGTTGTGTCTGTTAATGGACGCATTCTTTCACCACGTCCGGCGGCTAAAATCATTGCTTTCATTTTTTGCTGTTATAGGCAGGTAAAATAGTTTCTATTAAGTAATGGTTAAATTCAGCAAGTTCAGTGTACTTGCTGCAAATATGGCTGACATAGTTTAAAGTTCTGGGAATATCAGCCAAATAATCAGGCTTGCCATCACGCAAATTTAAGCGGGAAAAAATGCCGATAGCTTTTAAATGCCGTTGCAATCCCATTAAGTCAAACCAGCGGGTAAATGTTTCCAACTCAGTATTGATTAATCCTGATTTAGTAATTTTATGAAAATACAGGGTCATCCATTTCAATACTTTTTCTTCAGGCCAGTTGATATAGCAGTCACGCAGCAAAGAAACCAGATCATAAGTGATTGGGCCAATGACTGTATCTTGAAAATCAATAATGCCAGGCGAATTCTCTTTCAAAAACATCAGGTTTCTGCAATGAAAATCCCGGTGTACACAGGTTTGAGGCTGCTCTAATGCTGATGCGATTAAAATTTGGTTGACGTTATCCTGAATGTTTTTCGGTATGGATAGAGCAAGGCATTGTTTTAGAAACCAGTCATAAAAAATCGTAAGTTCTCTGCTTAATAGCGCTTTATTATAGCTGGGAAATTCACTGTTAGATAAGCTGGAGTCTGAATGCAGCTGATGCAGACTGCTAAATGCGCTGCAATATAATGCTGTTGCATTTTCTTCATTCAGTTGATCCAGAAAACAGTCGCTGCCAAAATCTTCTAATAGTAAAAACCCTTGAGTAAGGTTTTGCTGATAAATTTGAGGAACGTTTAGCCCTGCCTGCTTTAATAATGTTGCTACCCTAATAAAGGGTTCAATATTTTCTTTATCAGGAGGTGCATCCATTACAATATGCTGCCCCTGGCTGTGAATAACCCTAAAATATCGTCTGAAACTGGCATCACAGGAAGCAATCTCAAATTTCACAATGTTTAAGCTAAGGCTGTGAGTTAACCAGTCTAGAATTGCTTTTGCACGGGTATCGGCTGTTGACATGAATTTATTGCAATCAGGGTTATAAACTAAGGTAAAATGTTCAGCTACTCAGTATACTGTCCTTAATAGTATACTGAGCAGTTACAAATGAACGGCTATTTTATTCGATTTTTGAGTCTCAAGTTAACTTTTACTGATACGCATCTATGCATTGCAGATATTTTTTTGTTGTTTTTCTTTTTACATATGCAGAATTGATTGTTGCAGAAGATGGCGAATGGGATTGCGGAAAGGGATCAGATGGCAAGTGGAATTGTGAAGGACAGACGTCAGCGGATCAGACTAAAGCTGATCAAACTGAAAGTGAAGAAAAAATGCCAGCCGTATTGGCTGAACCACATTCTGTTCCCTTCTCTGCTCCAGTTATTGCCAAGCCATCAAAACCTGTTCTGTCTCCATCTCCGCCTAAAGTTGCTGCCCAGTCTGGCTGGAACTGTAAGGCAGGTGGTCAGGATGAAACCTGGAATTGCAGTTTAATTGGTGCAGACCCAAAAGGCGTCGCTCAAGCTGTTGGAGAGGCGGAATACTCTTCCGGCCTATTTGAAGCGGCATTTGACTATAAGCAGGAACAGGTTTTTAGCACGTTACACTCCCAATTAAAGTACGATCCCTGGGAAAATTGTGGCAGTTCATCACGAAATACTTATCCATCAACAGCTGGTACTGATTTAAGAAACACTGCACCAATGGATGTTACGGCTGACTATTCCGAAGTTTTTGATAAGGAGGTAACCAGCTTTTTTGGCAATGTAAATATTATTCGTGCCGATCAAAATGTGAAGTCTGACAAGGCTAGCTATAACACGCTATCAGATACCATGGATGCTCAGGGGCATGTTTTTTATAATGAAAACGAAATATCCCTGTACAGTGAAACAGCCTTGCTAAACTTAGGCACAGATGAAGCAAGACTCAGAAAAGCTCTGTTTATTTCTCCTTCAGGACCCATTCGGGGCAGTGCTGATGTGGTCTATAGAGACAGCAAGTTTCTGTCCCGCTTTAATAGCACCACATTTACCAGCTGTCCTCCAGGCAATCAAGATTGGGCTGTCCATGCAGATAGACTGAAAATGAATAGGAAAACAGGCAAGGCCGCGGCTAAACATGCGTGGTTGGAGTTTAAAGGGATTCCAGTTTTGTATACGCCTTATATTTCCTTTCCTGTGGATGATCGGCGAGTATCAGGTATTTTGCCTCCTTCCTTCGGTGCAAATGATAAAAATGGCTTAGATTTTAGCATTCCCTACTACTGGAATATTGCCCCCAACTATGATTTAACCATCTGGCCGAGATATATGTCAAAGCGCGGAGGGATGCTAGGCGGGGAGTTTCGCTATTTAACAAAAATGACATCGGGTTCGCTGGGTCTGGAATATCTTCCATATGATACTTTACGCCAAGAAGCGCGGTTTTCCGGAACTTTTAAGAATAAAACACATTTTTCTGAAAACCTGAACAGTAATATTGATTTGAATTATGTCTCTGATGATGAATATTTTGATGAATTAAGCAATGCCCTAGGTCTTTCTAACGACAGGCATTTGAGAAGTCAGGCTGATTTGAATTACAGCACAGAAGGCGTTTCCTTTTCTACGCGTTTAGAAGCTTATCAGACCATAGATAGGAATATTACAGATGATGCAAAGCCTTACCAAAAACTTCCTCAGGTAACTTTAAATCTGGATCATTCTTTTGACCAATGGCCAATAGACCTTGCGGTAGAAAATGAATATGTGAATTTCTATCGCAATGGGCGGGTAAGTGGACATCGGTTTAATACCAGACCTTCAATTTCGTTTCCTATAGAAACGGCCGGATCTTTTTTTAAACCTAAATTTTCTTTGCAGCATACGCTGTATGAACTGAATGATCGGACGGATGGGAAATCTGAGAGCATTAGCCGTACATTGCCAATTGTCTCTGTCGATAGCGGTCTGTTTTTTGAGAAAAATTTTGAATTTTCAGATTCAAAATATATGCATACCATAGAGCCGCGTTTGTTCTACCTGTATATTCCGGAAAGAGATCAGGCTGATATTCCGGTATTCGATTCGTCACTCTATGACTTTGGCTATAGCAGCTTATTCAGAGAAAACCGGTTTAGCAGTGTTGACAGGGTGCAAGATGCCAATCAAATTACAGTAGCGATGACCTCTCGATTAATCGACTCAGAGACAGGGCAGGAAAGGCTGAATTTAAGTATCGGTGAAATATTTTATTTTAAAGATAGAAATGTTACTTTATCAGGCGACCCTGAAACTAACAGTCTGTCAAACCTTGTAGCTGAATTGAACGGACAGTTAACGGACAGCATTTCATTTTCATCCGCAATCCAATGGAATCCGGATATAAATGATGTGGCTAGAGGGCAGGCCGAAATCAGATACAGAGGGCAGGGCGGAAAAATAATAAATTTAGGCTATCGGTATAGAAAAGACAGGCCAGATCTTGCTATAAACAATACAGACTATATTATACAGTCAGATGCTTCTTTTAGATGGCCTCTGTATGACAATTGGTACGGGGTTGGGCGTTGGCAGTATTCGCTGAAATTCAATTCGACAAAAGAAAGCTTTTTAGGCTTAGAGAAAGAAAGCTGCTGCTGGCGTTTTCGAGTAATTTGGAGGCGGTTTGCAAATACCATAACAGACAGCTCCGGAGATGAAATGGATGAAGGTATATTTGTGCAGGTTGAGCTTAAAGGGCTAACAAGTTTTGGTACTAAAATTGATGATTTTCTTGAGAAAAGTCTGAAGGGATATCAGAGAGCAGAATAAATGAATAGAAAAAAACAGATGATTAAGATTTCAGTTTTAATTTTAACTGCACTATTATCCAGTTTTGCTGTAAAAGCGGCACCGCTAGATCGCATTGTGGCTGTTGTTGAAGACGGCGTTATCTTGGATAGCGAGCTGACCAATGAAACAATGAATATTGTAAAAAAATTGGAAGCCAATAAAGTGATGATTCCGCCTGCTTTTGTACTTAGAAAGCAGGTGCTGGAACGGCTGATTATGGACAAGCTGCAGCGACAGTTGGCCGCTAAGTCGGGGATACGGGTCAGTGATGAAATGCTCCGTAGTTCTGTTGCCGATATTGCCAGGCGTAATGGCTTGACGGTCGATGAGTTTAGGAATGAGTTGAAAAATCAAGGCATGAGTTTTCAGGGATTTGAAGAAAGCATTCGAAATGAAATTATTGTTAATCAGCTAAGAGCCAGGGAAGTGGGTTCGCGAATTAAAGTAACAGATAGGGAAGTCAGCCATTATCTTGAAACGCAGGGAGTAAGCAAGGAACAGGTTCAATACCATCTTGGCCATATTTTGATTGCCATTCCCGAGGGAGCCTCATCGTCAGTAATTAAAACGGCTAAGGAAAAAGCCGAGAAAGTAATGGCTGATTTGCGTAAGGGCGCTGACTTTAAGCATACGGCTGTAACCGTTTCAGATGGTGGCAACGCCTTAAAAGGCGGTGATTTGGGCTGGCGAGGTCTTGGTGAAGTGCCTACTCTTTTTGTTAACGCTGTGGCCAAAATGAATAAAGGAGATATTGCTGAATTGATTCGCAGTCCCAGCGGGTTTCATATAATTAAAATGCTAGATTTAAAAGGTATGAATAAACATATCGTGACCAAAACAAGAGCTCGGCATATATTAATTAAAACCAATGAATTAATAGATGATGCCGAAGCTAAAAAAAGATTACAGGCACTTAAACAAAGAATTCAGGATGGTGATGATTTTGCAACATTGGCGCGTTCCAATTCGGATGATAAAGGTTCTGCAATTAATGGCGGAGATTTAAACTGGGTAGGCCCCGGTGATCTAGTGCCGCCTTTTGAAGCAGCTATGAATCAGTTAGAAATTAATGGCATCAGCGATCCTGTTCAAACCCAGTTTGGCTGGCATCTTATTCAGGTGCTGGAAAGAGAGGACCGAGATAATAGTATTGAATATAAAAAAAACAGGGCAAGAGAAGAAATTCGTAAGCGTAAAATTGAAGAAGAAACTGAGTTATGGCTGCGCCGATTGCGTGATGAAGCATTTGTTGATATTAATTTGGATCGATTATAAATTATGGGAATGGAGTCTGCTAATAAGGAAGAACAGCTAAAAAATAGCTTAAAAGCGGTTATTGCTAAAGAAGAGCTGCTCCTGCATCAGCAATTAATAAGGCGTCTGTCTGCTGAACTGAAGGTCAGTTTTTTAGACTGTGCTGCCGCGTTGTCTATATTGAATCAGCCTGATTTAGTCCTTGAAAACAAAAAACAAGCAGATAGAAATGCAGAAAAAATAAAAGCAGAAAAAGTGGCCGCTAAACAAAAATTGGTAAGATATCGCCTAGATATAGGCCGAAAGCATTCGGTATCAGAAGATCATTTAAAGAACGCTTTAATTGAAGTTTCAGGGGTGGATAGGAACCGTATTGGACGGTTGGATATCCGCAATTATTATACTCTGGTGGATTTGCCTGATGGAATGCCTGCTGATATATTTCAGCTATTGTCAGAAGTAGAAATTTGTAAGCGAAAGCTAAACCTTAAGCGAGTAAAATATCAGCCTCGGTTTTATCGTAGGAATAATAAGAAATAGCAAATTGGAGAGTGCTATTTTATTGGAAAGTTTTTTTCCGTGGTGTGTGGTGTAGCGAAGGATGTGTATTGTAGCTGATAGCGATTAACCCGCTATCTTATAAAGATAACGGGTTAATTTATGCATTATTTCAAATAATGAAAAATTATGCTGCCATTTTACGTGAACGGCTAACACCGACCATGCCAAGCATTGCACTGCCAAACAGCCAAACAGCTGCAGGTACTGGGACTGCTGATAGAACTACAGGGCCATTAACCATTCCGCCTGATAATCCAGTTGCTGTTCCTTGAAACAAAATGCCATAAGTGTCATCTGCTACTGGATTAAGAATAACGCTTTCGCCAGAACCGACAAAGGCTGTTAAAGCTAACCCAGCACCATCAGTCAGTGCGAATTTAAAGTTGTCAATATTGAAGATCTCAAAGCCGAATGTTTCGAATACAATTGATGTCGCAGATGCACCTGCTGCAGATGTAAGGCCAGCAGTATCAATGTCGAAAGTATAGTAATGATCTACTGCACCAGTAGCAAATGATTCATTAATGACTAATACAGCTGGAGTACCAACTGAAGCAGGCCCCAATGTGCCTAAGTCACCAACAAATGTTGAAGCATTAGCTCCCATCGATACACTTACTAACGCCAGCAGCGCAAAAAACTTATTAAAACTTAACATATTACCCCTCAGTATTTAAAAAAATGGTTATAAAGACTATTCTCAAAGCATGCTTCATACTTAAGTACAGAATAGAGTGGAAATTATATCAGGCAAGCACTATGCCGTAAACAAAAAGCCACTGATCTTTTTATCTATGAAAATTATTGTTTGTGAATCTGTTCACAGTTCTTTGTCGGTATATTAATGTTTTTATATATTTCAACGCCTTGTTTTAGACTGTTTAAGTTGAATACAGCTGTTGCAACAGGTAAGGAATGAAATATAATTTTTAGCTTATCAGGCACCTGCTGCCATAAAACTTGATTTAGAATAACGGCCATATTTAGATTTAATGGTTAAAAAGTTCACTCTGCAGAAACAAAAGGGTTATATTGCATTTCATAGCCAAAGGTGGACATTGGACCGTGCCCAGGAATAAACTTTATCTCTTTGCCTAAAGGCCAAAGTCTGTTTTTAATTGAATCAATTAAAGTATTATAGTCCCCTCTAGGGAAATCCGTACGTCCTATAGATTCTTTAAAAAGCACATCGCCCACTAAAGCAAGTTTAGACTGTTTATGAAAGAATACAATATGCCCCGGGGTATGTCCTGGGCAGTGAATAACCTCAAGCCTTTGTTCTCCAACACTCACGGTATCGCCATCTTTTAACCAGCGATTTGGAATAAAGGTGTCGCTGGGAGGAAACCCAAAGGTTTTAATTTGCGAGGGCAGGGAGTCTAGCCAGAATTGATCTTCTTTTTGCGGTCCTTCTATCGGTAAAGATAATTTATTAGCCAATTCTGCAACAGCACCGACGTGATCAAGGTGTCCATGGGTTACCAGAATAATTTCTGGTATGGCATCTTCGGCCTTTATGGTTTCTAAAATAGTTTCAATGTCACCGCCAGGGTCAACGATGGCGGCCTTTTTTGTCTGTTCGCAAATTAATAGGGTGCAGTTTTGCTGATAGGAAGTGACGGGGATAATTACAAACTTTAAACTCATGATTATGGAAAGGCCGGGTTATATTGTAGGGGGCAGCCTTTTGTGACAGCCCTTTTTTTCTACGGACGGTATCATTAAAGGGTAGTCATAAGGGTTTCCCCCAATGTTGTTAAATTAAGCATAAAACATTCGGAGTAGGGACTTTAGTCCCTACTAATACAGGGCTAAAGCCCCGTCTCTATGCCTAATCAGCTTTATAAACCTTTTAATTTATGGCATTGGGGTTTTTCCCCTACGAAAGATGATTAATAAACATCACGTACATAGCGCTTTTCTTTCTTTAGCTGATTGACGTAATCAGTAGCCTGTTCAGCAGTTTTATTGCCATGTTTTTCGATAATTGCATGCAGAGCCTTGTCAACATCTTTTGCCATATATGTAGCGTCTCCGCAGACAAAGAATGATGCACCCTGTTCAAGCCAGGAGAACATTTCAGCCCCATTTTCCAGCATACGGTCCTGTACATAAATCTTTTCTTCCTGGTCTCTTGAGAAAGCTAAATCTAAGCGGTGAAGCACGCCTTTTTTCTGCATAGCTTCAATTTCATCACGATATATGTAATCAGTGGCTTCGTTTCTGTCACCGAACAGCAGCCAATTTTTACCGCTGGCTTTTCTAAACTCACGCTCCTGCAGAAAAGCCCGGAATGGGGCAATGCCAGTACCTGGCCCTACCATAATTATAGGCAAGGTATTATCTTCCGGAACTCTGAAGCTTTTGTTGGGAGCAAAGAAAATATTTACGCGGGTATTGTTATCAACCAAGTCCGCCATAAAGGTTGAACAGACACCTTTATGCTCGCGGTTGTGGGCGTTATATCGAACACTGGCAACTGTTAAATGGACGCTGTCAGGATGCATTTTCCCGCTTGATGAAATGGAATAGGCGCGAGGCTGCAGAGGTTTTAGCAGTGCTAAAAATTCAGCGGCTGAAAACTCTATATTAGGGAACTGCAATAATAAATCTAAGATATCCCGTCCCCATAGGTATTTAGCTAAATTAGCTTTATCACCACTGTCTAGCAGGCCATTGAGCTGCTGATCGCCTGAACGGTTTGCAATTTCCTGCAATAATTCTTTGCTAGGCAATTTTATTTCAAAATGACTGTGTAAAGCATCTGATAATGACATCTGCTCGCCATTAACGGGCTCATCTTCATTGCCTGTACATGAGATAGCTCTGACAATAGAAGCTACTAATTCTGGACAGTTTTGAGGAATAACATTTAAGGCATCGCCCGCTTCATAAGTTAAGCCTGAACCTTCAAGCGAAAATTCGTAATGACGGGTCTCTTTGGATGATTTTTCAGAAGTAAGCAGACGGTTAACAGTCATTTTGCTTGCAAAAGGGTTTTTACGGTTATATTTTGCCTTTTCACTGCTTCCTTTCGCATCGGCAACTAAGGTAACAGCCGCACCCTCAGCCATCATAGGAATAACACTGCTTATCCAGTTTTCAGCATCCTCGTCATGGCCAACATCACAGTTAACCCGGTCATAAAGACGTTTAGCACCTAGTTCTGCTAAACGGCTGTCCCATTCAATTCCGGCCTGGCAAAATAGATCGTAGCTGGAATCGCCAAGCGCTAAAACTGAAAACTTAATTTTATCCATTGATGGCGCAGAATCTGCGCTGACAGAATCCCAAAGCATTTGAGCATTATCAGGCATTTCACCTTCACCATAGGTACTGGTGATAATCATCAGATATTCCATTTGGGCCAGTGCATCTGCTTCAGTCTCATCCATGCTTTTAACAACCGGCAGCAGTCCGTGCGTTTTAGCAATTGTCGCAGCATCGTTAGCAAAAGATTCAGAATTTCCGGTCTGCGTACCATATAAAATATTGATAACGCGGGCATCTGTCTGGTCAATTAAATTAGAACTGAGCAGTATATGACTATGCATGCCTGCAAAAAAACCGCCTATCCATGCACGTTGGGTGTCAGTATAGGGGGCGTTTTGTGGAATATTAGGTGTTTTCATATATTTTTTAACTATCTTTATATCGCTAAGGTGCCGCAAGCAACTACTATGCGAATTTTGTTTTCAATCGATATTTCTCGGCGATTCAAGCTTCATCTAACATGGTTTGAACAATGTCAAGGCTGGTTAAACCGGCAATATATTCTTCAATGCCCGTTACTTCAGCTAAAGCAATTCGGTTGGCATTCTGCTGCTCCATAATCCAGGCAGTAGAACCAATAGAGTAAATGCTTTGTACATCTCGCTGAATCAATGCAGTTTTATAGTCGGTCAAACGCTTGTCAGCCAATAAGTCAGCAAGCTGTTCATCAGTATAATTGCTATAGGCTTCTCTATTTGTTTTAACTAAAGCGTCCTGGATTTTTCTGGGACGTTCTAGAATTAACTTATCTGCTTGCCGACTGATTTGCTGATCTGTTAAGTCATTATGTGCTGATTTTGCAAGCTGATTTTTTGCTATTTTCTGTGCCTGATCAATAACAGAAAAACTATTGATTAGCTTAAAGGTAAGCGCGGTATCAGTTTTTCCATAATCAGGAATTGCACCATCAAATAATGCAGTATTGTTCTGGTAGGCTGTTCTTACCAATTTAATTTGCTCTTGAGCATAGGCAGACGACAGTTCTTCGATCATTGCTTTACGATCTAAGGTTTTGCCTAAATATTCAGCTGTCTGTGTTTTATAGAGCCATAAAGGGATGGCAAATTTAAAATGCCTGCGCTCATTTTTCCAGTCGCTGAGAATTTTTTTGCCGATAATTGAGTCCGTGTATTCTATATGCTGCTCCAGCATATAGAGAATAAATTGCTCATGAGCTTTGGAAACCTCAGTTTCTTCTGATAAGCAGCGAATTTCAACTGAACTAGTGTCATATAAATTTTCTAAGCGGTTCTCCGGGTCATATTGATAGGCATTGCCGCCTGACATGCCTGTGCAGAAGCCTTTGCCAAAAGTGCCTAGGTTAAGTATGGCTCCATTAATCATATATTCGCAGGCAAAGTCGCCTACGCCTTCAACAACAGCCATGGCTCCAGAATTTCGGACACCAAAGCGGTCGCCAGCTTCGCCATTGATAAAGGCTTTGCCACCTGTTGCGCCAAATAGTGCAAAATTGCCAATTAAAACATTTTCCCCCGACTTTTTAGAGCCGCCGCCTGGAGAGCTGATGATAATTGTACCGCCGCAGGCAGATTTGCCTACGCCATCATTACAGGTACCATAATGTTCTAAATGCATGCCATCATTATTGAAGGCTGCGTAGCTTTGACCTGCAGAGCCGGTGGTTTTAATGGTTACACTGTCGGCTGCCAAATAGCGCCGGCCATGCTGATTGGTGTATATAAGTGATGAATCATTGGCCTGCTGTTCGGATACTTCATAGCCGAGAAAACGTTCTATATCAATAGCCGTTTGACCGCCAACAGTTTTATTGCAGTTGTTTAATTTAAAGTTGGCACCTTCAATTGTTATAGGCTGGCCTTTGGTAATGGCAGATTTTATCTGGGCTAAATATGTATCATCTATGCTGAAATTAGCCTCTAAGTAAACTGGGTTTTGAATTTTAACTTCATCAACTTGAGCTAGCAGCCTCGTAAAATCAAGCTGTCCAACCATGGCCGGATGGTCAATTAAATGCAGTAAATCAGCTTGGCCACGAATTTCTAGCAGGCTGGCGTAGCCAAGGCTGGCTAAAATCTCTCTAACTTCGTGTGCCAGATTCATAAAAAATTGAGCTAGCACGCGAGGATCGCCTTTAAATTCTTCATGTGCTGTGGTTAAGCCGGCAGGGCATAATACATTGCAATTTTTAGCCATTACACAGCGAAGCATCATTAAAGCAGTTGTGCCAAATTCAAAAGAATCACCGCCTAAAATAGCAGATTTCACAACATCAACACCGCTTTGATGGGCTGCGCTGCAACGCAGTACCACTTTGTCCCGCAATCCATTAGCCGCTAGTGCTTGATGAACCTCGGCAATGCCAATTTCCGGTGAGCGGCCTGTGTTCTTTAAACTGGTAACGGCTGCGGCGCCGGTTCCCCCGGTGTTGCCAGCAACGTTGATCACATCGGCGCCTGCTTTGGCTACACCGACAGCAATGGTGCCGATACCTTCCGATGAAACCAGCTTAACTACCACTTTAACGCGGGCAGCTTTTGCATCATGGATTAACTGCCCCAAATCTTCAATGGAGTAGGTGTCATGATGCGGTGGAGGGCTGACCAGTTCAACTTTTGGCGTTCCGCCACGAAGCGAGGCAATCTCAACTGATACTTTGGCTGCAGGCAATTGACCGCCTTCTCCAGGTTTTGCTCCCTGGGCAATTTTAATTTCAATTTCTTCAATATTCGGATCAGCAAGATAGCCGGCCCATACACCAAAACGGCCTGAAGCAAATTGCTTTATCTTGCTTGATTTTATGGTGTTAAAACGGCTGGAATGCTCGCCGCCTTCGCCAGAGTTGCTCATGGCACCGGCTATATTAGTACCTTGAGCAACTGCTTCATGGGCTTCTGACAATAAAGCACCGTGACTCATTGCACCTGTTGCCAATGCGGCCGTAATTTCATGTGCAGGCTGTACTTCTGCAAGAGAAATTGGTGTGCGAGCAGTCTCTAAGGTGTTTAGATAGTTATTTATTAGGCTCGCGGTATTGCGGACTTTAATATTGATGGCATTGCTATCAGTTGTTAAACTGAAATTTTCTTTAGAAAAGCGGTTGTTAAAATGTTCAGCAAGCGCTTCTATCCGCTCAGAAGATGAATTTTCGGTAAAAGAAACTTCAAAGTGTATCGCGTTAGTTTTTTTAACTTTTAAGCCAACAATAAGAAAGTTATTATTGCCTCGCAAATTTTGGCTGTTTAAAATAAAATCAAAATCATCGCGACTTTTTGCAGAGCGAATGTCAGCTGGAAAGTCAACAATATCACGAAGAGCTGCTGGTCTGCTGTTTCGTTCCTGATAGAGTCCCTTGGTAAAGCTGCGGTAGGCAGGTGTTATGCCGAAGTCGTCAATCTGCTGGGGAGTCCTTTTTTCATAGCCAAAATCAAGATAGGCAGTGTCGCTGACGGATGCGGATTTCTCAGGATCGGACTGAGGAATGTATAGAATACCTTCATCCGTCATATTGATATATTCTCTGACAGCTGTATTGCCAAAAGTATGGCCTGCACCGTCTTGGCGTTCTTTAAACAGGCCTAGAAAGGGAATGTCTTTTTCTTCATTGACAGATAAGGCTTTATGGTGCCATTCGGCGGCACTGGCAGCAATATCTGCATACTGAACGCCCCCAACGGAAGAATGGATGTTTGGGAAATATTTTTTGAGTACAGGACCGTCAGTATCCAGATAATTTGATTCAAAAAATTCACCGCCGATATAGCTTTCAGCCGTACATAAACCAAATTTTCCCATCGTTTTCATCAATGATTTTTTAATCCCATTTTGAAAGCTGTCCAGTGCATGCTGCTGGGCCTGTTCATCAGTATAATGTGTAACAACACGGTTATGTACACTGAGCGGGCAGATGGCGGATGCGCCGAACCCTAATATGGTAGCAATATCATGGGGGCTGGCTGCTTGGCCTGTTTCTAAGATAATGGAAGAGTTAAAGCGTAAACCTTGCGATGTCAGGTGCTGATTAGCTGCAGAAATCATCAGTAAGGCAGGGATGGCCGCTTTATCTTGGCTAATATTTTGATCGCTTAATATAATAATGCCGAAATTTTCTTCGGCTGCTTTTTTAACTTGCTGACAAATGCTTTTGACTGCGTGTTCTAATGCCTTTTCGTTTTTTTCTGCGTTATCAAAGTCAGGTGTGTACAGCATATCAAATGTGGCATGACTGACTGCCTTTTGCCGACGGATCTGTTCTAGCTGGGTGCGTTGCAGAATGGGAGTGTCAATGATTAGCTGTCTGCTTTCGTGCTCAGCAAAAGTTGGCTTGGCTCCCAGTGCTACACGCAAGGTCATGCCATCGCTTTCGCGCAAGGAATCAAGGGGCGGATTAGTGACTTGAGCAAAACGCTGGCTAAAATAGCGTGACATGCCGCCTTCTGCTTTTGAAAGCGCATTGGGTGTAATGCCATAGCCCATTGCGGATACTTTTTCCATTCCATTGCTTAAAATGGGATCAAGCAAAAATCTGAAACTTTCTTGGTTAAGAGAATAGGCTGTATGCCTCTGGTCAATATTTAAAGCATGTTCATTATTGAGTTCTGACAGTTCAACTTTGTCAAAATCGGCAATATGCACTGCGTTTTTATTCAGTAAGGCTTTATAGTCTTTTTCTTTGGCAAGACGTTCCATCACCTGATGGCTGTTATAAGCTTCACCTGTGCCATGGTCAAAATACAGCATGCCGCCGGCTTCAATGCGGCCACGCCTTAATATGTCTTTGGCTGGAAAATCAATCTGTCCTGCTTCTGACATAACTGCCAGGTATTCCTTTGTTTCAACTGACCGCAAAGGTCTAAGGCCTAGACGGTCAAGACGAGCTCCTACACGAATGCCATCATTAAAAATGATGGCGGCAGGGCCATCATTTTTTTCTTCATATAGGCTAAAATATTCTAGCATGGCGCGGACATCATCAGACAGCGAGGTGTCATTTTCCCAGGCAGGCGGCATCATTGCTAAAATCGCGGTAACAATATCAAGATCGTCTTCATTGATGCGGCGCGTTAAGGTTTGATCCAGACGGCCTGAATCAGACTGGCCGTTCGGGAAAATAACTTCTTTGTTATTTTGGCGGGCAATGGCGTTTTCACTGAGTCTGTTTTTCTTGTCGGTATTCAATTCGCCATTATGCGCCATATAGCGAAATGGCTGAGCCATCATGGTTGCAGGTGCAGTGTTTGTCGAGAAACGGGTGTGAAAGAATAGGGTGCTTATTTCATGATCTGCATCATATAAATCGGTAAAATAAGGAATTACTTCAAAAGAATTAAGGCGGCCTTTGTAGACCTGAGTGCGCGAACTCATAGACAAAGGATAAAAGCCTTCTAGTTCATGGCGAGTAAAGCCTTCTGCTTCAATGGTCAGCAGTGCAACTTGAATATGTTTTTCAAATTCATCATCGGTTGCGTCTTTTAAGGCATTGGGACGGCCAAAAATAAGCTGTTTGATTGGCAGTTGGGCTTTGACAGATGCTTTGTTAATTACCGAGTTATCAATCGGAACGTTTCTCCAGGCGATAACGGGCAGATCAAAGTCTTTTAAATGATTTTCAACAAGCTCAGTTGCTGCCTCATCATATTTGACATGGTCTTCAGGGAAAAAGAAGTTGGCAACGCCAAATTGGCCAAGTTTCAAGCTGTTTAAGCCGGTTACTTTACGAAAAAATTTAATTGACAGGTCTATATTTACCCCCGCACCATCGCCAATCCCTTCTGCGCTCATACCGCCTCGGTGAGGGATGGTGCAAAGTGCTTCGTGAGATTTTATCAATAAATCGTGTGATTGCTTGCTTTTCTTATGGGTTATAAAGCCAACGCCACAGCTATCTTGTGATAAGTCTTCATCGTAAAGTATTTGAATGGTGTGATTTTTAAGGGAATTTTTAATCATCGCTATCCCGGTCCTTAATTGTATTTTAATGTCTTGCAGTCAATGCGGTTTCTTTGCTAGAGTCAAGCGTTTACAGCTCTGGTTTGGGTTGACTGCTGAAATTTCTATCAGTGAAACTTTCCAATTATACCATAAGAGCAGGTTGAGGACGCAAGGTTAAAGGTGAGGCTGGTGCGGTAAAAGTGAAGTGAAAATAATGATGGGTAATCATCAGGAAATTGATTAGAAAGTTTGGGGTTTCTTTATCCGCACTGTCTTTTCTAGTCAAATCTTTTCACCACTCATTGCATGTGCAGATGGCACAACCAATTTTTTTATTTTTTTTAGAGATAGCTAGTGATATGCAAGAATTTGATGTTGTAATTGTGGGTGGCGGCATGGTGGGGGCTACAGTTGGCTGTGGACTGGGTAACAGTGGCTTAAAGGCTGCCGTTATAGAGCAGACACTGCCCGATGAATTTTCAGCGGAACAGTCTCATGATTTACGCGTTTCCGCTTTAAGCCTGGCTTCAAAAAAAATATTGCAGGCAGTGGGAGCCTGGGAAGGGGTGTTAAATCGCAGGTACTGTCCTTTTAAGCGTATGCGTGTTTGGGAGACGGCCGGTGATACAGAGTTTAACAGTGATGATATTAATCTGCCTGAGCTGGGATATATCGTTGAAAACAGAGTGACGCAATTAGCTTTACTGGATAAATTGGCTGATTTTGACAATGTTAAACTGTTTGCGCCAGCCAGCATTAAAAACATCAATTATAACCCTTCAGGCCTGGCAACTATAAAACTGTCTGATGATACTGAATTGCATGCGAAGGTGCTTGTTGCCGCCGATGGAGGCAGCTCCAGAGTAAGGCAGGCTGTTGGTTTAGGCGTTACCAGTTGGGATTATCGGCAGCATGCAATGGTAATCTATGTAGAAACTGACTATGCACAGCAAGATATTACCTGGCAGCGTTTTGTGCCAAGTGGCCCCCAGGCTTTTCTGCCGCTGACAGGAAATTATGGTTCAATCGTCTGGTATAACTCGGCCGATGAGATTAGACGCCTAAAGAGTTTGCCTGCAGAGGCTTTAATTTCGGAAATGACAGAGACATTCCCCGACTGTTTAGGGAAAATAAAACAGGTTTTGGGGGTAGCAAGCTTTCCTTTAAAGCGACAGCATGCTCAGCAATATGTAAAAGCAGGTGTTGCTCTAGTGGGTGATGCAGCGCACATGATCAACCCATTGGCTGGACAGGGTGTTAATATTGGTTTGCTGGATGCGGCGGCCTTAGCTGAGGTGCTGGTAGAGGCTAATGCAAAAGGTGAAAATATAAGTGATATTGCTGTTTTGCAGCGGTATGAAAAAATGCGCAGGAATGAAAATTTAAGAATGATGACTGTCATGGATGCTTTTTATCGCGTTTTTAGCAATAAAATACTGCCGATGAAATTTTTTAGAAACTTGGGTCTGGGATTGGCTGAACGTATCTTGCCGGTAAAAAATAAGGTGATGCGGATGGCAATAGGGCTGGATGGCAATTTACCAAAATTAGCGCGAGGGAAGTCTCTAAAATAGCTGTAACATTTTATAATTACTTGATAAATTAATGATTTATACTACCATGATAATAAACGACCTTTGGTTGAGAGATTATTATGGAAAAAAGACTTTATCCTCGAGTAGTAAAACAATTTTCTGCTGTTGTTGAGAACCAGCAGGGACAGCAGCTAAAAGTTGTTGCTGTCGATACTTCCAGTGATGGAGTGTGCATTCAGTGCAGCATTATAAAAAGGGACCTCATTACCCCAGGCGGCAGCTTTGTTAGCAATGGAAAGCCCGTTGAACTTTTTATCTGGCTGGATCTTCCTTTTGAAAACGGTGTTGCAAAAAAAATTTGTGCCCGGTGTCATGTTTCCTTCTCAAGGCGAATTTCAAAAGACCAATGCAAGATAGGGATGCGGTATATGGAGTTAGATGAGGGCGGGTATGCTACCTTAATAAATTATATAGAATCTGCATCGGCTTGTAATGATTATTGAGATAATATTTTATCTTAATGCATAGCAAGAAATAAATACACAGCCCTACTTTGCCTGGTAGCGCTTGACGAAAACCGCATGCATGGTAGGCTACGCCATCTGTTTTACATAAATATTTACCCAATGACTGAACTGGAATCCTTTTTTAGTGGTGATGGCTCGCTATCAAAAGTAATCTCTGGTTATTTGCCCAGAAACTCTCAGCTTGAAATGGCCGGCTCAATTGCTGAGGCTATTGCAGAGAATAAAAACCTAATAGCAGAGGCAGGGACAGGAACAGGTAAAACCTTTGCCTATTTAGTCCCTGCTATTCTTTCCAGAAAAAAAGTCATTATTTCAACGGGTACAAAAAACCTTCAGGATCAGCTGTTTAATAAAGACTTGCCACTTATTCGCAAAGCAATTAATATCCCTTTTAAATCTGCATTATTGAAAGGCAGGGCAAATTATCTATGCACTTACCGCCTGGACAATGCCTTAAATGCCAGTTTTGGCTATAGCAAAGATGATGCAGGTGCGTTAGCACGTATTAAAGCCTGGTCAAAACGGACCAAGGCGGGGGATATTTCTGAAATTTCAGATGTGGCAGAAGGTGACCCTATCTGGTCTCAGGCCACTTCCAATATTGATAATTGTCTAGGTAAAGAATGCAAGGACTATGCTGACTGCTTTTTAGTTCAGGCCCGTAAAAAAGCTCAGGAATCTGACATTATTGTAGTTAATCATTACTTGCTTTGTGCCGACTGGTCTTTAAGGGAAACAGGATTTGGCGAACTGCTGCCCACAGCCGAAGTAGTGATAATTGATGAGGCGCATCAATTATCTGAAATTGCTTCTAATTTTTTAGGGTTATCGCTTAGTGGAAAGCAGTTGAATGAACTGGCAACAGATACTTTGGCTGAGTATTTTAAAGATGCCAAGGATATGCCGGACCTGCGTACGGCATGTGAAGATCTGCAATTTGAGGTTAAAGATCTGCGGCTGGCATTTGGCATGGAATTAAGGCGCGGTGAATGGAAAGATTTAGAAGATAGCCCTAAAATTTCTGCAGCATTGGAATCCGTCCATAAGCAGCTGGATAGACTTGCTGAGCAATTAGAACTGGCCTCTGTACGGACAAAAGGGTTAGAAACCTGTTTTGACCGGGTTGAAGAGCTGGAAAGTTTGCTAAACAGTTTAATCAATGACGATAGCGGTAAATGGATACGCTGGTATGAAACACATAGCAAATCATTCACCTTAAGCAAAACGCCTCTGGATATTGCTTCTGAATTTAAGTCTTTTATGCGGCAGCATAAAGCCAGCTGGATATTTACCTCAGCTACTTTAAGTGTCGCCAATAACTTTGCTCATTTCTCAACAGGGCTGGGGCTAGGTGACATAGAAAGCAAAAGCTGGGAAAGTCCTTTTGATTTTGAAGCCCAAAGCCTTTTTTATCACCCCAAAGGCTTACCAAAACCAACAGAATCAGATTTTACAGAAAGAGTAGTTGAATTTGCATTGCCTGTGCTAAAAGCAAGTAAAGGGAGAGCTTTTTTTCTGTTTACCAGTCATCGTGCATTAAAAATAGCGGCAGAGTTACTGGAAGATCAATTGGACTACCCTCTGCTGGTACAGGGGACCCGTGCAAAGGCTGTGCTTTTGGAGCAATTTAAGGAAAAAGGCAATGCTATTTTATTGGCTACTTCCAGTTTTTGGGAAGGCGTTGATGTTAGGGGTGATGCCTTATCCTGCGTTATTATTGACAAACTTCCTTTTGCATCACCAGGCGACCCTGTTTTAAAAGCACGTTTAAATGCAATGGAAAAGCAGGGGCGAAATCCTTTTTTTGAATATCAATTGCCTACAGCCGTCATTGCCCTGCGACAGGGCGTTGGGCGCTTGATTCGTGATGTTAATGACAAAGGAGTACTGATGGTCTGTGATCCGCGATTATTGAAACGTGCATATGGCCATATGTTTTTAAATAGTGTGCCAGCAATGAAACGTTCTCGAGAGATTGAGGATGTGAATGAATTTTTTCGATTGCTGGATGCAAACAACAAAGCAGAAGAAATGGAGCGGCAAAATTGAAAATGCTGGCAGTAGAAACATCAACAGAAGCCTGTTCTGCAGCTCTATACATTGATGGCGAAGTGCAGGAGCGCTTTGAAATAGCGCCTAGAGAACATACTAAATTAATCCTGCCCATGATTGACTCTCTTATGGCTGATGCGGAGCTTAAACCGCAACAGCTGGATGCACTGGCATTTAGCCGTGGTCCAGGCTCATTTACTGGAGTCAGGATTTCTACAGCTGTTATTCAGGGAATTGCTTTTGGAGTAGATCTGCCAGTTGTCCCCGTCTCAACTTTGGCAGCTATAGCGCAGCACTATTTAAAAAATGCTGTTGCTAATTGCGTTTTTACAGCAATGGATGCACGGATGGGTGAAATATTCTGGGCTGTATATCAAAAAAACCAGGAGGGCTATGCTGAGTTAATAGGAGAAGAGGCGGTAACTTTAGCTGAAAATATCCTTTTTTCTAAGCAGAAAGGTGTTGGGATAGGTTCCGGATGGGGCGTTTATCAGCAGCAGCTATCTGCCTGTTTAGGGGATCTGCTGCTGGATATGGAAGCAGAGCATTTGCCCAGAGCTTCTGCAATTGTCGATTTGGGTGTTGTAGGGTTTGGGCAAAATCAGGCTGTTGCGGTTGAAAAGGCGATGCCAGTTTATTTAAGAGATAAAGTGGCAAAAAAAGAATCGGAAAGATAGAGTACAATGGCAGTTTATTCTCTCACTTTAGCATTGTTTTCCAGTGGCTCAATATTTTGAAATTCACCCAGATAACCCGCAAAGGCGGTTAATTACGCATACGGTAGAGATTTTAAACAGAGGCGGTTTAATTTCTTTGCCCACTGATTCGTCTTATGCCTTTGCCTGCCATATCGGTGATAAGCGGGCACTAGATAAAATAAGGCAGATCAGGCAGTTAAGTGAAAAGCATGACTTTACTTTAATTTGCAAGGACTTAACCCAGGTTTCTAATTTTACAAAAATAAATAATGATACATACAGGCTAATTAAAGCACTGACACCAGGGCCTTTTACCTTTATTTTAGATGCAACAAAGGAAGTGCCTAAACGCCTACAGCATGCAAAGAAAAAAACCATAGGGATACGCGTTCCTGATAATATTGTGACTCAGCTTATTGTTGATGAATTAGATGAACCTCTGTGCTGTTCTACACTTATTTTGCCAGATAATGCAGATGCCGAAACAGACCCGTATGAAATAAGGGAAAAATTGCAGAAAGAGCTGGATTTGATTATAGATTTTGGCATTATCGAGTCTCAGGAAACAACGGTCATTAATTGTACAGATAATGATATAGAAATTACCAGGCAAGGCATAGGCCATGCCCCCATGTTAGATTAGGATTTTATTATTATGATGGATGGCCTGACAGTAGTTCAGAGGATTGTAGTTTGGATTTTGCCGGTGATATTTGCTATCACCGTGCATGAAGTGGCTCATGGCTGGGTAGCAAAAAAATATGGAGATAATACTGCTTCAATGTTAGGGCGGTTGACTTTAAACCCAGTAAAACATGTTGATATGCTGGGTACTCTTATTATCCCAGGGTTATTGCTCATTTCTTCGGCTGGGTTTATATTTGGCTGGGCCAAGCCCGTGCCAGTTGATCCAAGAAATTTTAAGAACCCAAGAAAAGATATGGCTATTGTTGCTTTGGCTGGGCCGGTATCTAACCTATTGATGGCGCTTTGCTGGGCTTTGCTGGCAAGGCTGGGTGTCATTATTGAAATAGAAGCAGTTTCTTTGCCTCTTATTTATACAGGCATGGCAGGCATTTCAATTAACCTGGTGTTAGCACTGATCAATTTAATTCCTATTCCGCCGTTAGATGGCAGCCGAATAGTAACAGGATTCCTGCCAAATAGGCTGGCATGGCAATATAATAAGCTGGAGCGCTTTGGCTTTATTATTTTAATCGCCCTGTTATATACCGGTGGTTTGAGCTATATGCTGGGATACCCCATGTATTTTGCCCAAAGTATTTTTTTTAACATAGCCGGCATTTGATTTTGTGAGTGAGACAGTTATTGATCATGCCGCTGAAAACGTATTGCAGATTGCTCTAGTTGAAGGGACGCCATACACAGAACTTCCGGAAGATTTATATATTCCGCCTGATGCATTAAAAGTTTTTCTGGATACTTTTGAAGGCCCGTTGGATTTGTTGCTGTACCTGATTAGGCGACAAAATATAGATATTCTAAACATTCCAATATCTCGCATTACCACTCAGTATGTCAGGTATATTGAGATGATGACGGTGCTGCATCTGGAATTGGCCGCTGAATATTTGCTGATGGCGGCTTTATTAGCTGAGATTAAGTCTAGAATGCTCTTGCCTAGGCAGCCAGAAATAGAAGAGGAAGAAGACGATCCCAGAGCCTTTTTAATCAGAAAACTGCAAGAATACGAATGCATTAAAAAAGCGGCAGAAGATATTGAACAGCTGCCTAGATACGAACGCGATGTTTTTGATACACTGGTCGATGTTTCAGGTGTAGAAATAGAAGAACAATACCCCGATATAGAATTAAGAGAAATGCTCTTGGCATTTCAAGAAGTGCTCACACGTGTTGAGCAGCTTAGCCACCATACCATAACTAAAGAACCCCTATCAGTCCGTGAAAGAATGGCAGCCATTTTGGAAAAACTTAACAGGCCAGATAGCCTCCCTTTCTCAGAACTATTTACGCGAGCAGAAGGAAAAGGAGGGGTGGTTGTCTCCTTTCTTGCCATCCTTGAACTCAGCAAAGAAGGATACCTCGAAATCATCCAGTCAGAGTTCTTTGGAGAAATCCGAATCAGAGCAAAAATCAGCTACGAGTGAAGTATCAAATGTTTCAAAACAGTCAAAAACCGCGCTTAAAAAATCGCTAATAGCGGAAGTAAAAACAGAATTAAAAAAAGAATTAGAGCCTGAATTAATAAATGAGCTAAAGCTAAGTTTAAAGTCTAATATTGCTTCAGAACTAAAATCCAACTTAGAAACCAAGATAAGAGCTGAGCTTATTGAACAGCTTGAGCCTAATGTAAGATTAGAATTACAGTCAGAATTGACTAAAAGCCTTACACCGAAAATAGAATCATCGTTAAAGCTTGAGTTAGTGGATGATGTAAAAGAACAGCTTGAATCTGATATCAGATCTGAACTGGAAAAAAGCTTAGAACCCGAAATAGCTCAAGAATTAAAAGGTGGTTTGGAGGCTCATCTTAGAGAAGAATTGGTAGCTGATTTAACCCCTAAATTAGAAGATGAATTAACGGCGGAGCTAAATGAGCTGCTTGAACCAGAAATAAGAGCGGCATTAGAGGAAAAGTTAGAAATTGAATTAACTGATACTCTGACTAAGGAAATTAGCCTGGCCTTAAAGTTTGAGCTAATGGACGAGGTAACAGAAGAGCTTGAAACTGAGCTAAAAGGTAAAATTGAAAAAAATTTAGAATTAGAAATTAGGGCTGAATTAGAGCCAGTACTAACAAAAAGTTTAGCTAAAGAAGTTGAAACTGCACTAAAGCTTGAATTAGCTGATGAAGTAAAGCAGCAACTTGAATCTGGACTGAAGAGTGAGGTAGAAAAAAGCCTTGAGCCAGAAATAAGAGCAGAGCTTAAGTCGGAATTAACGGAAAGTCTAGCTAAAGAAGTTGAAACTGCACTAAAGCTTGAATTAGCCGATGAAGTAAAGCAGCAACTTGAATCTGGACTGAAGAGTGAGGTAGAAAAAAGCCTTGAGCCAGAAATAAGAGCAGAGCTTAAGTCGGAATTAACGGAAAGTTTAGCTAAAGAAGTTGAAACTGCACTAAAGCTTGAATTAGCCGATGAAGTAAAGCAACAACTTGAATCTGGACTGAAGAGTGAGGTAGAAAAAAGCCTTGAGCCAGAAATAAGAGCAGAGCTTAAGTCAGAATTGACGGAAAGCCTAGCTAAAGAAGTTAAAGCTGTGTTAAAGCTTGAACTAGCCGAGGAGGTAAAGCAGCGGCTAGAATCTGAGCTGAAAAGTGAAGTAGAAAAAAGCCTGGAGCCGGAAATAAGGGCAAAACTAGAGCGTGAATTAACAGAAAGCTTGACTAAAGAGGTCGAGGTATCATTAACGGTTCAGCTAGAGGATAAAGTAAGAAAACAGCTTGAATCAGAACTTAGAGCAGACCTGAGCAAAAGTCTAGAACCTGAAATAATCCAGGAATTAAAGACCGTTTTAGAAGAAAAGCTTAAAGAGGAACTGATTGCGGATTTAATAATTAAACTGGAAGACGAGCTGACTGAAGAGATAACGCAGCAGCTTGAACCTGAAATTAGAACTGAATTATCTGTTAAATTGGAGGCGGAATTAACCGAGACTTTAAGCAAAGACATAGCTGTTGCGCTAAGATTTGAGTTAATGGATGAAGTAAGAGGGGAGCTTGAGGCTAAACTGGAAAAAGAACTGACATTAAAGATAAAAACGGATTTAGAAACGCAGTTCAGAGATGAAATAATAGCCGATTTAACCCCTAGATTAGAAGGTGAAGTTAAGGCTAATTTAACTGCTCAGCTAGAGATGCAATTAAGGTCAGAACTGACTCAGAGTTCGGATTCTACAGAAATAGCATCGGTTTTAGATAAAGTAAATGGATTTGAATTAGGCGAATTGATAACGCCAGATACGGATACCAAAAAGATTGTAGAAGCAATTTTGTTTGCCGCTGATAAACCGATGACTAGCAAACATATCCAGCAAGTATATCCTGAGCTTGAAAGACCTGAACTAAAAAAGATACAAAATGCTGTTGATTCGATTGCTGAAGATTATGTCGCTAGACCAGTAGGACTGAAGAAACTGGCCAGTGGCTATCGATTTCAGGTAAAAGATGGGTACTCCTATTGGGTTTCCCGTCTGTTTGAAGAAAAACCGCCTCGATATTCACGGGCTTTATTGGAAACTCTAGCTATTATTGCATATAGACAGCCTGTTACACGGGGCGATATAGAAGATATTCGAGGAGTTGGAGTCAGTTCAAGCATTATTAGGACGCTGGTAGAAAGAGAATGGGTACGTGTTTTAGGTCATAAAGAAGTGCCTGGGCGCCCTGCCTTATATGGAACAGCAAAAGAATTTTTAGATTATTTTAATTTATCATCATTAGACCATTTGCCAACTTTAGAAGAAATTAAGGATTTTGATTTTTCTTCTGAAAAGCAAATGCCTATTTATCAGAATGCTGAAAAACCAGCATCCGTCGAACAGTTAAGTGAAGAACAAGCAAGTGAAAAAACCAGTGAAAAACAGCAAAGCATCGAGCCAATCTCAGAAACCAGACACTAAACCGCAGGTTTCAAAAGAAACTGAGTCGCAAAAAGGGGAGCGAATTCAAAAGGTGCTGGCGCGTGGCGGCTTAGGTTCGCGACGAGAAATAGAACGTTGGATAGGTGAAGGCAGAATCAGCGTTAACGGAGTAAAAGTGACGCCAGGTCTGCATCTGGTTTCAGGTGATACGGTTCAGGTGAATGGCCGAACGGTTAATTGGGAAAAATATACAGAGCAGACTACCCGAGTGCTGGTCTATAACAAACCCACGGGTGAAGTAGTGACTAGGCGTGACCCTCAAGGCCGGCCTGTAGTTTTTTCACGATTGCCCAAACTGACCATTGGTCGCTGGATTTCAGTTGGCAGGCTTGATATTAATACTTCTGGACTTTTGCTGCTAACCAATAATGGTGAGTTGGCTAATCGGCTAATGCATCCATCGATGGAATTAGACAGGGAATATGCTGTTCGCATTTTGGGTGAAGTTTCAGATGAAATGATTAAGCAGTTAAAAGAAGGGGTGGAGCTAGAAGATGGCAAAGCCTATTTTAATGACATTCAATTTTTCTCAGGCGAAGGTGCAAACAAATGGTTTCATGTGGTCGTTAAAGAAGGCCGAAACCGTCTAGTCAGAAGGCTATGGGAATCACAGGGAGTAACAGTGAGCCGGTTAATGCGGGTAAGGTATGGTCCATCCGTATTGCCTACCAATGTAAGGGCTAAAGACTCTTATGAGCTGAATAATAAAGAATTGGGAATATTAATGGAATTTGTGGGGATGCAGGCTGAAAAGCCATTGAAACCCGCCTTAAGAAGAGATAGAGGGCAGCGCTAGATCGATCAATTTAGGTTCGCGTACTAATTACTCTTCATTCCCTATAAATTACTTTGGGAAAAACAAGTTTTTATTCTGCCCTGATGCAGAGAAAACGAGAATAATTAAAAAAATCCTATGATAACTCCTTTCCCAAATATTGATGTTTTGTGTGCAGGCCATGCCTGTTATGACTTGGTTTTTTCTGTCGATAGGCATCCTAGTGAGGATGAAAAGGTTTTTGCAGATGATTTAGTCTCCTCTGGCGGAGGGCCTGCGGCCAATGCAGCTATTGCTGTTTCAAGGCTAGGCTTAAAATCTGGGTTTGCCGGGTATTTAGGCCAAGACTTTTATGGCGAAATGCACCTGCAAGAACTTATTCAGCATCAGGTAAATACTCAATTTATTGTGCGGGGAGACTCACCAACTCCTTTATCAGCTGTATTGGTAAAGCCTGATGGAAAAAGAGCATTAATTAATTATAAAGGATCAACTAAAGCATTGTCAGGAAATGCGATGGACTTCTCTTCACTTAATGCCAAAGTCATTCTATTCGATGGCCACGAACCTGAAATATCTCTAAATCTTCTTGAATTAGCCCGTAAACACAAAACTCCTACCGTTTTAGATGCAGGCTCTTTACACGAAGGTACCGAAAAGTTAATGAACAAAGTAAGCTATCTGGTCGCATCAGAGAAATTTGCCTGTCAATATGCGGGGGATGTGAAAACCGCTTTAACACGACTGGCAAAAAAATCTCCTGCTGTGGTTATAACTTTAGGTAAAAAAGGCCTAATTTGGCAAACTGGAAAACAGATAGGAAAGCTGGGAGCCGTTTCTGTCAATGCTATTGATACCACAGGGGCTGGTGATGCTTTTCACGGTGCTTTTGCTGCAGCTGTTGCAAAAAATATGGATTGGCAGGATATTTTGACATACTCCAGTGTAGCAGGCTCATTATGCTGCACAAAAATAGGCGCAAGACAGGGCTTGCCCTGGCAGCAGGAACATAGTGAATTTATTAGTCAAAAGCTGTAAAAATGTCAGAAAAACTTATCTATGCATCTAATCGTTTTAGCGTAGCCCCCATGCTCGACTGGACAGACAGACACTGCCGTTACTTCCATCGGCTTCTTAGTAAAAATGCATTGCTATATACCGAAATGGTAACGACAGGTGCGATTTTACATGGTTCTAAAGAACGCTTTTTAGCCTTTAATAAAGCGGAAAACCCCGTTGCTTTTCAGCTAGGGGGAAGTGACCCTGCAGATTTGGCGCAATGTGCTCAGGCTGTTGAGCAGTATGGCTATGAACAGGTGAATTTGAATGTGGGCTGTCCTAGCGACAGAGTACAGAATGGCCGGTTTGGTGCCTGTTTAATGGCAGAGCCTAATTTGGTGGCAGAATGCATATCTGCCATGAGGCAAGCTGTCTCAATACCGGTAACTGTAAAATCAAGAATAGGGATTGATGAGCAGGATTCATATGATGAATTGCTGAATTTTATTTCTACAATTGCTGATGCTGGCTGCGGTGATTTTATCATTCATGCAAGGAAGGCCTGGCTAAAGGGCTTATCGCCCAAACAGAATCGGGATATTCCGCCATTATGCTACGACGTTGTCTATCAGATTAAAAAAGATTTTCCTGAGTTGAATATCAGTTTAAATGGAGGCATCACCTCCTTAGGCAGTGCAATCGATATTTTGCAGCATGTTGACGGTGTGATGGTGGGGCGGGAGGCTTATCACAACCCCTATTTGCTGGCTGAAGTTGATGCCCAGATATATAAATCGCCTAATGACATTAAAACCCGGCACCAGATTGTTGAGGAGTTAATGCCTTATATTGAACAGCATTTGCATGAAGGCGGCAGGCTGCACAATATTACGCGACATATTTTAGGTCTTTTTCATGGTATTGCAGGTGCAAGAACTTGGCGCAGGGCATTAAGTGAAAATTCTCCTAAAAAGGGAGCGGATGGATCGGTTGTATTAGACGCATTAAGCTACATTCGACTGTGATATAATTTTCTATTGCAGATAGATAAACGGAGATTAAACGGTGGAAGAACTTTTTTCCAAAATGATTACAGAAGTTGGTGAGGACGTGACTCGAGAGGGGTTGGTTGACACCCCTATGCGCGCAGCGAAAGCCTTTAAATTTTTAAATAATGGCTATGATAAAACACTGGAAGAAGTGATAAACGGTGCAATCTTTGAAGCTGATACGGAGGATATGGTCATTGTAAAAGATGTGGAGCTGTATTCTTTATGTGAACATCATTTACTGCCTTTTATTGGAAAATGCCATATTGCCTATATTCCGGATGGCAAAGTATTGGGCCTGTCTAAACTGGCACGTATTGTCGATATGTATGCCAGACGTATGCAGATTCAGGAAAAACTGACAAAACAGATTGCGGATGCCGTTGAATTGTCTATTGGAGCCAAGGGTGTTGGTGTTGTAGTAGAGGCAAAACATCTATGCATGATGATGCGAGGCGTTGAAAAGCAAAATTCTGTGATGACTACTTCAGTGATGACTGGGATCTTTAGAGAAGACCGCAGTACAAGAATGGAATTTTTGAATCTTATTAACCGACAATTTAAGTAGCACTGGTTTCAGATAAAATATTGGGACAGGCAATTGATTCAGTGACTGCCTTTTTTTGAGGGCGCTTAGTTTTGAAGTGCCTAAGAATTATTACAATAAAATGAAAATGATTGCCTATCCCCGAGTGTCAAGGCGGATGCAGGCCTTTTTAATTGATGGAATTCTTTTATCGTCTGGTGTAGCGGTTACATTAATAGTTGCCTCAGCCTTAGGTATCCAAGGCATTAAAGCAGTTTCACTGGCCGGTTTGGCTGTTTTTCTCTTAGAACCTGCACTGGTATCGTTTACTGGTGCAACTATAGGGCATCACCTGTTAGGGCTTTGCGTAGTCAATAAAAGCACCTTGAAAAATATAACTATCTTTCCCGCTATAGTCAGGTTTATAGTTAAATTTACACTAGGCTTGCCTTCTATCATCCCAATTTTCACAACACGGCAATACCAGGCAATTCATGACCTGTTAGTTGGATCAATAGTTATTCTGAATCACCCTGAGACCTTTCAAACATATGAGGTGTTAGGCGAGAGAGATACTGAACAGCTGGGTTATAGCTATCCCCCGAAAATTCGCCGAGCCATTATGACTTTTTTATATAATCTGGCATTATTTTTTATTCTTGAATTTGTTTTAGAACTTTTTCTTTCTGAGAAGTGTGCGGTTTATAATCAGTGCCGGGGACCTGAAACAGTGGTTGCCTACTGTTTAACTTTGCTATGGATAGCAGGTGTATTTGCAACTGCTATTTTATGCTGGAGGGGGCTATTATTAGGCTGTCGACGGACATTGGATAAAAATTAAATAAAATATTTCAGACAGCTAACCGGTTCTCAGTTCAATATTGTTTTGGCGGGCAATACTCTTTCAAAACAGCTGTCATTGACGAAGGACTAGCCATCTTTATAAATAACATTGTATATCTTAAAGCCGAGAATAATTGCAGAAAGAAAAAGAGTAATTATATTGGCAATAATAATGGCATTGTCAGACCTCTGTATACCATATATTAGCCACAGTACAATGCCCATGGTAAATAGAAAATACATGGTAAGAGAGAGTGAGCGGGTATCTCGGGTTTTTAAGATTAAAAACGCTTGGGGTAAAAAAGAGGCCGTGGTTAGAAATGCCGCGCAATAGCCTAAAATTTCAGTTTCGCTCATATTGGATTATAAAGAAAGAATGTTGGGTTGAGATATCTATATGCTAACAATAAATGCATTCCTGCAGAGAGCATGCAGAAATAACAGGGTATTTTTCCTAAGCTAACTTAATGGCAATGACGCAGAGATTAGGAATAAAAATTAATGTAGTATCATAACAAAATCAAGCTAGTTAATTAACAAAAAAATGGGTAAAGATCCAACTGATCTTTCTAGGTTCATTCTGAAAAATGGTTGTCTATGTATCATCAAGGTGTTAAAAAAAATATCGTTCCACGCCCTAAAAGTAAAAAAAAATCACATTTAAAAGAACTTGATCCCATTTTAAGCACTATTTTTTCTGCCCGTGGCATTACCGAAAACCAGCAGTTAGAACGTACCCTGGCCAACCTTCCTGCCCCCTGGCTATTGTCAGGCATGGAAACGATGGTTGAACATTTAATCACAGCCATAAAACAGCAGCAGAAAATTACCGTTGTTGCCGACTTTGATGCCGATGGAGCAACCAGCTGTGTGGTTGCCATAAAAGGTCTGGAGCTGTTAGGTGCAAGCAATGTGTCTTTTGTTGTGCCTAACCGGTTTGAATATGGTTATGGACTGACACCGGAAATTGTCGAGTTAGTTAAACAGCAAAAGCCCGATGTCATCATTACCGTTGATAATGGAATTTCCAGCCTTGACGGGGTTACAGTTGCAAAAGAGTTTGGCATTAAAGTCTTAGTCACCGATCATCATTTGCCCGGCGATGAATTGCCTGATGCAGATGCCATAGTCAACCCCAATGTAAAAGATGATAAATTCCCTAGCGGTAATATTGCAGGGGTAGGGGTGATTTTTTATGTATTAATGGCATTACGAAGTCGCTTGCGGGAACAGAAATGGTTTGAACAGCATAATATGGAGCAGCCCAACTTGGCGCAGCTGTTAGATTTTGTAGCTCTGGGGACTGTTGCTGATGTGGTGGCTTTAGATCAGGTCAACAGAGTGCTGGTGCATCAGGGCTTATTAAGAATTCGTTCAGGCCATGCCCATCCCGGCATCATGGCATTGATTGAACAGGCAGGAAAACAGTATCAGTCAATCAGCTCATCCGATATAGGGTTTGCATTGGGGCCAAGATTAAATGCGGCTGGACGGATGGATGATATGTCTTTGGGCATTCAATGTTTGTTAACCGAAGACTTTGCTTTAGCTAAAGATATGGCTGAACAGTTGGATGAGCTTAATAAAGACCGCAAGGATATTGAAGCGCAAATGAAAGATAAGGCGATGTCCCTGCTGAATGAAATGAATATGCTGGATGAAAATCATTTGCCTGCGGGTGTCTGTCTCTTTGAAAAATATTGGCATCAAGGGGTGATTGGGATTCTGGCATCCAGAATTAAAGACCGTTTACATAGACCGGTGATCGCTTTTGCTTCGGCTGATAATGGAGAGATTAAAGGTTCAGCCCGCTCAATTCCAGGTGTACATATCCGTGATGTGCTAAGCGAAATTGCTGCAGCGCATCCGCAAATTCTCAGTAAATTTGGCGGTCATGCCATGGCAGCCGGGATGAGCATTAAAATGCATGACTATCCTGTTTTTGCCTTAGCATTTGATGAAGTAGTTGGCAAGCATTTAGATAAAGTCGATCTAGAGCAAAAAATTTATTCTGATGGTCAATTATCTGAACAGCAGATAACGCTGGAATTTACAGAAAAATTAAACGATGCAGGTACCTGGGGGCAGTCTTTTCCTGAACCGGTATTTGATGGAGTTTTTGACGTGATTCAATGCAGAATAGTCGGACAGCAGCATTTAAAGTTTGTGCTTAGATTCCCGATGAGCGAAATGTTAATTGACGGCATTTGCTTTTTTGTTGATAAAACTGAGAATTGGCTAGGCTGCCGTTCGATTAAAGCAGCCTATAAGCTAGATATTAATGAATTTAGAGGCAATAGAACAGTGCAACTGATGCTGCAGTATATTGAAAAGATAACTTGAATTTTTGTTTGATTCGGTGCGGTTAAAAATGGAGCTTTTCTACTTTTAGAACTATTAAATGCTGAGGTAAACTGAAATTGCAGTGCTCGGCATTTACTATTATTTTGTATCTGCTTCCGATTATTCAAAACAAGTGTACTTTTTGATGAATTGTTTCTTCTCGTTTCCTTGACTATTTTTTGATAACCCGATGTCTAAATCATCCATTACGCGTATTATCCATAATCAGGTTGATTCAATTCTGTTTGAGGAGGGAAGCTTTTCCCCCCTAAACTGGATGTTAAAAGAAGGCCATCTTGATTATGCTGACTATCAGAATTGGAAAAAAGGGCAGGCAGAATTTTTAGAAGATCATTTTAAAACAGCCCTAAAAGAAATAATTTCTGCTCTGGATGCGGTTAGAGACTATGTTTCTTTACATAAACTGGAAAGCTTTAGGCAAAAATACATTTCAGCTACAGGAGAAACATTGCATATTTGCCGTTCCTCGAAAAATGAACTGATTTTTACCTGCATTTATGAGCCAGCCCATGACAGAATGCAAATGGATTTGTTTTTTGATAGTGCAGAGGCCTGTGTTATTTCTGACCTGATAACAGCCATTACTCATAAAAACAATGAAGATATATCAAATCTGATGACAAGGTTAGACTCTTCAAACCCGCAAAAGTATCAGCAATATACTCAGTTACTGGCGTTGGAGAACTTGTTAGCGCATTCTGAAACTTCTGACAATAAAAAAATTAAAGTTTTATTGCAACAGCTAAGTCCACTGGCTTTTGAACTTTTGGGCAGAGCTGCACATGACTTCCTTACCTCTTTGTGGCGCGAGCTCTCTGCAGAAATTGAAAAGCGGCATTTTGATTTTGAAAACCCTAAATGCCATTTGAGTTTTACTGCTTTCAAAGGATTGCAGTGGCAGCGAGTTCTCACCTCGGTAGAAAGTGAGACGAACTGGGTCAAATATCCGGTTTTGATATTCCGCAATGCAGAAGCCTGTTTTAAATTGAATAAAGAGCTAGAAGGCATCATAAACTGGTTTAAACTATTTAATTTATACCCTGAAATTGCTGAAGGAATGATTGAAGAGACTGCTAGTCGCGTTATGCTTTTTAAATGGCAAGGTTTTTCTGTGCTGGAACCTGAACTGGAATCCAGCTTATTTCCTGCCTGGGTGGTGATGAATAGTCCAGCACTTGCAGAAAACAGCACTTTTTCTGATAACGAAAATGAAGCTTTAAAGCTAATGAAAAGCCTAGTCTGTGAAACTGATGGTGAAATCAGTGAAGCAGTGGTTAATCTCAGATCCCAATTACAGAGCCATTATCCGGCTTTATTTATTCATTATATGAAGTCTGGCATAAAACCCTAAAAAGTCAGATATTTTCTATTGCTACTTTGTTTGTAGTTGTTTAGGTCGCTGGAAACAAATACTCAGCCGGTTCAATGTTATAAATGGCTAGGAGAAGCTTTAGCCATGATTAAATTATCTATGGTCTTAAATATTGGTGTCCATTATAGACAAGGCTAAAACGCATCCTACAAAGGGTCAATTAAATGCTTATTGCACACAGTGAAGCGGACATAAAGCCCGCTCCAAAAGTTACGCATATTTCTATATATTAAACATACTTCGCTTCAAATGCAGAGATAAAAGAGGGCAGGTCTTCCACAGCGATATGGTTAATCCCTGCGGCTGCTTTTCTGCCACCGCCCGTCGGGAATAAAGAACACAGTTCATCAGCTCCCATCTTGTTATTTAATGGCGCACGGACACTGATCTGGTAGCCATTCTGGGCATTAAAGCTAGCCACAGCATGGGCTCGGTCAGGGTTTTTATTGGCAAGGCTGTTGCCAAATACGCCATTGACCCGGCGACTCCAAATTTCATCAGGAAAGGTATAGACAGCCACTTTATCTGTTTGATATTCAGGGTTGATATGTTCCGCACTGGCCATATCATCCGAATAGCCTGCCAATAGCTTTTCATACACCTCTTCATTATCAGCCATAAAATCAAAAGGTGATGAATAGGGGAGCATCTCACGATAAAGCAGGTCTGGAGCAAAATGCAAATCAGCTACACTGGTGCCATAGCCGTTATAGTTAATGCAAATTCCCAGCATTTTCAGCTGTTCCAGCTGGTTTTTAGACAATGACAGCGGATAGGCCGATTTAATGGCAGCTTCAAAAAGATTATCGCCAAAAGCCCCAGTGACTGCCCATTCGTGGAATTTGCCTTCTAAATAGTCATTGATAAGCAAGCTGGTACAGGTGTTGGGATCGGTATCAATCAGTGTTTTCAGGTGTTTATGTTTCGGAATCTCACCGGCCTGATGATGATCGATATAAAAAATATTGGCTCCTTCATCAAGCAGTCTGTCTACCGAACTTCGGTTTTTCTGAAAGGAAATATCAAGTACTGTCACATGATCACCATGCTGCACTTTAACATCATCCAATAATTGTATATCTCTTTTAACACCTGTCACTAATTGTGATTTGATAGGGTCAGCCAGCCGCAGTTGCAATAATGCACAAATACCGTCAGCATCACCATTAAAAACATCTATTTGCATGAATCGAACTCCTTATGATAAGAAATAACACGATTAACTTCATTCTTGGCACCTAAAATAACAGGTACACGCTGATGAATTTCATTGGGGTCTATATCCATAATACGTTTACGGCCTGTAGAACAGAGACCGCCTGCCTGTTCTACAATGAAGCCTATGGGGTTTGCTTCATAAAGTAAACGTAATCTACCTTCTTTGCGGGGCTTTTTTAAGTCATACGGGTACATAAAAATACCACCACGGGTCAGTACCCGGTATACTTCAGCCACTAAGGAGGCAATCCATCGCATATTAAAATTTTTATTTCTTAAGCCATCTGAGCCTGCTATGCATTCTGCAATATACTGCTGCATAGGGGGTTCCCAAAAACGCTGGTTAGACATATTAATGGCAAATTCCTGGGTATCCTCGGCAATACTCATATTTAGGTGGGTCAGATAGAATTCCCCCACTTCCTGGTCTAAGGTAAAGCCATTAACGCCTTGTCCAGTTGTTAAGATTAGCATAGTCGAAGGTCCATAGAGTACAAAACCTGCACAGACCTGTTCACTGCCTTTTTGCAAAAAATCATCAAGTGTCGGTTTAATGCCTTGCTTGCAACGCAAAATAGAAAAGATAGTGCCCACTGTTAAATTAACATCAATATTGGACGAGCCGTCTAAAGGATCAAACAGGGCAAGGTATTTGCCTCTGGGATATTGCTCGGGTATCTCGATCGGGTCGTCATTTTCTTCAGAAGCCATGCCGGCAAGATGCCCAGTCCATTTTAGAGCATCAATCATGTAATTGTTGCTGATAATATCTAACTTCTTCTGTACTTCGCCCTGTACATTTTCTGAATCGGCACTGCCCCAGGTGCCCATTAAGTCACCCTGATTAACTAAGTGAGAGATCTGTTTGCAGGCAGTGACAATATCATTCAGCAGGGCCGTTAAGTCGCCGGTTGTATCGGTAGAGATATTTCGCTGCTGTTCGGTTATGAACTGGGATAAGCTAATTTTATTAGCCATAAAGTGTATTCTCCGTTTACATTTTAAATAAATTTAAAACCTAATTGACACTATAGACACAAGTAAAAGTGATGAGTTCTATTAGGCTGATGCTTAAATGCATTATATAGACCCAATACTCGCACGTTAATATTAATTTCAGTCTTTAAATATAGATCAAATAAAATATTTTACAAAGAAAAAACAATTTTTTATAAGTTATTGAAAATAAATAATAGAGTAAAAAAGTTGGTATAAAATATTTTTAAGCACTATATCTTGTGTTAATATTTATAAAAAACACCATATATCCACATTGCATTGATTTTTGTCCTGCCTGTTGGTTTATGATTTTGGCTTTTTAAAGTACACAGACAAGGAGATAACTAATGACTGCTCAGCTGCACATCGTTCCCGATACCGATATAGAAATCCCAATGCAAAGTGCTTCTCTGGATATTTGGGACACAAAATACCGTTTAAAAACTAAAGAAGGTGTAGCAGTTGATGAAACGATTGACGAAACCTACCAAAGAGTAGCCAAGGCATTGGCCAGTGTGGAAAAAAATAAAGCCCTGCAGGAAAAATACCATAAAGAATTTTTATGGGCCTTGCGGCAAGGCGTGATCCCTGCGGGTAGGATTGTCTCAAATGCCGGAGCAAGGGAGCATAAGCCCGCAACTTCAACCATTAACTGTACCGTATCGGGCACTATTGCAGATTCAATGGATGATATTTTAAATAAAGTACATGAGGCAGGACTTACCCTTAAAGCGGGCTGTGGCATAGGTTATGAATTTTCAACCTTGCGTCCCAAAGACGCCTATGTTTCAGGTGCTGGTGCCTATACATCTGGTCCATTATCATTTATGGATATCTACGATAAAATGTGCTTCACTGTTTCATCGGCAGGGGGAAGGCGCGGCGCTCAAATGGCGACTTTTGATATTGCTCACCCTGATGTAGTTGATTTTATCAGAGTAAAACGCGAGGACGGCCGTTTGCGACAATTCAACTTATCTTTATTAATTACCACTGAATTTATTGAAGCAGTTAAAAACGATGAGCCCTGGCACTTGTCTTTTCCTATAACAGAGAAAGACCAAGCCATAGATAACCTAGATCTATCAAATATAGAGCTTGTTGCCTGGCGCGATCTGCCCGCTAAAGAAGGCTATGTGGTCAATGATGAAGGACTGATTGCCTGCAAAATCACCAAAACCATGCCAGCCCGCCGCTTGTGGGACATTATTATGTCATCTACTTATGATTATGCAGAACCTGGCTTTATATTGATTGACAAGGTCAATGAGATGAATAATAACTGGTTCTGTGAAAAAATTCGGGCGACCAATCCCTGTGGCGAACAGCCGCTGCCTCCTTATGGCAGCTGTCTTCTGGGCTCAATCAATCTGACACGTTTTGTACACAAGCCTTTTACCAGCGAAGCCAGTTTTGACTGGGAAACCTACCGTAAAACTATCGCTATTTTTACCCGTATGCTAGACAACGTGGTGGAAATCAATGGCCTGCCGTTAGAAAAACAGCGCGATGAAATTACCAGCAAGCGTCGTCATGGCATGGGCTATTTAGGGCTAGGTTCTACACTCACTATGTTAGGCTTAAAATATGGCGGAGAAGAATCCTTAAAAATCACCGAAGAAATTACTAAAACCTTAGCTATAGAAGGCTGGAAAGCAGGTTTAGAGTTATCAAAAGAAAAGGGGGCCGCCCCCATTATGGAACAGACATTTATGGTAACGGGCGAAATGCTGCATAAACGCCCAGAAATGAAAGCTGACGGCTATAAAAAAGGCGATAAAATACTGGGCAAAGTACTGCACGCTAAATATAGCCGCTATATGCAGCTTATCGCAAAGGAGCAGCCTGATTTAGTTAAAGCTTTAGCAGAGCAGGGCGCCCGTTTTACACATCATAGTTCAATTGCGCCAACAGGAACTATCTCTTTATCTTTGGCCAATAACTCAAGCAATGGCATAGAACCCAGCTTCGCACATCACTATTCGCGAAATATCATTCGTGAAGGCAAAAAGTCTAAAGAAAAAGTAGACGTCTTTTCTTTTGAACTGCTGGCTTACAGAAAATTGATCAATGCTGATGCCATGCCTTATAGCGATGATCCGTCACAGCAATTGCCCGACTACTTTATCTCGGCAGATGACATCACGCCAAAGCAGCATGTAGATGTACAGGCTGCCGCACAGATATGGATAGATTCATCCATCTCAAAAACAGCCAATGTACCAACTGATTTTCCCTATGAAGATTTTAAATCAATCTACGAATATGCTTATGACAAAGGCTTAAAAGGCTGTACCACTTTCCGCTTTAATCCAGAAGTTTTTCAGGGTGTACTCGTTAAAGAAGAAGACCTAGAAAAAACGACCTATCAGTTTACTTTGGAAGACGGTCACGTTATTGAGGCAAAAGGCAGTGAAGAAATTGAATACGATGGTGAAATGCACACAGCCGCCAATCTATTTGATGCATTAAAAGAAGGCTATTACGGTAAATTCTAATGACACATAAAATTACAAAAAAAATCGTTGCCTACAAAGTAATCAACGAAGCGGATAAAGTCGCTGAAAAAGAGCAGGAAAAAACAGCACTGGAAAGCATGCATGAAAATGTAGAGCGTCCAGAAATGCTGTTAGGCTCCACTTACAAGATAAAAACGCCGCAATCAGAACATGCGCTGTACATTACCATAAATGACATGGTGTTAAATATGGGAACAGAACATGAAGAGCGTCGTCCCTATGAAGTATTTATCAACTCAAAAAATATGGAGCATTTTCAATGGGTATTGGCACTAACACGGGTTATTTCAGCGGTATTTAGAAAAGGTGGAGATGTTACATTTCTGGTCGAAGAAATGAAAGCAGTCTTTGACCCTAAAGGTGGCTATTTTAAAAAGGGCGGGGTATTTATGCCGTCGCTAGTTGCAGAAATCGGTACAGCAATCGAATCCCATATGAAGTTTATTGGGCTGATTAAAACGGAAGAAATGGGCGACAATCAGAAACAGTTTTTAGCTGAAAAGCGTAAAGAGTTTGAAGATAAGCATGGGGGCACATCTGCAAATGATGACGAAGCTTTTCCTGAAAAAGCGACTCTATGCGTTAAATGCAGTACCAAGGCTATGGTATTGATGGATGGCTGTATGACTTGTTTAAATTGTGGAGAGAGCAAATGCGGATAAAACAATGATAAAACCTGACAGTTATTTACCCGCTCATGATAGAGTTCTGCAGTCATTTTTCAAGTTTCTGCAGAAATTGATTAATTGAATTCCAGATTCCTCCAATGTTTTTCAGCAGCAGACCATGCTGATCAGAATGGATCCAAATCAGCTCTTTAATATTGCTGCCTAAATTATCCATAATGATGTCGGCACTTTCAGCATGAACAACGGGGTCTTCATCCCCATATATAAGCAGTGCTGGAATCGTAATTTTGGGAAAAAGACTGTTAAGATTACTGGTTAAGCGCCTGAGTTCAAATAAGCTTTTAACGGGTACATTTTTGTAATTAATAGTCTTATGTTCTGGGTCATTTTCTATGAAAGACACTACGCCTTCTATTGGGATTGGAGATGCCCAATTGACCAGCTGGTTTGAACCATGCAAAAGAGGAATAAGCGAAAAATATTTATCCACATATTTCATGGGCACGGCAACCGCTACAACAGCAATAATTTTATCACTGTTTTCTGCGGCCAATTTAAGCGCTAAACTGCCCCCAGTTGAAAACCCGATAACGGCAATGGTGTCGCAATAGGCCCGCATAATTTTTATTCCTCTTTCTACAGACTCATACCACTCTTCATAAGTGCGTTCACGTAAATCATAGGGCGATGTTCCGTGACCCTTTAACCTGATGCCCAGAACAGTGTAGTTTTGATTTGCCAATTTCTCTGCATATTGCCTAAGCTCTGCAGGAGAAGCCAATAGACCATGTATCAGCAGTACACCTTTCCCCGTCACTATTTTGGGTTTTAATAAAAAAGGTTCTGCTGATTCATTTGCTGTTTCTTTTTTATTGATATCATCATACTGAGACCTTGAAAACAGTGTCTTATCCCATGTCAATGACATAATTTCATCATTTAGCGACAAGTCAGCCAGCTGTTTATCAGTGACCTGAGTACACTGTCTGTAAGCTTCTATTACGGCATCAAGCACTTCATCTATAGGTTCAGCTTCATTGTTATAGACTGCAATTAGGTTTTCCATTCTGATGCTGTCAAAGTCAAACTCTTCACAGAGTTTGGATAAAAAATGATAGCTGACATGATCAGAAGAAATCAGTTCTGATGATTCTGCCAAGCAGATAAAATGGATAAAACGCTTGCTTTTTCCCTCAATCAAATCATTATATTCATCAGGGTTAAGCAGACTTCTATGTAAATTGACGTTTTTATTCTTTTGCAATAGCTTAATGGCAAGATAAAGCGTTTTATAAAAACAATGTTTATTGATTTGTCTCTGTCCACACTGCATGCAATACATAATTAAAGTGGAGGCTAAATGACTTAAATTTATGGTTAAATTTGCATAAATATCTTGCATATATTGATTGCGTGTGGCTTTTGCATTTTTTCTAAAATAATGTCCCAGTAATTTTTGTTTCCAATTTTTAGGTGATGAATAAAGTGAAAACACATCATCTATTGATTTAAACTCTGAGGAAACCAGACTCAATACATAATGATTCCACCAATGCCAAACGTCATATGGATCTATAGGGTTGCCCATGCGTACATCCATATCTGTATCTTTAAGCAGAATACTTCCTTCCACCAGCAGCTCTTCAGTCTGTCTTTTTGTTAAGCCATCAGCAAACAGCTCAACACCTTTGAGCAAAAAGTTCTCAGATGAGCGGATAGGATAAAAAGTAATATTTGTCGGAACAATCAAAGTCGGTTTAATTGCAGTGGTTAAAAGCTGATCTAAAGAATCTAGCTTTAGCTCTTTCTGCCATTGATTTAATTGCACATAGTCTTTGTTACTGTATGCATTGCGAATAGTCGCTTTAAAGGCTTCAATTCCCTGGGCTAAAACGGCAGCTCCCGTATGCTGCTTACGCCTTTCGCCTGCAATGCGGGAATAAATACTATAATTTCCGTGCTTATCAAATACACGGTGATCCTTAATCATCCCGCCTTCTGGAAAAATGATGACTTTTCTGCCCTGAAAAATCTGCTGAGCCAGATTGGAAAATAAGTGTGGATGGTCATGAGGGATAACCCCCATATTGTTTAAATATTTAGCCAGAATGTTATTTTCCGTAAAAAACTCGCCTGAGGCAATGGCGCAGCAGTATGCCCCAGTTTCTTCGTAAATTAAAAATTGAGGGATAAGGGTTTCAAAGCGGGAAAAATGGTTGCATAAAAAAATATCGCCATTTAATGCACGCTGATTTGTATGCAGTTTTACATTGACTTTAAGCCTGTTTATAACTGATCTCAATAGACCGATTGACCAGTTATACATTTTTTCATCTATATCTTTTAGATCGGCATATTTGACTTTATTTTTCATTTTATTATCCTGAATCTAAAACTCTTGACCTAAGACCAGTTTAAACTCATTATTGTTGACAATATAACTCTATTTAAGTTGTATATATTTAAAAGGTGGTCACAATGAAATTGCCAATTACAGGTGGCTGCTTATGCGGCACCGTAAAATATAGTATTTCAAAAAAACCCATTGGAGCCGGAAACTGCCATTGCAGAACCTGTCAAAGATCCGTTGGCACACCCTATATGCCTGTGCTATTTGTTCACTATCAGGCGTTGCACATTACTGGAATCTATAAAGAATTTTCCACTGAATCTGCCAGTGGAAATACCATGTACAGAGGCTTTTGTCCGCAATGCGGTACATCGGTTTTTGGCAGAAATTCTGGGTCGGATAAAATTAGGCCAGTTAATGCCTCTACACTGGACGATCCCAGCATTTATAAGCCACATATGGATTTTTGGGTTGCGGATGCGCAGCCATGGGATGTGATGAATCCCGATATTCCAAAGTATGACGGGAACCCTCATCACTTATAAAAAAATCTAAAAAAGGCTGGCAAAATGAACATTATTTTAGACTCAACTGTTGCATGTCCTGAATGCGGACATGAAGAAAAAGAACGTATGCCAGAAAACGCCTGTCAATTCTATTATGAATGCAAAGGATGCGGTATATTGTTAAAGCCTAAGGATGGGGATTGCTGCATTTTCTGTTCATATGGCGATATTCCATGTCCGTCTATACAGCAGAGTAAGGCTTGCTGCGCATCGCACAGCAGTTAATACTCGTGTCTAACTGAGAGCATTGAAGCTATGGATTTTGTCGATAAAAAAACACGTTCCATCATGATGTCGAAGATCAAGAGCAAAAATACTAAGCCCGAATTAACTGTCCGCTCTTTACTTCACCGCCAGGGCTTTCGCTTTCGCATTCATGGGAAATCCTTGCCGGGTACACCCGATATTGTGCTAAAAAAATATAAAGCGATTATTTTTGTTCATGGATGTTACTGGCATAGGCATGAAAATTGTCGGCTGGCCAGTACCCCCAAGCAAAACCAAAAGTACTGGACAAAAAAATTTGATGCCAATGTTTGCAGGGATAGTGCAGTTTATTATCAATTAAAGCGGCTTGGCTGGAGAGTGGCAATAATCTGGGAGTGCAGTATCCGTGATAAAAAAAATTTGCCCGCTCATATTAAGACTTTATCAGCCTGGATAAAATCAGAGCGTGAATATATTGATATACCAAATGTTTTTCCTGCCCCCTGAACATTGGATGATTTTAGGCATGTTTAAGCGCATCGGGCATTTCTGCCAACTCTTCTTCAGCATGAGAAACAAAAGGAATTCCAGGTTTACCCGTTGCTAATTCAGTACGGCAGAAACAGTTAAATGTTTTAGAGCCGCCCGCTAGCATAGAAACTGTTTTAAATCCTTTCTGCTTTAAAATGCGGTAGGCTAAATAACTTCGAAAACCTACGCGACAATATACATAAATAGGCTGTCCTGTTTGCAGTTCACTTAGTCTAGATCGCAATTCTCGTAAGGGAATATTAATTGATCCCGGTATGCTCCAATTATTAAATTCTTTGCGGCTGCGCACATCAACCAATATTCCGTCCGCCACCTGGTCGGGGAAATTTTCTGCATACCAGAAATCCAGATCACCGCGCAAGAAGTTAGCGGCGATAAATCCAGCCATATTGATAGGGTCTTTTGCTGAGCCATAGGGAGGTGCATAGGCCAGTTCCAGATGTTCCAGATCAAAAACTGTCATATCTGCAAAAATGGCCGTTGCAAAGACATCAATACGTTTATCTACCCCATCATAGCCAACCACTTGAGCACCAAGCAACTTTCCCGTTTCAGGTTCAAACAGCAGTTTAATGTGCATCGGTGCAGTACCCGGATAATACCCTGCATGTCCAGAAGGATGGAGATAGACCTTATGATAAGGTCGATTAACAGCTTGCAGGCTTTTTTCCGATGCTCCCGTAGACCCTGCTGTCATATCAAACACTTTAACAACAGCCGTTCCCTGCGTGGATCTATATTGACTGGAAAGGCCAAAAATATTATCAGCAACAATTCTACCCTGTCTATTTGCCGGCCCAGCCAAAGGCAGCTGGGCCGGCTCACCTGTCACTGTATCAGTTACCTCTACCATATCGCCTGCAGCATAAATATGGGGGTCGGAGGTTTGCATATGTTCATCTACTTTGATGCCGCCTCTGGCTCCCGTAGCCAATTTTGCATCAATCGCAAGTTTTGAGGCTGGCCTAACACCAATAGCCAGCACAACAATGTCTGCTGTTAGTGAATGACTATTATCAAGAACGACCTGAACGTTTCCTTCTGCATCGCTAAACTTTCTAGCTGCATGTCCCAAATGGAGCTGAACGCCTTCGCTTTCCATATGGTAGCGTAAATCGCAGGCCATTTCGTAATCGAGAGGTGGCATTAACTGGTTTTGCAACTCCACCAATTCAACGACCATATCGCGTTGCCGAAATGCTTCGGCTACCTCAATACCAATAAAACCACCGCCAATAACAATGGCTTTTCGAGCCCCCGCATCAATCTCCTTAATAATGGTATCCATATCAGGAATATTTCTAAGTACAAAAACCTTATGATGATCTATGCCTGGAATGGGAGGCCTAATCGCATCTGCCCCCTGACATAACACCAGCTTTTCGTAGCTTTCTGTATAAGTTTTTTTCTGCAGATGATCAATCACAGTGAGCTGTCTTTTCTGACAGTCAATGTGAGTGACTTCATGACTTATTCGAACGTCAATATTGAGCGAATCTTTTAGGCTCTTAGGTGTTTGCAGCAATAAAGCATTACGATCTTTAATCTTACCGCCTATATGATAAGGCAAACCACAATTAGCAAAAGAAATAAATGCATCCTTTTCTAATACTATAATTTCCGCATCTTCATTCAATCTTCTTGCACGTGCTGCAGTAGATGCTCCAGCTGCCACACCGCCAATTATTACAATTTTCAAGATCTGCTCCCTGGAATTTTTAGTTTTAAAAAAGATTTTTTAATATTAGTTTTCTACAAATATTTAGCGCCTGTGTTACTGAACTGCAGCAGCGTCTCCCATCACTTCAGCAATTGTATCACCAAACACGGTACTCAATTGTCCGGTTTTATTTTCCATTCGCAAGGTTAAAACCTTCGCCTTTCAGACGAACAGATTTATTTCAAATATTACAATGACAAAATTGATTATCGTTATGGTAGACATACAGTCTACAACATTGAATATCATTTTGTTTGGGTAACAAAGTCAAATAACCACCGGCTGAAGACCGGTGGGTTGGTGTAGACACTATAAGTGTTCTTTCCGCCTAAAGTGTGGCTACAAGCCATTCGCCACAAGGCGACTAAATTCACGACTTGAAGTCATTCCTCTATATGAAATGTATCTTTCCCTTCAATATGATTATCGTAACTACCCACCCCCCTAGAAGATAATTAAAAAAAACTTGACAGTTTTTTCGGTGCAAATTTTTATTGTCACTCCAGATGACAATGCCTTTCTGTCGTTTAGTTAATGCTCTGTAGTGAAACTGTTTTAATGTCGACTGGATAAAATCATATCGTGCTGTTTTATTTCCAGGAACACTAAAAGCTATTGCTTGGGCTCCATCTAAAAAGGTTTGTAACTCTTGAGTATTTTTTAATTATTTAAGATTCATGATGACTTTCATTGCTTCATCATGAACAGATTTCCTGATTTTGTCAGGTTAGACTCATTTTATATTGGAATACGGGGTGAGTTTCAGACTCATTTTGTATTGGAGAAGGCTCGAGGTTGCAATTGCCGTCGGCTAGTAGTTATAATCACCTAAAAACGTTAGGTATTGTAGGTTCTCCTACAGGGGACTTTCACCCCATTAGTTCACGCCCGTGCTGGGTGTACCCAATGCGCTCCAGCGGATGGCGTTCTTCCACAATATTGGAGTTTGTATTATGAGTAACGATGAAAATCCATATACACGGATGATAATTCGTGAGAAAGTCTCCAACCTGTTAGGGACGCTTCCTAGGGAAATATTGTCGGACCGTGACAAAGCTATCTTTTCTAAAATTACAGGGTTGACGCAGAATAGGCTAGAGAGAAATTGGGCGGGTAAAGATGGCATTCGTGGCACCGAGGATGATGGTCGGCTAACGAGCTGTAACAGTTTTGTGGGTTGGTACTCTCGAATGATAATTCCTGCAAATAAGCACAGGGGGGGGCATTTTCTGTGTTTGACCTAGAAAGGGCCACTAAGATGTGCAGGATACCTGGTGCATGGGTAAAACAAAAGGATAATCTATTAGCGCGGCCAGATTACGGTGATATTGTGCGATGGAATAAGTTTCACGTCGGTGTTTCACTCGGATTCGTTGGAAGAACATGGCATACCATCGAAGGAGGCCAGGGTGGCCCCATACAAAATCATGATATAATTAAATTCAAGAAAGGACAATACAATCCTGGTGCAATTCTTGGCTGGGTTAATCTGGCGACAATTTATGATGCGCCATGAACCTGGCATGGTAAAGATGAATGTGGTTGCTGAAATAATAACTGGGGTTAATGTAACGTTTATTGTACACTGACCCCAGTTATTTCTGACCCCAGTTATTTTGCTGACCCCAGTTATTTTGACCCCAGTTATTGGACCCCAGTTATTGGAGTATGACAGATGAAATTCTTAATAGAGATTGCATTTGGTTTAGTTATTTTTTCTAACGGGATATTTGCAAACGAAGACCCTGACTTTGGCAAAGCTGAATTTGAAGCTAACTGTGCAAGTTGTCATGGCCTCACGGGCAAAGGAGACGGTCCATTGTCCCGAGTTTATTTGATTAGGCCAACAGATCTAACAATGCTGGCCAAGAGTAATAGCGGTGTATTTCCTGCACAGCGGGTATACAAAATCATCGATGGCCGACAAGAGGTAAAAGCTCATGGCCCTAGAACAATGCCTGTCTGGGGACGAGAGTATGGGGAAAAGGTCCCTGATATAATTCCAGATCTAATGGATTTCGGATATATTGGGTACAGGAAAAAAGTAGTAAAAGCCCGGATAGTAATGCTAGTCGATTACCTGTTTCGAATTCAAGAATAATAAAGTTTGTATAGCCAAATTGCATTACCCACTGCGCCAAATAGACAGCAATAGCCAGATTCCGCCAATAAATGCCCCAATAAATCCCATTAAGCCAAAGAAAGAAGAGGGACCTCCTTTAACTGTCGTTACAACTGAGCTGCCGACTATTAAAGCTGAAGTGACTAAACTGACAGAAAGGCGGTTAATCGTACGGTCTAATTCTTTGCTTAGCCACTCAGGTTTATTGATGTCGATTTTTACACTCAAGCTTCCATGGCGCATAGTCTCCATTAATTGGT
>Ga0256840_1000279_pt1 | contig 51648 bp, 52 predicted proteins | sample 355202metaG_FD_185969 | JGI IMG/M metagenome (GOLD analysis project Ga0256840, IMG submission 185969) | Hydrothermal vent microbial communities from Mid Atlantic Ridge, Atlantic Ocean - 355-202 | ecosystem: Environmental > Aquatic > Marine > Hydrothermal vents | place: Atlantic Ocean: Mid...
AATAGAGATTTAAATGATTCAAATGGCAACCATGTTGATTATCGAGTACGATTTCATGACATCAACGCTAGCAATAAAGTTATCACAGCACTTGATATTAATGTTACAGACAATGCTACAACATCTCATACCGACGATATACTCATTCAAACAGTACAAACTGCGATAAAAGGCTATTTTCCAAAAAATCTTAACGGTACAATGCAAACACGCCTCAATATGAACTATGTAAGAGAAAAAGACACGACCATTAACCCTACAACACTCACATTTGTAAAATATCAAGTCAACTGTACGAATGCAGGAACTGATTGTACTTTTAATGCCGATTTAATAAACAATAAAACGACTAAAGGGGTCAAAGATTTAAATGCTACGATTCCTATCAGACATTATTACGGTCGCACCCATGCACCAAGAACTACAATTACAGGCACAGATGGAAATGTTTCTATCTACTATGAAGTTTTTTGTAATGGGGTTACATGTAACAAGGCATTACTCCAAGATGGTGCAAATTCAGCATATACAGATGACCCGCGTTGGTTTGTAAATACACAACATAATACTACAAGTGATGGAAACATCTCATCTGTTACTCAAAAAAATGCCTCTGTTGTCACTACAAATGGTGCATTTGTTAATAGTAATGGACTCACAAAAGTACCATTAATTTATGGTACGAATGCGAATCCTGCACCAAGAGGCTACCCATATAAAGCAACTATGGAAAACAACGCTTCAGCTTGGTTGATTTATAACAAATACGATGCCAATGCAACAACAAATGAGTTTGAAGTTGAATTTGTCAAGCCAGGTGGTGCATGGGCTGGGGAACATGAGACAAATACTACTACAGATACAAATGCATCCCAAAGAACAAATAGGAGAGTTATGTGGTAAGAAGATATGCTTTTACAATGATAGAACTCATTTTTGCTATTGTTGTTATATCTATTGCCGTTATATCACTCCCTATGATGATTCAAACAAGCACAAAAGGTATAGAAAACAATCTTGTTCAAGAAGCAATTTTTGCTAGTTCTGCCAAGCTTAATGAAATAATCAGCTACCCTTGGGATGAAAACTCTATACCAAACGGTAGCACATTTTCAGAGGTCATTTGGACAAATGCCAACGATTGTAATTCTAGTACAAAGTTACGCCCTGGTCATATTATGGAGCAACAGCATAGAAGATGTCTTGATAGTAATTTTTCTGTTATTCAACCGACAGCTGCTGCTGCCCTTGGAATGGAAGCAAACGACAATAATGTTTATGATGATATAGATGACTTCAATGGTGTATCAACCGCAATGTTTATAGATAACAGTGGAGCAGGTGTTATCACCTCAGCACAAGGCTATAAAAACAACTATACTATGGATGTTAATGTTTCCTATGCTGCTTTTGGCACAATAACTGCAGCAAATAAAAATATGAAAAAAATCATTATAACTATCAAAAATTCTGACAATAATGTGACTACAAAACTTACTACATACAGTGCAAACATTGGTGAAGCTGATTACCTCAAAAGGAGCTTTTAATGAGATTAAAACATGCTGCTTTTACTATGATTGAGCTTATTTTTGTTATCGTTATTATGGGTATTCTTGGAAAGTTTGGTGTTGAATTTTTATTTCAAGCTTACAATAGTTTTATAAACTCTAAAGTAAATAACGAGTTACAAGCAAACAGTGAATCTACTGTTGAATTTATAGCTAACAGACTCCAATACAGAATTAAAGATTCCGTTATAGCGAGAACTGGTATTAGTGCACCTAATTTTCAAGCTATTGCAGATGCAAGCGGTAGCCTTTTTCAGGTACTAGAGTGGGTTGGTGCAGATGATGACGGTTTTAGAGGTAATTCTCTTCCAAACTGGAGCGGTATCATAGATTTAGACTTAAGTAATACAAATAGTCTTTATTCTCCAGAAACAAATACAACCCAAGAAAATAATTTTATCAAAGCACTTTCAAATAATAGTAGTGATATCAATGACAGTGCTCTTTATTTTATAGGATCTAACAGTGATATTCAAAGTGGCTATGGATGGAATGGACAGATTAATGATCAAAATCAGACAATGCATCCCATCAAAAGCGATGCAAACATAAGTAAATTTTTACCTGCTGTAGGCACCGGAAACTTTCATGATGTCAATGAACACTATAAACTTGCATGGAGTGCCTACGCTGTTTCTATGGAAGATTTCAATGTAACAACCAAAATGGGAAATTTATATTTTTATTATAACTTTCAACCATGGGAAGGTGAAGTACCTACCGATGGTAACAAAACCTTACTTATGCAAAATGTCAGTACCTTTGAGTTTACTTCTGTTGGGTCTTTATTGAAGATTCAAGTCTGTACGAAAAGTAATTTATTAGAGGAGTACTCTTTATGCAAAGAAAAAACAATATTTTAAGAAGTGCTCGTTCAGGTATTGCTATGATTATGGCGATTGCCGTCATTGTCATCATTGCAACACTTTTAGCACTTTCTCTTTCGCTAACCTCTCAAACATCCAAAAAAAGCACTGATATTTATTTACATGAGCAGGCTGCATTGCTTGCCCACAGTGCTGCAGAATACGCACTGCTTAGAATATCTCAAGATAACAACAGCACAAACCCATGCAATTTTACCGGTGCTAATTTTACACCAGATGTCGATGGTGATGGTAATGCCAATAACGATTTATATGATATAAATATATCCGTGCGATATATTTATACAAATTTTCCTGCTACATGTAATGCTAATCAACGCTATGCAATCGTTACGACATCAGATGAAAACGGTTCTGCATTATTAGATATTACTGTTAGTGTAAACGACACAACAGTTGCGAGTGAACCTATCAGGTATTTTAAAAGAACTCTACAAAAATTGTAAATTCGTACGATTGATTAAACTTTTTAATGTTATAATTTTTTCATAAAAGAATAAAAAAGGATTTAATCATGAATATTAGTATGACAGGAAGAAATTTAGAACTTACTGATGCTTTAAAAGAGCATATCTCAGCTTCTATCGAAACATTAAAAAAATTTAATTTAGATATTATTTCAGTCAGTGTCATTGTGTCTTCTCAAACAAAAAAAGGCAAAGAACACGCAATAGTTGAATTTGTTATTAACTTGGCACATAAAAATACTATAGTCATCAAACAAAATAATGAAGATGCGTATGTCGCGATTGATTTAGCAACTAGCAGAGCACAAAAATCACTCCGCCGTTTACATGACAAAGTAACAGACCATCAAAAAGTCGGTTTAAACGAAGCGAAAGCTGAAGAAGTTGATGTAAAAGCTGTTGCAGAGGAGATGGAAGATGAAATCATCCCTGTTGAGTTAGACCTTTACAAACCTCGTGAAGTTGAAGATGTTTTATCTGACTTAAAAACAAGCGGTAAAATGTTTGAAATTTTCTTAGACAACGAAAACAAAACACGCGTTTTATACAAAAGAAATGATGCTAAATTTGGGCTGTATTAAGCCTATATGCCATCAAGTTAGGTGGCTTTACGGAACCCGTACTTTAGTGCGGGCTTTATGTCTTTGAAGACTAAGGCCTAGGTTAAAACCTAGGTTCCAAGAAAAACTAAAGCTTTTTTCTTATTTCTTATAGTGCCGGCAGTTGCAATACTCTTGCCACTCTCAGCCCGCACTAAAGTACGGATTTCGAAAAAGATGCTTGATTTAATGCCGCTGGGACTAAAGTACGGGTTCCGAAAAAGTTTGTAAATCCTTTTTCACTTCTGCTACTATGGCTTCATCTTCAGCAAAATCTACCCATTGAAATTGGCTTCCACTTTGGACAAGTCCTTTGAGTAAATCTCCACTTTTTCTAAATTTTAAATCTAAATTGGCTATGTCAAACCCACTTTTTGTATGTATAAATTCATCTAATCGCTCAGATTTACTCTTGTTTGTATACAAATAACAATACCCTTTTAGTCCTGTACGGCTCACTCGTCCACGAAGTTGATGCAGTGTAGAGAGTCCCAGACGCTCTGCTCCTACTATTACAACCGTACTTAAACGGGGTAGAGATATACCGACTTCTACAACTGTTGTTGCTATCAATATATCGCCTTTTTCTCGAAAATCCAGCAGTACCTGTTCTTTGTCTTTGTCTTTTCCATGCGTAACATAAACATTGTCAAAATTTTTCTCCCAATACCCTCGTGCTTCCTCAATACTTTGATAATCAAAAGCTTCACTCTCTTGCACTAAAGGGTAAACCAATAAAACTTGATTATTTTTTACAATTTCAGCCTTTACATGTAAGAGTAATTCTTGAAAATCATTTTTGTGTATCACTTTTGAATCTATATCTTTTGTAAAGGGTGTCGTTGTGATGAGACTTACATCTATGTGCGCACTCTCTATCATTGCCTGTGTTCGGGGAATTGGCGTTGCCGAAAACTGAATAAAATGCGGTTTGCGTTCCTGCTCTACTACCAATTTTTCAAGCATATTTCTCTGCTTAGTACCAAAACGATGCTGCTCATCGACCATAATGAGTGAAGCCTGTGGCAGTTCTCTAAAAAGTAAAGCATGCGTACCAATGATAAAATCATACTCGTCTAAATCTGTTTTTTTTGTTTTATTTGTCACAAGCATAATCTTTAATTTAGGAAGATATTTTTGTGCTTCTTCAAACAATTGATTTGCCAAAATTGTCGTGGGTGCCATTAAAAGAGAACGGTTTGGCATATTCATATATGCTGCTGCCAAAATTACCATCGTTTTACCGCTTCCAACATCACCTACAACCATGCGTTTTGCCGCCACATCTTTTTTCATGTCCTTATGTATATCTTCTATGGCTGCAAGCTGTTCATCTGTCAGTGTAAAGGGAAGTATTTTACTCCAAGGTTTATACGCCTTTGCTCCAGATGAAAGAGACTGAAAATAACGCCGTTTTCCTGCAAGTAACTGCATATAAGCAAAAAGTTCTGTATATTTAAGTGCTCTAAGATATTTTTCGCTTAACTCATTCCTATTGAGTATTTCATCAGTTGGAAAATGAAGTTGTAACAGGAGTTGTACTATATCTTCAGGGAGCTTTACATGTAAGAGATTTTCACGCGTCACAAGGCTTGCAACAAGGCGTTGCATAACATCATTTCGCAGAGCTGTTTTATATTTTGGCGTTATTTTTCCGATTTGTGTAATTTTTTTAGGCATACTCATAGAACAATGCCCCTGTTTACAGTCAATAACACCATAATAATAATCTCGCGCACCCACTTGAAACTGATGGAGCATATAAGGCTTCGGACGAAAAAGCACCCCTTGAACAGTATGTCCAAGATTGTGGGCAAAAAAAGTTATTTGAATGGAATTAGGTGCTTTGTACACAGACTCAACTGTTGCATCAATGAGTTGTGCTTTTTGTGCTATCAAACTCGCATGCAGTCTGTAATCTTCATAAGAGTGCGGTACATGTAACGCAAGTTCTATGACTGAATTTATGCCAAGTTTTTGAAACTTTGCTACTTGATCTTTTGTAAGTTGCATGCTATGTTAGCTTTTGTCTTCTTCTAAGTTTTTCATAATTTGCCTTTTTGTGTTATAATCCGTCTCAGGAATTATAAGATATTGCATCTTAACCTCCTTTCGACGGATTTGTCCTACCGAGTAATCGGTAGGAACACTCACATCATAACAAAAAATCAAAAAATTTCTAAAAAATATGACAAAATGAAATAAAACTAAGCATTCACTCGTTTATTTCTTTCTTCTTCTTGTGCTTTATAAAGCTCTGCACACCCTTTTGAAAGTTCACGAATTTTTAAGATGTAGTTTTGTCGCTCTGTTTGAGAGATGGCTTTTCGTGCATCAAGTACATTAAAAGTGTTTGATGCCAGCATACATAAATCATAGGCAGGCAAAGGCAATCCTGCTTCTAATGTTCGCAAACATTCTGTACTTTTTGCAGTAAAATCTGCAAAAAGCATTGCCGTATTTGCTACTTCAAAGTTGTATTTTGAAAACTCTATCTCACTCTCTTTATGGACATCTTTATAGAGTGTTTTGTTTCCCTGTGCATCCACATTCCACACAATATCAAAGACCGTGTCAACCCCTTGCAAATACATAGCAAGGCGTTCTGTTCCGTAAGTAATTTCAACCGCTACAGGGTCACATTCAATCCCGCCAACCTGTTGAAAATAAGTAAACTGAGTTACTTCCATACCGTTAAGCCATACTTCCCAACCAAGCCCCCAAGCGCCAAGTGTCGGAGATTCCCAGTTGTCTTCTATAAAGCGAATATCATGCTTAGCAACATCTAAACCAAGGTATTCCAATGACTGCAAATATAACTCTTGAATATTATCCGGTGAAGGTTTAATGAGTGCCTGAAATTGATAGTAAGAGCCTAGTCTATTTGGGTTTTCTCCATATCGTCCATCTGTAGGACGGCGAGAAGGTGCCACATAGGCTGTTGCCCAATGTGTAGAGTCCAGTGAGCGTAAAAATGTAGCAGGGTGAAAAGTCCCCGCCCCCGCTGAAATATCATAAGGCTGTACAATATTACACCCCTGCTTCATCCAAAATTCTTGTAATTTGAGTAACATTTCACTAAAAGTAATCATTATTTGCCTTCATTTTATTAATTTTGAAATTATATCTAAGTTAAACTATTTTACAAATAATATCACCGACTTCTTTACCTAAAGAATTCGCAACGACATTACATTTGACTTTGAGTAAAAAACAGATGTTTTTTCTATGACTTGGGCTTAAACATTCATAGTTGCCCATCCCTTTACTGATGACTACATCCACCTCATCAAAAAGTTTTTGTGCCTCTTTTGTGGCACGATTATAAACAAATCCGGGAGTGTTGACACCGCTGTCAACAAGATTGCAAAGTGTGTCAAATCCGGCTTCTTTTGCCTCTTTACATGTAACATCATTTATGATTGGTTTTCCCCGTACCATATAGCTACATGTAAGCTGAGGGTAGAGTTCTTGTAAAGTTTGTATAAACAAATAGTCAAAAATATGTTCTCCGACATTATCACCAAGAACAACAATACTTTTTGCACTCTGCAAAGCTTGTTGAAAAGCTTCAAAATCATTATGAGCAAATTCAGTATAAAAAACTTTTTCAAGCTCTTCTTCAAGACTAAATTCTACCTGAGCGGCTAAATCTATCACATTACCCGCAACAGCTATTTTTGTAGCAGTCAGTAGTTTATCATTACATGTAAGGAGTTTTTCTTGTAAAAACGGGACAAATGAGCGTGCTTTTTGTGTAGAAATTTGTTTTACTTCATCATACAAATCTTTTTTTTGTGCAATGTGAGCCATTTTTTCATATATATCTGCTGCAATTTCAGGCGGTGTTTGTGAAAATAAAAATTCTTTACTCATTCCTTCTACAGTAGCGTAAAGCTCATTTTTCAAACTTACATCAGCATGAATTGCATCAGCTACTTTTACACTTTGATTGACAATACAACCAACACATTCATCTTCAATCGTCATAATTAATTTGCATGCTCATCTATCGCTTTATTCCACATAAGCTTATATTTTCGACGCATAAACTCTACTTCTTGTTGGGAGAGTTTGAGTTGTTCTTGGAGTGTATGGATTGTTTTTCTATCTTCATCATACAACTCTTGTAAAGAAGCAAGTGCTTCACGCAAAAACTCATTTTCTACGCGTACAGCGTCAAGCGTTTCATCTTTTGCATCTAAAACTTTTTCATGCAAATTTATAATAGTGCCGATGGTCTTTTCTACAAACTCAGGCTGTACAAGCATTTCATGCGTGTTTCTTTCAGAGAGTTCTTGTAATTTTGCAGGCACAACAGCTTCAGTTGCTCCTTTTGAAGGGTCTATATAACGAATGCCATCTTCAATTTTTACAGTCAATTTACCTCGTTGAATCAAATCTTCTATGGAAGAAATATCTAGCCCTGTCAGCTCGCTGTATTCATCATCACTCATCCACTTCATTACGCAACTCCCCTTGTACCTATTTAATAATAGTTTCTATCTCTAAAGAATCCATTTCCACTTTTTTCGCTTTTGCTATACGGTCTTCTTTAAGTTTTATACTTAGTTCTTCATTATCAAGTGCCAAAATTTGCATTGCCAAATATGCCGAGTTAATCGCTCCCGCTTTTCCTATGGCAACAGTAGCAACAGGCATACCCGCAGGCATCTGCACAGTTGAGAGTAGTGCATCAATACCACCCAAAGCAGAAGCAGACATCGGTACCCCGATGATAGGTTTAATCGTTTTAGAACTTAAAACACCCGCTAAGTGTGCAGCCATTCCCGCAGCAGCTATGAAAACTTGTGCCCCTTTTTTTTCAGCCTCTGCTATGTACTCTTTTGTGCGTTCAGGAGAGCGATGAGCTGAAGATATAATCATCTCATAACTCACACCAAACGACTCTAGCGTGTCAGAACACGATTTCATTACTTCATAATCACTTTTAGAACCTATTACTATTGATACAAACTTCATTTTCTTTTACCCCTATTTTTTAGTTTTGCAATTATACATTATTTTTTCGGTGCGGTATTCATATCTGCATTTGCCGGTATTCTAAAAAATGTATACGACGGAAATTTTGTCGGTAGTTCTATGGGGTTAATATTTCCACTATGCACCTCATCCCAAATTTTGCCGTTTTGTGCTTTGAGTTGTTTCAGCTTCATAAAAAATCTGCCCTCTTTTTCATAAGTCGAGCCTATTTCATTATCGACAATTTGCACTTCACTTCCTAAAGGAAAGACAACTTCCATCTCATCTTCTGGCAATGTTTTATATTTACATAAAAAGTGTGTTCCCTCTGCATTTACTACACCACTAACCTGATGCGTGCCTAGCTGCATAGTAAAGTCTAAACTCTGTGTGTCATGTTTTTCAAAAGGTCGTGAAATCAGATACGCATCCGTATAACCGCGATTTTGTAAAGATTGCAACTCATACTGATAACGCTCACTGTCCAATCTGTCTGCATAATAATCATCTATCGCCATTCTATAAGCTTTTGCCGTCGTTGCCGCATAGTATGCCGTTTTTGTACGCCCTTCGATTTTTATAGAATCAACCGCACCGCTGTCTAAAATCTCTTTAATGTGTGAAGCAAGGTTTAAATCTTTGGAGTTCATTATATAAGTGCCGACACCCTCGTCTTCTTCAAGTCGAAAGAGTGTTCCCGTCTCTGGGTTTGCCGCATACATTTCATAAGGAAAACGGCAATCATTCGCACAACTTCCACGATTTGGAACGCGTCCACTTTGTAGCGTTGAAATCAAACAACGCCCACTGTAAGCAAAACACATAGAACCATGCACAAACACTTCAAGCTCTAAATCAGGTAAAGCCGTCTTAATCTCTATTAAATCACGCAAAGAAATCTCCCGTGCCGTAATGATACGCGTCGCACCCATTTCATGATAAATCTGCGCATCAAGCACATTCATGACATTTGCTTGCGTGGAGAGGTGTAGGGGCATATCGGGTACTAAATCATGACACAGTTTTAAAACACCGGGAGTTGCAACGATGAAAGCATCAGGCTGTAATTCACCCATTTTTATTATATGTTTTTTTAGGAGATTGAGCTGAGAATTGAATGGAAAACCGTTAATTGTCGCATAAACTTTTTTACCGCGTTCGTGTGCATACTTGATGCCCTCTGCAAACTCTTCAAAGCTAAATTCTTTGCCTGAACGAATACGCAACGAGAAGTGACTTACTCCACCATATACAGCATCAGCACCAAAATCAATGGCAATTTTTAGTTTTTCTAAGGTTCCTGCAGGAGAAAGCAGTTCTACTTTTTTACGCTTCATTATTTTCCAAATTGGTCTAAAAGCGCTTCAATGTCATCTGTAGAAGCTAAATCATTATGTGTATCACCTGCAATGTGTGTTGCCGAAGCAACACGCTTGTCATCATCAATTTTGCCTTCAAAGAGTGTATTCATATACTTAGAGAGTGCGCGCATTACATTGATAACCCGTTCAATTTTTTGTCGGTGGATGTCTTGATACTGCATAATATCCATCACATTCATAATAGAATCACCACTATTTTGTAACACTTCAACGACCTCGGAAATTTCATTTAATGCAGTTTGATTTTTCTCTAGTTGTATTTGAAATGTTTGCACATCCGGAAATTTGTCACATAATGTAGTAAACAGTTCTATATTTGAGTTCAAAACTTCACTGACACTGTTGAGTGTTTCTTCTTTGTCCATTAAATCGCTACTGATATTTTCGATAATGTCAAAAATTTCACTTGCCTTTTCTTCACTCTCTTTTGTGACATCATCTAATTGATGCACCATTTTATTTTCATCTGTCGCAGGAAAAGGAAGCTCCGCTGACTCTACTTTTTCTACAATTGGGTTAATATCTTCTTGGGCAGGTTCATCATCCGTCTCTTCTTCTGTATGTTCTTCCTGAGAATCATCATCCGTATCATCCATATCCATGCCACCGCTCATCAAAGCATCCAGTTCTTCTTGCGTCATAAATAATCTCCATAATTGAATAATTTATTAATTCTCACTATAATAGCATAAAATATACAATACGAGAATAAATATGATAGTTGATTTACATAACCACACCCCACTGTGTAACCATGCCCAAGGTACAATGGACGAATATATCAATGCCGCCATAAAAAAGAACATTCAAATTTTTGGTTTTTCCGACCATGCCCCTATGGACTTTGATCCAAAATATAGAATGTCTTTTGCACAGATGAAACAATATGAAACAGATGTATTACATGTAAAGCAAAAGTATGCAGATAAACTCACCATTACACTTGGCTATGAAGTCGATTATCTTGAGGGACATATGGATAAAAGAGTTTTAGATGCCAATGTCGATTATTTGATAGGTTCTGTACATTTTATAGATGAATGGGGATTTGACAATCCTGAATTCATCGGTCGTTATGAAAATGCAGACATCAATGAAATCTGGCAAAAATATTTTGATGCCGTTGAGGCTATGGCAAAGACAAAACTTTTTGATATTGTCGGACATTTAGACCTTATAAAAGTATTTAAATTTATGCCGACAAAAAGTATAGTAAAAATTGCAAAGAATGCTCTAAAGGCCATTAAAAATGCCGATATGGTTTTAGAAATAAATGCGGCAGGCTATAGAAAACCTATAGGTGAAGCCTACCCCTCAAAAGAACTTTTGCAAGAGGCTTATAAGCTGAATATTCCTATAACATTCAGTTCCGATGCCCATAAACCTGAACAGGTCGCCATGTTTGACAAAGAAGTCACGCAACTTGCTAAAGATGTCGGCTACACTGAGTGTGCCTACTTCATTAAAAGAGAAAGAAAAATTTTAACATTTTAACTCTTAGTATTTACAACCCACATAGAGAACAAATCCAAATAGTTCCAAAAAGATTCTATGTATTTTGGTGTTACTCCCTCTTGCTCAAGTGCCTCCAAAAGTGGCATATAAAGTTCCAACCACACTTTTCGTGCATTTTCATCTATGCGAAAAGGGGCATGACGCCCTACCATTTGATGTTCCCCTCTTGTTTGCGTAAAATAATCCGGCCCGCCAGAAATTTCTATCAAAAAATCTGCCGCATGTTTTTGTGCCTCGGCAAAGTCATCATCATCAAAAATCGGAAATAAAAAGGCAATATCACTTGTTTTAATCGCTTCATAATGATCAAACACCAGTTTTCTAAAGCGCTCTTCTCCTACTTCTTGATAAAAACCGGGATGAGGCTTTGCGACAGGAGGTCGTACATCAATCTTTCCATCTGTTACATGTAAGGTCATTAGCTGTTTCCTTTAGTAGTATAAATTTGCGCTAATTATACAAATACTAGCTATAAATAAATTTAAAGTTTTAATTAATGATAGCACTTGTATAATACTTTCATAACAAACAATAAAAGGATTTACTAATGAGTAAATATATAGAATTAACTGGTGCAAATTTTGAAGCAACTCTTGCAGAGGGTGTATCTCTTGTGGATTTCTGGGCTCCATGGTGTGGACCATGTCGCATGATTGCTCCTGTTGTTGAAGAACTTGCAGAAGATTATGACGGAAAAGCTAAAATCTGTAAAGTCAATACAGATGAAGAACAAGATATCGCTGTGAAGTTTGGTATTCGTTCAATTCCAACTATCATGTTCTTTAAAAACGGTGAAATGGTAGATCAAATAGTAGGCGCACAGTCTAAACAAGCGCTTTCAGAAAAAATTGACGCTCTTTTAGCGTAATTACAGTTTATTTATAGTGGCTAAAAAAGGAGGAAAAAGCTTTTTTTCTCTTTCCACTCTTCTCGCTTCTTTTTTTGGTGCCGCAATGATAGCAGGTGCTTTTGCCTACTTCAATTACAAATTTTCAGAGTATAAGTTTATTAACTTCAAAGATTTTGCTTATTATGAACAAAATAATATTTTTCAGCCTAAGAAACAAGAATATATAGTTGTTTTTTATTCTTCAAGAGAAAAAGGTACAATGAACAAACTTGCACATCTCAATCTAAACTTGCCAATTCTTGCAATAGACTACTACAATAAGGTACGCGCAAACACTAAAACCACAACTTTTTTAAGAAGTGGAACCAACACATCACTAAAATTTATACAACGATTTAATATATACAATTCACCATCTCTTTTCTTTATAAAGAAAGTCAAAGATTCTCTTTATAAACAAGATAGTATGATACGAAAACTTGATAATTTAGATGAATTAGAGGAAAGAAAATTATGATACTTGATTGTGCAATTATAGGCGGAGGACCTGCCGGTCTTACTGCAGGATTATATACTACTCGTGGCGGACTTGAAAATGTAACTATGTTTGAAAAAGGAATGCCCGGTGGACAAATAACACAAAGTTCCGAGATAGAAAATTATCCCGGTGTTACCGGTGATATAACAGGGATGGACTTAATGATGCCATGGCCCCAACAATGTCAAAAATTTGGACTTAAACATGATATGGCAGAGGTCAGCCGCATTAGTAAAAACGGTGATATTTTCACTATTACAAAATCTGACAATACGACAGTTGAAGCACACAGTGTTATCGTATGCACTGGTTCTTCTCCTCGTCGTGCGGGATTTAAGGGTGAAGATGAGTTTTTTGGAAAAGGTGTCAGTACATGTGCTACATGTGATGGATTTTTCTATAAAGGTAAAGAAGTTGCAGTCATAGGCGGTGGAGACACAGCACTCGAAGAAGCGCTTTATTTGGCAAAAATTTGTTCAAAAGTTTATTTGGTTCACAGACGAGATGCCTTTCGTGCTGCGCCAAACACCGTAAAACGCGTCCGAGAAAATGCAAAAATAGAACTTGTACTCAATTCTGTACCCGAAGAAGTATATGGCGATGCGAGTGGTGTTAATGGCATAAAAGTCAAAAACAAAGAAGGGGAAATACGAGATATTGTTGTTCCCGGTGTTTTTACTTTTGTTGGCAATGATGTTAATCATCAAACACTATTACAAGAAGATGGCAGTTTTTTATGTGATGTCAATGAACAGGGGCAAGTCATAGTAGATTTAAGTATGAAAACTTCCCTACCCGGTTTATATGCCGCAGGCGACATGCGTATAGAAGCGCCAAAACAGGTTATCTCAGCAGCAGGTGATGGTGCAGTTGCAGGTATTAGTGCCATCTCTTATGTAGATGAATTATTAAATTAGAGGTTACAAATGACTATAAAAGACTTTATGACAAATATGCACAGAGAATGCGACCACCTTTTAACACAGGCAGAAGATTTTCTTGATAATGGAAAATTTGATGAAGCACTTGCTAAATATATAGCATTTAAAAATGAAACCTTGCACCATTTTACAATGGAAGAAGAGTATCTTTTTCCAATGCTTGAAGAAAAATCTGGCATGGGAAGTCAGGGCCCGACAAATGTCATGCGCATGGAACATGCTCAGGCAAAATCACTCTTTGAAAAGATGGATGAAGCTTATAAGGCAAAAGAGAAAGACCGAGCATTTTCACTCGGTGAATCTATGAATATTTTACTCCAGCAGCATAACCTTAAAGAAGAACAAATGCTTTATACTATGATGAACAGTGCATTAGCAGAAGATGCAGAAGAAATCGTTACGAAACTACAAAATTATGGACACTAAAAAAGAAATACTCTTAGATGTCAGTGAGCTAGAAGCGCCCTACCCCCTCGTAGAAGCCGTTAATGCCTTACATGTATTACAAGATGATGAAGTTTTAGTATTTCGTCATCGTATGAATCCTCAAATGCTTTTTCAAAATATTTTATCGCTAGGCTTACAATATGAAATTACAAAAGAGAATGAAAATGAATTTGAAATGAGGATTTACAGATAATGTTTCAAGGCTTAACACTTGAACAGGCTCCGCCTTATATAATCCCCATAAAATTTTACCTCACAGCTGTATTGTATCTCATTGCATTCTCAATAATGACATTTACATACGCTTTACATGTAAGCTCAAGATATGAGTATGAAGTGATTGCGATAACGCATATCTTTACTATCGGGTTTATCGCACATATTATGTTTGGCTCACTCTTTCAAATGCTGCCTGTTATGCTCAGTACAGCTTATACAAATGTAGTCAAAAATGCAAAAACAATCCATATCTTTTTAAATATTGGTATTATCGCTTTTGTAATTGGTTTTTTATTAAATAGTACGCCCTTTTTGTATCTGGGTGGCATACTTTTAGCCTTGAGCTTTTTGTATTTTTGTTTTCTCTCTTTAAAAACAATTTTTCTAAGTGAAGCGTTCAATGCCCTTGTGCAAAATTTTGTAGCATCTTTTGTCGCACTTTTAATCGCTGTTGTCTTTGGTTTCACTGCACTGCTTGGACACTTCGGTTTTGTAGATACAATAAAATATGGAAATATTCACATCGCTTTTATGCTTTTTGGTTGGGTTTTTATACTCATAATATCAGTATCGTATAAAATCATTCCCATGTTTTTTGTTGCCAAAGAGTTTCCTTCTTTCTTACAAAAGAGACTTTATATTATCCAACTTATACTTTTGTTTTTATTTGCCTATGCACAGATGCAAGAAGAAAGCCTACTCCTTCTAGCAAGCAAAATTTTACTCTCATCGTCTGTCATAATTTTTGCAATTTTTAGTATAAAACGCTTAAAACAAAGAAAAAGAGCAAGAAAAGACATCAGTGTCACACTCTGGTATTTTGCTATGGGCAATGCCATACTTACTTCATTACTATTTATTTTTGCCAATCTCTTACATGTAAACATCTCGTTTTATATAGGTTTTTTTGCTTTATTTGGCACGATATATCCACTCATTAATGCAATGCTTTATAAAATCATTCCTTTTCTGACTTGGTTTCATTTAAGCTCAAATATGGTTTTTGATGCGGAAATGGGTAATGTAATTGCGAAAAAAAATATGACAATGCAAATAAATTTATATTTTTTCTCCTTTTTTCTTTTTCTTTTCGTCCCCTTTTTGCACTCTTTTATTTTACTAGCTACAATCGTATTTTTATTTTCTTCTCTTTTACTCTTTGTCAATATCATTCATGCAAAAAAATATTATAATGAATACATAAAAAAGAAAGTAGTATTTGAGTAATATTTTGCTATTATAAGAGCAGAAAAAATATGAGGATGTAATATGATAAAAGTAGGTGTATTCGGTGCTAGCGGTAGGGTTGGAAGACTTTTACTAGAAGATTTAAAAACGACGGCTGAAATGGATTTACATGCAGTATTTGTTAGAAATTCACTTGATTTTTCCATAGATCCTTCGGTATTGGTAACTTCAGATATGCAGGCATTTTTACATGCCTCCGATATTATTATAGATTTTTCCTTGCCTGATGCTTGTGAAATACTTTTAGAAGAAGCCATTAAAACGCCCAAACCTTTAGTCATCGGCACAACAGGCTTAAATACGCATCAACTCAATCTTTTACAGCAAGCAAGTGAACTCATGCCTATACTTTATGCGACCAATATGTCTCTGGGCGTAGCACTCTTAAACAAACTTGTTTATCAAGCTTCAGCAGCCCTTAGAGAGTTTGACATAGAAGTAGTAGAAATGCACCACAGACATAAAAAAGATGCACCAAGCGGTACTGCATTGACTCTAAGCGAATCGGCTGCAAAAGCAAGAGGCTTAGACTTAGACAAAGTTCGCATTAGTGGCAGAGACGGCAATATTGGTGAGCGTAGCAAAGATGAAATAGCAGTAATGGCACTTCGTGGAGGTGACATCGTCGGACGCCATACGGTAGGATTTTATAATGACGGTGAATTTATAGAGCTAAATCATACCGCTACATCAAGAAATACCTTCTCTAAGGGTGCTCTTCGTGCAGGAAAATGGCTTATAGACAAAGAGCCCAAACTTTACAATATTAGTGACTGTTTAGAACTTTAAAATCTTTAAAGTTCTAAAGCACTTTTAGCAAGTTTTGCCCATGAAGATTTTGGGTCAGCTTGTATTGCTTCTTTATACGCTTTTTTTGCCACATCATCTCTCCATAGTTTCCCTAGAATATTCCCGAGTAAATACTTTTGCCGTGCCCGTGATTGCTTGCCCAGATTAACAGTATCAAGTGATTTTATAACTTTTAATGCCTTGTTATACTCTTTTTTATCCATATATGCCTGATACAGCGTAAACTCTACATAAGGGCTCTCAACATATGTCTGCGCTTTTTTTTGCAACTGCATAACTTTTTTTGCATATTTGACAATCATTGTATCATCATGACGCTCACTGCCTAATGTTACCATAGCAACATAACGGTCAATATCTTTATAATTAAGCCTAAAAGTATCCTCTATTTTTGCCATTACATCAATCATCTTTTCTTCTTTCCCTAATCGCCTATATGTATCAAAAAGGTATCTGTAAACTTTTTTATATTTTGATTTTTTATCATCTTCTATTAAAGTGATTAAATCTTTAGCAGGTGCAATGACATCACTGTACTTACCCGTAGCAAAATCTACTTTTATATATCGATAGAGCCATTTTTTACGCTTAGCTAAATCTTTGGACTTTAAATTCTTAAGAGCTATTCGTTTAGAGAGTCCAAAATCTCCGCCTTTCATAGCACACTCATAAATACCATCATCCCATTTATCAGAAAGTGTAATATTGTATTGTTTTGATATAACAAGTACTCCTTGACATTTTTTTTGGCGTAAAGAGTCTTGCATTTCACCTTTTGCTGCGTCTTGGATGATTTTTGCAACATCCTTATATTTTGTTTTATCTAAAGATTCCAACTTATTTTTTAACGCTAGCACTTGATTGAATTTACCCTCTTGCAATAATAGCTTTGCCTTTTCATAAAGAGCACGCTTTGCAATACTATCATTTTGATATGTTTGTATAAGTTTATCAAATTCTGCTAATTTCGCTGTAGCATTTAAGTCTGACACTTCAAAAAAGAGTGCATCTTTCGCTGTTTGCACGGCATCAACGAAGTCACCATCCGGAAATTTTTTCAAATATTCATTCAAAGCACCTAAAGCCTTCTTCTTATCTTTCGTTTTAGCAAGCCATAACGCTCTATTTTTAAGTAAATCTTCATATTCATCATATGTTGCATCTATTTCATCCAACATAGCATTTGCCATAGCTGCTGCGGTATTGTAATCACTATGATTCGCAAACTCCTGCATCATTTTCTGTGATGCTTTAAAATCTTCCATAAAATAACTCGGTTTTGCTTTAATAATTTTCATTGCATATTGAGCAGCTTCATTTGGTTTATAAGAAAGATATAAAGAAGCTAAATGGTATGCTGCACTTGCTGCTACTTCCAAATCTTTTGTTGTATACAAAGCTTTTTTATAATAATTTATCGCTTTTGAAGTGCCACCGGCTTCTTCAAGCATTTCACCTTTATAGATGTATCCCCATTGTGTAAATTTACTATTTTTATGTTCTGTAAATAAACGATCAAAGAAATAATCTGCATCTGTATTTTGCCCAATTTTGCTATATGCTCTAGCCATTAAAGAGAGGACTTCAGCTACATTTTCATCTGAAGAATACTCGCGTAAAAAAAATTTCGCATTATCAATCACATTATCCCAATCTTTAATTTTTGCATATGTTTTTATTTTATAGTATGACAATTCCGCTTTAAAAAGTGTATCAGGGTAGGCGTTAAGTACATCATTTATAGTTTCTAAACATAATTCATATTGTTTGCTTTTATAGTATTTTTTAACTTTCAAATACTCTTTGACATCTTCTATCCTTTTTATATGAACCGGATTTCCTTTTAAATCAAGACTACCGACATATGGCAACTTATCTTTGTCTAAATAAAAAGGGAACTTAAGTGCGATTTGAGAAACTTCCTCTTTTTTAAATAAAGGAAAGTTTTTTTTAAACCCTATAACACTCCAATGTTTTGAGCTATTTACATCAGCATTAAAGACTTCATTATCTACGGCTAAGTCAAATATTTCTGGAATTAATTTAATTTTATAAAAAGGTGTAATGACAACAAAAAACTTATCCTCTTTTGTTAACGTATCTACTTTAAAAAAGTTATTTTGAATGTGTTGAAGATTTCGTGATGGTCTTTTTGAAAATATACATATTATTTTTTTTACGGTATTAAAATCATTTTTGATTTCTTTACATGTAAAGGGATTAGCATCTCGTATGTCAAGTGTCGAGTATTTCATAAAGTTATCTTTTGCACTGTCAATTGAAATTTCTAGCGCAAAAGAATTTGTAAGAATAAAGAACAAGAGTATCCATTTTAGCAAATTCTCTCTCCCTTACTTCTATAATTTACGATTAATATCCACTATTATATACAAAATCTGTAATAAACTCTAAAAGTGGGTTTATTGCAACAAAAGCAAATATAGTTCCTACAGCAGCTATTCCTATAATGGTTTTAAGTGCCAATGTAGCATTTGCAACATACATCTGCCCATTATTGCCCATCACTGGTTCTTTCATAAACATATAGACTATGAGTTTTAAGTAGTAATACCCTGCAATAGCAGAGTTAAGTGCCATTATAAGTGCAAGAATTGTGTACCCACTCGTTACCGCCGCACTAATCAAATAGATTTTACCCCAAAAGAGTGCAAATGGAGGAATTCCCGCTAGACTCAACATAAACAGACCCATTATCATAGCAGGAACTGGTGCAGTTTTTATCATACCTGAAAATTTGTCAAAACTATGATCTGACATTTGATGATCGGGTATACTTTTTTGACGAGATATCCAAAGCATAGAAAACGATCCTAAGTTTGTAAAACTAAATAATATCCAATATAAAAAGAGTGCACTATTGGCTTGTGTTGTTCCTATTAAAATAGCAGCCATAACAAAACCGGCATGTGAAATTGAGCTATATGCTAACATACGCTTCACATCTGTTTGTACTAATGCCCACATATTTGCTACTGTCATTGTAACAATGACAAAAGCATATAAAACAATATCAAGCCAAACAATGCCGCTATGTACTAAAAATTCGAAAAATCTCATAGCGACGACAAAGGCAGCAATTTTTGGCACGATTGACATGTAGCCTGCCATTGGTGCGGAAGAGCCTTCATAAACATCAGGCGCCCATGTATGAAATGGAATAAGTGATAATTTAAATGCAAATGCTGCTAGCATAAAAGCAGTACCCACGAGTACATACCCAATGTCTGTATAACCATTTGAAGCTAATACTAAAGCAATTTTATTGATTTCAATTGAGCCTGTTAAAGCGTAAAATATCATAGCACCGAAGCTGAAAAAACCTGCTGCTAGAGCACCCATTGTGAAGTATTTAACTGCTGCTTCAAAAGATTTATCTCGGTTATGCATGGCAATTAATGTATATAATGCTAAAGAAGATGTTTCTAGCCCTACAAATATTAAAATAAGGTTATCAGTTGCAACCATGAACTGAAAACCTGCTATCATAAACAAAAATAACGCAAAAAATTCAGGATATGAAAATTCATGAAAGCGTTTGTGTGTTAATGCTAATGGAATAAAAAGCATTGAAGCAAGAACTATAACAAACTGTGCTAAAAGAGCCAAGCCGTCAATCAGCATGACATCAAACATACCCAATATGGTACCGTTTTGTGCAAAGAGATTAGAAGCATCGAGCAATGAGAAAAAATCCATTGCTAAAAACAATAAACTAAGACCCACATAAAGTGATTTATGAAGTCCACCTTTGATAACATCAATCACTAAGATTAAAAGCGCACCTACAATTGGTATAAGCATAGGAGCTAGAGTCATTACATTTAATGAACCCATTGAAATATTTATTGGCGCTAACATTAGTGAACCTCCTCTATAATAGTTTTTTTAATAATTATAACTTTAGGTTTCACTAAATTAGGGATTCTCTTTTTAGCTAACTCTGTTGTAGATTTATTATGCATTAACTGTACAATAGACTCTACTGATTTATTGATTGGTCCAAGAACCGGTTTTGGATAAACACCGAGCCATATAGCAACTATCACTAATGGAATTAAGCCAAAAAGCTCTTTCTTGTTAATATCTGGCAAGTTTTTATTTTTTTCATTTGTTACTTCACCAAAAAATGTTTTTTTGTATGCCCCAAGCATATAAATAGCACCAACAATGATACCTACGCCCGCTAAAATTGTTATAATGTGCGATTGTTGATAAAAACCAAGTAAACTTAAAAATTCTCCTACAAAGTTAATTGTAAGAGGCATACCAACAGAAGCCATCATCATAATACCAAAGATAGTTGCATACCTTGGCATAACCTGTGCCAAACCACCAAATTCACTCATCATTTTTGTATGGCGTCTGTCGTAAATGACACCAACGAGCATAAAGAGTGCCCCTGCTACAACACCGTGACCCAGCATTAAAAAGATTGAACCTGAGATACCCTCAACATTAAGAGCAAATGTTCCAAGGATAATAATACCCATATGTGAAATGGACGAATAAGCAATAACTTGTTTAATGTCTTTTTGTGCATACGCAACCATCGCTGTGTAAATAACCATAATTACAGCAAGAATTGCAATCGGAATCATAAAATAAGCCGAAGCATCAGGGAATAAAGGTAATGAAAATCTAACAAATGCATAGGTACCCATCTTTAAGAGAATTGCTGCCAGTATGACAGAACCTATAGTTGGTGCTTGACCATGTGCATATGGCAACCATGTGTGAAATGGAAACATAGGTACTTTGATGGCAAAACCAATAAAAAATGCTGCAAAAAGCCATAATTGATATGATTGAGGTAATATAAGTCTATACCAGTCTAAAAGTGCAAAACTCCATACTCCTGTTGCCTGATAATAAAAATATGCCATAAAAAGCATACCAACAAGCATGACAAGAGAGCCTGTAAATGTATATAAAAAGAATTTAACAGAAGCATAAATTCTTAAAGGTCCACCCCATGCACCTATAATATAGAGCATTGGAATAAGTGAAAGTTCCCAAAAAATATAAAATACAATAGCATCAAGTGCAGCAAAGACACCAACCATAGTCATTTGTAAAAACAATAGTGTAATAATCATATATTTTACATTAGGGGTATCTGTTAAAGACCCAATACCTAAAAGTGTAAAAAATGCTGATAAAATAATGATAAATAGTGAAATTCCATCGACACCTAAGGTATAGTTAATACCAAATGACTGCACTAAAGGTATGTTTTCCATAAACTGCATACCTGAGACATTGCCGTCAAATACATACCATAACCATAATGACAATGCAAATTCAATTGTGGCAACTGAGATACCGTATGCACGCATACTCTCTTTTTGTATCATAAAACCAACCACAGCTGCTAACGCTGGAAAGAAAATTAATAACGATAAAATATGATCTAACATATACTAAACTCCTAAAGCTGATAAGAACAATAAAATCTCATCAGAATATCTTGCTGTTAGCCCGAACACTACAGCTAGTGATAGCAGTCCAACTAAACCTGCTACCATCCATGTAAGCATTGTAGATAAATTACCACTTTGCATTTGCCTTGTTTTTTCACCTGTACCGTAAATAATACCTGCAATTCCATCAACAGTCGCATCCACTATTTTTAAGTCAACTTTTGTCCAGAAAATTTCAGAAATTTCTCTATATGGTTTTACTATATACTCTGCATAAAAGTGAGGAATATAATATTGATTAAATAGCAATTTATAAATAAATGAATTTTCTAGTCGACTTGTTCCATCTGGTACGCTAACTCGTGAATTATTATATTTTACATATGCAAAAATAATCATTGAAATAGCAAAAACTTGTGTACCTATGGTCATAATCCAAACTACAATTTGTGAATGCACATGATATTCAACTGCATTGAGCGCTTCTTGTACCATTTCAAAAAATGTTGTTTGAAATGCTCCGGCTATAATTGCCAAAATCACAAGCGGTGCTATAGCTAATAGCATAATTTTTGCTGCTTCATGCGGATGAAAACCAAATAGTTTAAATCTTTCTTCTCCATGAAATATAAGTGCGACAAGTCTAAATGAGTAAAATGCTGTTAAGCCTGCAGTAAATAACAATACTGCATAAATAATATAATGATGTTCCATTACATGTAACGCTGTGTGGTTTCCAACAAATGCAGCTTCTAAAATAGCATCTTTTGAAAAGAAACCTGCAAATGGAAAAATACCCGATAGTGCTAAAGAAGCAAGACCCATCATAATCCAAGTCCATTTCATCTTTTTTCTTAATCCACCCATCTTAAATGGGTCAAGTTCATCATCCATAGCATGCATGACATTCCCTGCACCTAAAAACAGTGCTGCTTTAAAGAAGGCATGTGCCATAAGGTGAAATAGTGCAACCCAGTAAGCACCAAGACCTGCTGCTACAAACATATACCCCAACTGTGAAAGCGTAGAGTAGGCAATAATTCTTTTCATATCACGGTTCACAAGAGCCATAGATGCAGCAAAAAGTGCAACAAAAGCACCAAGTGATGCTATAAAAAGACCAACATGAGGAATCAAACTATAAAGTTCATGTGAACGAATGACAAGATAAACACCAGCCGTAACCATTGTCGCAGCATGAATAAGTGCAGAAACCGGGGTAGGTCCCTCCATCGCATCTGCAAGCCATGTATGTAGTGGAAACTGAGCCGATTTACCCATAGCACCAATAAATAAAAATATTCCAATCCATGTAAGTGTAGAAATATCTAAAGTATGAAATGCTGCAAAAGCACCATCATATTGGAGTGTTCCAGTATTCCAATACACCAAAAATAACCCAATAAGCATACCAAGGTCTGCTATACGGTTCATAATAAATGCTTCACTCGCTGCCCATGTAGCACTTTCTTTGTGATACCAAAAACCAATAAGACCCCACGAACAAAGACCAACACCTTCCCAACCTATAAAAAGACCAGCATAGTTGTCACTCATTACAAGTATCATCATCGAAAATACAAATGCTGAAAGCCATGCAAAGAATCTGTTAAAGCCTTTATCGTGATCCATATATCCAATAGAGTATATATGAACAACAGTAGAAACTAAAGTAACAACCATCATCATAGTCACAGAAATCTGGTCAACTACAAAACCAAAAGGAATGTATAAATCACCGGTTGCCATCCAAGTCATCATCGTTACATGTACAGGTTCTCCGCCTTTGAGTATATACATTAAAAGTATTGTACTTGAAACCAAAGAAGTGAATATCAATAAACTACCGACAATACCCGTAAAAAGCTTCTTCGGCGTCGCAGTAAAGAGTGCGGAGAACAAAGAGCCAACAAGCGGAGCAAAGAGTGCTATATATAAATATGTTTCCATGCTTTATCCTTTCATCGTTGCTAAGGCATCTAAGTCAATTGAACCATGGCGTTTGTACCATACGATAAGAAGTCCAAGACCAACTGCAACTTCAGAAGCTGCAATAGCAATTACGAAAAATGCAAACATTTGCCCAGTCATATCACCATAATAGTGCGAAATGGCAGCAAAAGCCACATTCACTGCATTTAATAAGATTTCAGTTGCAAAAAACAGCAAAAGAAGGTTTTTTCTACGCATAACACCCACTAAACCAATAGCAAATAAAATAGTAGATAAAACAAGATAGTGAGTTAAACCTATTTCCATCATGAAAGCACCTTTTTATTTTTTTCTTCTTCAATTGCAGCATCATTCATAAGTGTAATTGAAAGATCCATTTTTTTACCGGCAAGTACAATACCTGCAATCATTGCCACTAAAAGCATAATTGCAGCTACTTCAAACGGTACAAGGTATTTTGTAAAAAGCACTAAACCAACTTCTTGGGTGTTGCCAACACCATCGATCGCAGGGTAAAGTGCTACTACATTTTGGGACACCATAGGTACTGCAACGATAACAACAACTAAAATTGCTGCCAATGTAGAAAGTCCTACAATAATATATTTGTTTCCCTTTTTCTCTTTAACATCTCTTGTTGTATCAAAAAACATCATACCAAAAGCATACAGAGCCATTACTGCACCAGTATAGACAATAATCTGCACCGCACCTAAAAAATCAGCACCTAAAATAAAGAAAAATGCCGATATGAAAATCATTCCTGCTGCCAATGCAGTTAATGCATATAATGCCTGTGATGTTGTCACTGTTATGAAAAACATCGCAATTGTTAAAAATGCAAACAAGTAAAACGCTATCGCTTCAAACATAATCTAAACTCCTTAATATGCTAGAGGTGTTTTTTTAACACGCTCATCTTCATGTGGTGTAATTGCACCAAAACCTTCAAACTCCATTTGAGTTCCGGCTTTCATTTTGTCTATTGGTGTCAACATATATTCATAATCAACAAAATGCTCACGCTGTTGTGATGCATTTTCATACTCTCCACCATGTGTAATAGCAAGTTCCGGACAAACTTCAGCGCAATAACCACAAAAGATACAACGCCCTAAATTAATTGTATACTCCGAAACTTCTTTACGAGAGTTTTCATCTATTTTTGTATCCATTCTAATACAATCAGAGATACAAATTTTTTCACAAAGTCCACAACCAATACAACGCTCAGTATCACTTTCCCAAAGTCTTTTCATCTCATGCACTGCACGATAACGAGGACCTATTGGCAATTTTTCTTCAGGATATTGTACAGTGTGAATATCAAATTTAATCATTTCACGAAGCACAACCCATAGACCTACAAAAAGTTCACCTCTGAAGCTTCTTTTGACAACACGCTTAAATTTACCCCAACCATCAGTAGGATAATCTTCAATATCAACTAGAAAATAACCATTATCGGCTACATTTCTGTCATTAAATTGTTCCATTTTCATTCATTATCCCCTTAAAACATCATCACTAAACCAGTGATTACAACATTAATCACGGCTAATGGCATTAGTACTTTCCAACATAACCACATCAATTGATCCGGTCTTACATCCGGCCAAGCAGCTCTTGTCCATAAAAAGAAGAAAAAGAAAAATGCTACTTTTCCTATAAGTCCCAATGCACCAAGCAAACTTCCATCGCCATATCCACCTAAAAAGATAAGAGGAATAACAAAGGAGATAAAGAACATATTTGCATATTCACCGATGAAGAAAAGCCCCCATCGCATACCCGAATACTCCGTACCAAAACCATCAATAATCTCATGGTCATTTGCTATAAGGTGAAATGGTGTACGACCTGTTTCAGCAAAAGCTGCTATCCAGAACAATACAAATGCTACCGGTTGAGACCAGATAATCCAATGACTGATTCCTCCTGTTTGGTAATTGTTAAAATCAATCAAAGATAAAGAACCGACCATCATAATCGGTGCAAGTATCGACAAACCACTTACTACCTCATACGAAATAAATACGGCTGCAGTACGCGCTGCTGAAAGCAATGAAAATTTATTTGCCGAGGCCATACCGCCTAATAATGGTCCAAATAGACCAACTGCCATAACACCAAGAATATATAAAATACCGATGTTTAAATCAGCGACAATAGGATGCACCGTATAACCAAAGATTGTAAACTGTGGAAAAAATGGAATTGCTGCCGCCGCTATAAATGCAGTCGCTGCAGTAATAACCGGTGCAATTTTAAAGATAGGGCCTACAACATTTGTAGGAATAATATCTTCTTTTGTAAAAAGCTTTATACCATCTGCTGCTACCTGCAATAGTCCGTATGGTCCAACATACATTGGCCCTAAACGGCGTTGCATAAATGCAAGTATCTTCCGTTCAAAATATGTACCGATACCCGCTAATGCAGAGAATATAAGTAAAATTACTACGACTTTTATAATCGTTTCAATTAAATATGCTGTATCCATATATTACCCCTTTTGGATTGAAGCTGCACTAAAACGGTAGCCGTCAAAGAGTGCTTCTGAGTTTAATTTTTTGTCAAATGTCGGTAAAACTATAATCTCACCCGCAATTTTATTATCACTTACTACTTTTGCAGTCAATGAACCTTTTGCGCTTGTTACTGTTACAGTGTCACCTTCGTTATAATCAGTTTTAGATAAGTACTCTTCACTCATATAAATACCACTTACTTCATCAAGATTTGTTGTCTTGTATGTAAAATCTGTAAATTGTCTTACAGGATTAGCTAAATAAATTATACACCCTTCTAACTTATCTTCACTGAATTTTTCTACACTTTCATCACCAGTCGGTGTAACTGCTACATTTTCTAACACATAACCTCTTACTTCTGTACCATCATTTTCATAATGATTCGGCAAGTTATCAAATTTTTCTGATTGAAAACCTACCTCAGTCGGTAATTTTTGTGTATATTCAATGACATGTTCTGCCGTAAGTCCCAGAGCATTTGCAATATCATTAAGCTCATAACCGCCATAGCCGATAGCTGCATTTGTTGGATTTACACGCTTGTTTACAGATGTTAAAGTGCCCTCTTGCTGATTGATTGCCGGCATATCCAAGTCGCATTCGCTCCCCTCACCAAGTCCTGAGAGAACAAAATCGCCACTTGTGTTATACCCAATACTGTAGCTTCCTTTTTCATCATCAAGCTCACATATAAGTGAAACACCCAATGAATTTGTCAATGCTGGAATCATTACTAACTCAAATTTTGAATATTTTTCAATCAAAGCAACTAAACGAGCTAAATTTTTCGCATTTGGATGCGTATATAAATCCGGTCCAACCATCAGAGCAAAAGTTTCTTTTTTCTTTAGGTTTTTTTCTAAAGTTTCCATAAATTTATCATCAGCACCAAGAATCTCTAAAAGCCTATTATCATCTACAACGACTTCTTTTGAAACTTTTTTAGAAACCATCTTAGATTTCTCTACTTCAATCTCTTCTTCTTCACCTGTCTCTTCATTGACTTTCATCTCTTTGACTAGTTCTACAACTTTTTCTTTGACAACTTCTTCAACGGTAATAGTCTTCTCAGAATGAAAAGATGCAAGATATTCAACAATATCAGACGGAAGTTTTGATTTGTCTGCAAACAAATCAAGCACCAAATACAAAGCAGCTTCTTCTTGCAGTGGAGCATGTGTAACCGTCATAATAGACTTCGCAATCCCTTCAATAATAGGATCTTTTACAGGGTGAAAATAAAGACCTGCACCTTTAGAAACAGTTAAAGAGTTGTTTAAGGCATAACGCGCATTTGGATTATCTGTTTTTAATGCACTTCCAACTGAAACTATAAAGTTTGTTGTATGTACAGCTTCTAAATCACTTCCATACAATTTTTTACCACTTATCTCACTATAGTTATGTAAAAATGTTTGCAATGCTTTTGCTTCATTATTTACAAGCTTAACTCCAAACTTCTCTTTCATTTTTTGCAAAAGATAAGCTTCTTCATTTGTAATCGTAGAAGTAAAAGAAATAGTATCTGCCTTTTTAAAAGCTTCTATTGCCTTAGCAAACGCCACTTCATCTTTTACTGCATCAGCATTCTGATAATCAAACCCATATCGACCTGCACCACATAATGAAACATAGTTCCATTCATTCATCACACGATAAATTTTATCTTTAGGGTTGTCGATACTTGCATGTTTCACATCATAAGATATTTGACATCCAGCAGAACAGTGTCCACAAGTTGCAGGAATCTGCTTAAGCTCCCATGCATTTGATTTATACATAAATTGCGTATCCACCAAAGCCCCAACAGGGCAAACAGCAGCACACTCTCCACATGAGGTACAATCAAGCACATCCGTTCCATTTGTTAAACCAATCACTGACTTATTGAGCTTGTTCCACATAGCATACGCATCTTTTGGCATTTCTGCTTTATAGTCGGCGTTGAGAGGGTCAGAACCACGAGCAATAGTTTTAAGAGAGTTGTCCCCTATCATATCTTTACATGCAGTAACACATCTCTCACACACAATACAAAGACCCGGATCATAATGCAGGTGACCCCAATCATGGGAGCTTCTATCTACATCTTTAACAGTATAATGTTGTATATCTACACCCATCTCTAATGTATAATTTTGCAGTTCACATTCCCCTGACTGATCACATACACCACACTGAAGCGGATGATTTACATCATATACTTCCATAATTGCACGGCGCTCTTTTTCTATCGTTTGTGTCGAGGTTGTTATATTCATTCCATCTTTGGCTTTTGCATTACAAGCATATACTTGTTTGCCATCTGCTTCAACAAGACAGATACGACAAGCTAAAGTCGGGCTACACCTTGTCAAATAACATATTGCAGGAATAAAAATATCATTTGCACGAGCGGCATTGAGTAAAAACTCACCCTCTTGCGTTTGTACTTCTTTCCCATCAATATTTATAGTAATTTTACTCATTATACTACTCTCACTATTTTGGATTTTTCAAATCTATATCTACTGAAATCCTGACCTAAATCAAAGGTAGGATTCAATGCTATAGTTCCTTTTAATTCATCATCTTGCTTAAATACTCTTTGGATGGTTTTGGATGCAAAACTAATTTCAATCACATCACCATCCGCAATTCTTGCAGCTGCAGCAAATTGTGCCGAACCTCTTAAGCTTGTATCTTTTTCTAACTGATGTGTTTTATTTGTAAATTCATTAAACTGCAGTACAGGATTACATTGATAAACCACGGTACCATTAAACTCCGGTAAATCCTCTATTTCTTCAATTGTTCCGTCCATGTTACATGTAACTTCATCTAAAATATAACCTCTTTTGTCTTCACCGTAAGGTATAAGAAAATTTTCCAAGTCATCAAAAGCTATAGATTTAAAGCCTTTTGCATTGTCTAACTCTTTTGTATAATCAATCGTATTTTCTTTTTTAATTCCTAAGGCATTGGCTATATCATTTAAAATATAACCATCAAATGAAAGTGCAACATTTAACGGCAACACTTGATTGTCAACATTAACGACTGTTCCTTCTACTTGATTGAGTGCCGGCATTGCCAAATCTGCATCTTTTAACGATGACATTATAAAGTCACCCTCAGCATTATAAGCAACAACATTGCTTATATTTTCATCAATATCAAGCTTACATGTAAGCGCAACACCTGCAGTATTAATTTCTGCTGGAACTATAAGTAATGAAAAATCCGTATATTTTTCAATCAAAGCAGCTAATTTAGCAATATTTTTTGCACGCATGTGTGCAAAAATATCACTGCCTATGACAAGTACATGCTTGTTCGCTCTTTGAAATGACTTTGTCATTAATTTTAGTTCATCATCGCCTACATTACTTTCAGCCTCTAAGTAACCTAAGTCTAAATCATTTAAAAATGTTCTTGTTTGCTCATCCACATCACTGTTTTTCAAGAGTTCATTTGCTAAAAGTGCCATAACACCCTCTTCTGTTCCTACCTCATATTTCATAAACTGTGTCGCAGTATTTTTCATTAAGACATCTTCAAGAGGATGAGCATAAACAACTTTTGCCCCATTATGTTGTGAAGCCGTTCGTATTGCATAGCGAATCATAGGATTATCAGTCGTGATTCGCGTGCCAATTACTATAATTGCATCTGCTTGTTTTATAGCATCCATAGAAGCACTATGGTGTAATTTTCCACTCACTGATGAATAAGTAGACATAAACTCAGCATAGAGACGCGCATCTTCATTAAAAAGTTTTACACCTAATTTTTCTTTTAAGAGCTGTAGTATATGGGCTTCTTCATTAGTAATCATAGAAGAAAAACGAATCGCATTTGTATTTTTAATGGCATCAACAGCTTTGGTAAACGCGTGTTCATCTTTATCTGCACGATTTTCAAAATCAAATCCAAAACGCCCTGCTCCGCAAAGTGAATTAAATTCAAAGTTATTTTTCACTCTATATATTGAGTCATCACCGTTCGCACCTGCATGGCGTGTTTCATACTCTAAAGCACACCCTGCAGAACAATGTGCACAAGTCGAAGGGACACGAGAAAGTTCCCAAGCATTTGCTCTATATTTAAAATCACTACTTACTAATGCTCCAACAGGGCAAACGGCTATACATTCCCCACAAAAGGTACAATCAAGCGTCTCGGCATTCTTTGGAATAATAACAGAAGAGTACCCGCCGAATTTCACTTCTATAGCGTCATCTCCTATCACTTCATTACACACATGTACACATTTTTCACACATAATACAAAGTGCCGGATCATAATTAATTAATCCCCAATCTTCCGTTTTTCGTAATTGATCGCGTGCTGAAAACTCTTGTTGTGATACATTAAATTCTAAAGTCATATTTTGCAAATCACACTCACCAGACTTATCACATACGCCACATTCCAACGGATGATTCACATCATACAATTTCATAATGTTTGTACGCTCGACTTCAAGCTCAGTTGAATTTGTTTTTACTTCAATTCCTTCAGTCGGGGGTGTATTGCAAGAGAGAATAAACCCCTCAACACCTTCGACTTCTACAGAACAAATACGACATGATGCACAAGCTGAAGTTTTAGAAATGTAACACATAGTAGGAATATAAATGTCATGTTTTCTAGCAGCCTGCAGGATTGTTTCTCCTTTGCTTGCTGTGACATCTTTGTCGTTAATTTTAAAATTAATAATTTTACTCATTCACAGCCTCCTTTATGCCTGTACCATTGCTATATAATAACAACGCATACACCTGTCTGCTTCACTCAGTGCTTGTTCTTGCGTAAATCCAAGATTTACTTCAGCATTATTATGTTTTCTTACATCAACATCAAGTACGGAAGAATGTTCACGAGGAAGACCCGGAAGCCAACCTGTTACTTTTTCTTTTTTATCATACACTTTAAGTTTGACTAAATGATCTTCCATAATTTCATCATCGCTTAAAGTTACTTCACCTGTCTGAATATATCGAGCCATCACTGATGCTGCACGCTTTGCTTGCCCGACGGCATTGACAATCGTCATCGGACCATATTCACAATCACCTGCGGCAAAAATGCCTTTGCGTGAAGTCATATAATCTTTACCATTTGTTTTTATGGTCGCCCATGAAGTCATCTCAATATCCCACTCCTCAGGCAGTAAGTCCAAATCAGCCGACTGAGAAACAGCCGGAACAAGGTAATCTGCTTCTATAGTATAGGATTCGCCTTCTATTTTTACAAGTTGCGCGCGTCCACCATTCGGGTCAGGAACAAGTTCAAATTTATCTATTAAAAGCTCACGCAAAATATCATTTTCATCTGTCGTAATTTTATTAACAGCCGAGTGAAAAAGAAATTCTACACCTTCTTCAACAGCCTCATGGTACTCTTCATAAGTTGTGTTACGAATAATTGTTTTTTCATCACGACGATAAATCATATAGACTTTTTTCGCATTGGCTCGAATTGCACAACGCACGACATCCATAGAAGTAAACCCACCACCAACACAAACAACCGTTTTTCCAGTCAAGTCCACATAGTCAGTCGTTAAAAGGTTCTCTTCTTGTTCTTCTTTTGATATTGTATAACCATATTTTTCATATAGGTTTACTTTATCAAGAAAATCTATAGCGCCCCAATATCCTTGAATCTCTGGTCTTTCATTTTCACAACGAACTTTTTTAGAAATTCTTGTTCCAACAGCCACCATTGTTGCGTCATACTCATTTTCAAATCTACGCATATCATCTGCTGAAATTCTAGAATTTGTAATGAAATTAACACCCATATCACGAACACACTCGATATCTTGATTGTATTTATCTACAGGCATACGGTATTCAGGAACACCAACAGCTACTTCACCGCCTAAAACAGGAAGGTCTTCATATACATCAACTTCTACACCCTCTGCTGCGAGATAATATGCAGTCGTAAGTCCGGCAGGACCGGCTCCAATGACAGCAACTTTTTTATCAATCGGTGGCTTTTTCTCCATCGGATGAAAAAAGTCATATTCATGGTCTGTTTCCCAGTCTGCACCAAGTCGCTTGAGTGCCATAATAGAAATAGGCTCATCAAGGTTTGTTCGACGACAAGCATCTTCACAAGGATGTGGACAAACACGCCCACAAGTATGTGCAAGTGGCATTGTTTGTCGTGTTGCTTCCAAAGAATCATCAAAACGCAAGTCTCTTACACCTTCAATGTACCCAGGAATATCAACATGTGCAGGACAGGCATCTGTACATGGTGCCGTTATTTTCGCTATGTAGCCGATTGACTCATCATAATGTTTTGACTTTTTCTTTTGATTGATACACTCCAAAAATGTATCTTCAAAATGCGTCATTAAGTCCAAAATAGGATTTGGAACTGTTTTTCCAATCTCACATTTAGAAGTAATCTGCATACTTTTGCCAATCTCTTTTAAGTGATCCAAATCAGCCAATTCACCTTCACCACGAGCAATTTTATCAAGTTGGTCATATAAAATACGACCACCCCATCTCCCAGGAGCACATCTTCCACATGCTTCTGAATAAACTTGATACTGTGCAGCGTATTCCATCGCTAAACGAATAACATCTACATCCTCATTAAATAACGAAACACCATCCCAGCCTATAAAAGCCTTTGAATCACGATGGTCATCATATTGTGCCGGTAAATTATAAGCTGATTCTTCCCACTCTTCTTGGGGTTTGCCAATATTATTTATAAGCTCACCATTCCAAGTAGAAAAATATACTTTGCTCACATCAAATCCCTATTTTTTTACTACGATAGTCCAGTCGACTTCGTTAAATTTTAGTGAGTTATACAGTTCATACCCACACTCCTTTACTACATCAGCACTTCTTTGAATCGGAGAAAAATCTCCTATTTCAAAAAGAAAAATCAAAGTCTCCGTCGGTTTATGTTTCTCTTGCAAAATCTCTTTCATACGAGGTTCAAAATCATCTTTTAAGTGTCTTAAGTCATATCTTTTCATTATCTGTCCACTTCCCCAAAAACTATGTTAGTTGTTCCAATAATAGAAACAACATCCGGAATATAGTGACCCGGTAAAAGGTCCGTTAAAATTCCTGTATGCCAAAATGACGGCGCACGCAGTTTTAATCTGTACGGATATGGTCCACCTTGAGAATTTATGTAAAAACCTAACTCCCCTTTTGGTGATTCTGTCGGTACATATACTTCTCCTACCGGTGGTCTCATTCCTTGTGTTACAAGTACAAAGTGTTGCATCAAAGAGTAATTTTGTGTCATTATGTCAAGCTTTGGTGCTGAAATATATTTCGGTGCATGTGCCATAAGTTCAGTTTGTCCCTCTTTCTCACATTTTTCATACATCTCTATACATTGATACAAAATCTTCGCACTCTGTCGCATTTCTTCCATATATATACGGTAACGAGCAAAGTTATCGCCTTTGTCTGAAAAAGGCACATCAAATTCCACTTCATCATATAATTCATACGGCTCTTCCTTACGAATATCCCAAGCAACACCTGAAGCTCTAAGCATTGGACCTGTACAGCCCCATGAAAGTGCCATTTCAGTAGAAACTATTCCCACTTCTTCCATTCTCATCAACCAAATACGGTTAGAATCAAGTAAGTCTTCATAATCTTTAATATTTTGAGGTAGTTTATTTAAAAACACTCTTAATTGATGTAAAAAACTGTCTTGAATATCTAATGGAACACCACCTATACGAATAGCCGCATGTGTAAGTCTCGCTCCACAATAGCCTTCTATGATATCCATCAAATATTCTCTTTCACGGAATGCAAACAAGAATACTGTCATAGCCCCAATGTCAAGTGCCGTCGTTGCCAACCAAAAAAGGTGAGACATTAAACGGTTTATTTCTAAAAGAAGCATACGAATAACTTTTGCGCGACGTGGTACTTCAAGCCCTATAAGTTTTTCAACAGCTAAAGCAAAACCATAATTGTTTGAAGATGATGCAATATAATCCATGCGGTCAGTTGTTGGCATAAATTCGTTATAAATCATATTTTCAGCCATTTTTTCCATACCACGGTGCAAGTACCCAATATCTGGATGTGCTTTTACAATCTGTTCTTGTTGCAAATGGAGCATTAAACGCAACTGTCCGTGTGCAGAGGGGTGCTGAGGACCAAAGTTGAGTACGAGTTCATTATCATCTCTATCAAATGTTATATTTTCAAAAAACGGTGTTAATCTGTTTTTTACCTGTGCCATATCTTATACCACCTTATCTTTGTGGATCATCAATAACTATTGATGACTCTTTATCAAGTTTTTTAACGAGGAAAACGCCGCCCTCTTCTTGGTAAGACGCTGAAACAGCCGGCTCATCACCAGTAATTTCAGTTCCCTTAGGAACTTCATGTCCGAGCCGTGCAAAACGCTCAGAATCGTATCTGTCTACATGTGCAGTATCACGAAGTTCAGGTCCAATGATGTCTCGTGCTTCTTTTCCATAAATTTTATCTACTTCGTACCATGCTGCAAATTCATCCCCTTCAAGTGGATATGTTTTAAGCAATGGATTTCCTTGCCAATCATACGGCAAAAGAATTCTTTTCATAAACGGATGATTATTCGCTTCAATGCCAAACATATCAAACATTTCACGCTCAGACCAGTCGGCACTTCTAAAAAGTTTTTCAACACTGTCAACTGCCTGTCCATTTTTAATGAAATATTTCACACGAATACGCTTTCGTTTTGTCATAGAAAGCATTTGGTAGAAAATTTCAAAGGTATCATCTTTTGCTAGCCAGTCAATAGCAGACATTTCTGAAAGCTGTGTATATGCCAATTCATCTCTCATGAGTTCAAGTACGCCGTATATATCATTTGCATTGATATGAATCACCATTTGTTCGACTTGAATATAAGCATCTTTTACTTCAAATTTTGCTTTAATAACAGCTAAATCATTTGCAAATATCTCATCTTCTTCAACAGAACTCTTTGGAACTTGTGGTGCTACATAAAATCTATCTGTATAGTAAGCTTTTGCTTGTACATCATCTTTAGGTTTATACGCTCTCATAATTACATTAACCTTTTAGCTTTTTGTGCATTTCCTGCTTTGTTAGCACGGATTTTCTGTTGAAGTAACATTACACCATATTGTAATGTTTCAGGACGCGGGGCACAACCAGGAAGATACAAGTCAACAGGTATAATTCTATCAACACCTTGCACTGTTGCGTAGGTATTAAACATACCTCCTGTATTTGCACAAGACCCCATTGAAATAACCCATCTAGGTTCTGTCATTTGATCATATAAACGCTTAATAAACTCTGCATGCTTTTTAGTCAAAGTCCCCGCAACAATCATCACATCTGCTTGACGAGGCGATGCTCTAAAAATCGTACCAAAACGGTCAAAATCGTATCGTGAAGCACCTGATGCCATCATTTCAATACCACAGCATGCAAGACCATATGTCAATGCCCAAAGAGAGTTTGAACGCCCCCAATTTACAATTTTATCTACACTCGTAAGAGCTATTGGCAAGCCACCGTTTTGTGTGTAATTTACTTTATGTTGTGCCATTCTAACGCTCCTTTTTTCCATGCATATACGAAACCGATTGCCAATAATAATATAAACATTATCATTTCAACAAAACCGAACCAACCTAGAACTTTAAAATCAACTGCCCAAGGGAACATAAATACAATTTCAACATCAAATAGTAAAAATAGTAGTGCAAACAGATAAAACTGCGGTGACACTCTATTTGGCTGTTTTGTAATTTCAGGTCCACATTCATACACCGAAAGCTTTATTTTTTCGCTATCTTTACGCGCTAATGCACGACTTGCTAATCTCGCCATAACAGTTGTTGTAATAAATGCACCAAATGTAATAACAAAAAGTACAAATACCCCAAAATACGGATTTGCAGTACTAATATGCTCCATATAACCTACCTTTTATTTAAAAAGTTATATTTATAAAAAATATAACTAATTTTTATATTTGTTATCTAACAATGAAAAACAGCAACTGTTGTGTACTCTTTTTCATTTTATTCTAGAAAAAACAGTTACTGCACTATAGCAAAATGAAGTTTAAAAAAAAGTTTTGCGGGGGATAACTCATGCCGAATGTCACTTATCGCAACACCGACAAAGGAAGATTTATTTATTTAAAAAGCCCATTGACTTTTCACTATCAAAATTGGCGTCTTTTTCGCGTTTTATCTCATCAATAAAATCTTTATGTGTAAAAAGGGGAGTTTCTCTTACAGCTATTTTATAGGCTGTGTTTTTTACTATAAGATTAATTTGACCACCCGTTAAAGAGTATTCAGCAAGTGTCTCAACATTGAAGTTTTCTTCATACGGTGCCTCAGACGGCAACATTTTTTTCCACAACTCAAGGCGTTGTCCTTTATCAGGCTTTTTAAACTCGATTTTATAGTTAAAGCGTCTTGAAAATGCTTTGTCTATATTTTCAAGTAAATTTGTCGTAGCGATGAGCATGCCACGAAAATTTTCAATCTGCTCAAGAAAAATATTTTGCATTTGGTTATGCATCTGATCTGATCCCGTAATGTTACCGCTACTTCTTGCCCCTAAAAACTGATCTGCTTCATTTAGTAACAGTATTGGCTCTGTTTTTGTTTTTTCAGTCAAATCATAAAAAGTATCAAAAATTTTACGCACATTTTTTTCACTCTCTCCCACATACATAGAAAGAATTTTAGAACAATCAAAAGCAAGTACTTGGCGCTTGAGAGATTTTGCCAAAGAGTATGCCGTCATTGTTTTTCCCGTTCCCGCAGGTCCATAAAATATTATGCGTGCATCTATACCGCTTTTTTTATCTTTTATGCCCCATTTTACAAGACGAGAAACCACTTCTTTGTCTACCTGTTTCATCAAGTTTTCAAGTGTCTCTTTTGTTTTATCATTGAGTACCACATCATCCAAAGAAGTATCACTCTCAACAAGTTCAAAAATATCCTGTTCTTCCACTAAAGCATTCAGCTTCAATCGTGTTACCTTTTTCGTTTTTTGCGGATGTATAATGCGTTGCAAGACATCATCTACTATATAGAATGAACGACTGATGCCACCAAAAGGGTTGAGCATCTCTTCATAATCTATAATACCATTACTTAAAAGGTTAGAACCCTCTTCAAGCAATGAACGATTTTTTATGCGTTCATATTCATCCAACGAAATTAAATCTATAAGCGTATTCATTTCGCGTAAAGAAGACTCAGTCGAACCATATTCTTCACGAAGCAATGCAATAAAGATAACCTGTTCATAAGTACTCATCTTCTTTTGTTTGAAGAATTTGTCGAGTACAAGATTTTCAGAACTTTGTTTCACTCGTTCTTCAATCCTCATTTCAAGTAACTTAAGCTTATTTTGTAACCTGTCAATTCCAAGTGAGTGTTCATGAACATTTTGACGAATTACACTCATTTTTTGATACAACTCTATTCTGAAAAACTGATCTTGCAGATATTCCAAATGGTCAGAGTATGGTTTCACCTCAGGCAAATCCAAGTCAAGTGTTCCATCTTGTAACAGTTTTAAAAACGCAGGCGTCAGTCCAACTGCAGTATTTAAAAGTTCAAGCGGTGTGACATCGGCAATTTTGATAGGTGTAAAACTCTGCTGGTGTAACCAACCGAGTTCTAACAGATTTTTGAGTTCTTTAAGATGTTTTAAATGCTCATAATTTTCACTTTTATACAAATCTTGTAGTAAATCAAGCACAAGTACATCATCTTGCCCTTTCAGATATTTTTGTGCAATATATTGAAGCATTTTTGCTTCATCAATACTGCACTTTAAATGTATAAATATTTCTGATTTTTCAATCTCTTTTTCGTTTAAAAAATTCACTAATGTTTTCAATTATTTCCTTAAAATTTATAACCAAGACCTGCAGAGATGATGAGTACATCACCGCCTGTAAACTCTCCGTTAATTGCATTATCATTCACACTTGAAGAAACAGTTCTACTCTTATGTATTGAATAAAGTGCTGATAATCCTAGATCTAGTTTATCATTTATTTTATAACGACTGCCCAATGAGACGGCAACTGTATCTGTACCAGGAAGCTCAAAACCTAAAGTTTTTTCAGGAACAGGTGATTCATCTATAACTAAACCTGCCATAAGCGTCATCGTGTTTAACTCCTGAGTCAATCCAAATCTAAATGTGTTTGTGTCTTTCCAATTTTTTGGTTTTGGATTACCCAAAACAAATTCAGAAGTTGCATTTGCAAAATTAAAATCAAGATTTGAATATGCTGACCAGTATGTTCTTTCATAAACAGCTTCTAGTGTTGTTTTAGTAGGAAAAGTATATGCAAATGCAAGATTCAAAGCAGCCGGCAGAGGTAAACTTACACTCACATCACCATTAGCTCCAGCAACAACTCTACTTGTCGTGCCATCAACATTCATATTGATTTTTGAACGATATGTGACACCAATTTCTAAAGCTTCCATCGGTTTGTATTCCAAAGCTAGGTTATAACCAAAATCTAATCCTGTTCCTGTCATGTCATAATAAGCATTAGTAACAATTCCATCTGAGTAAAGTGCTCTAAAACCTGCAGCTACCGATAATGTATTGTTGATTTTAAATGCTACTGTTGGATTCACTTCAACTGTTTTTAGGGTAAACTCTTTTGCACTTGTCGATCCCGGAGCATCATTCCATTTTTTAGAAAGTCCCCCAGGTGAAGTAATACTCAGCCCTACTCTCACACCATTAGCCCCTAATGCACCAGATACATAATGTAAAGTTGGAACATAAAAGTTTTCATACTTAGACTTAATTTCATTGCCACCTACAGGTTTATATGTAATTTTATCAAGCCCAATATATGTTACATCCGCTTCAATGTGATTTTCATCCGACATAAAGACCATCTTTGCAGGATTATAATACGCTGCATCTGCACTATTTTGATTATGTGCAATATTTGCCGCACCGAGTGCTACTGCATTTGTTGATGTTTCAGGAATTTTATATCCATTTGCCATCATAATAGAACTTGCCACAAGTGACATAAAAACTATCTTTTTCATATTTTCCCTTTTTTCTATATTTTTCTGCTTGTCATATTATCTTATTTTTCCTCAAATAACTATAAAATAAAGGATGGGTTCCGAAATACAGCATCTTCCAGGAACCGGTACTTCAGTGCCGGCTATTACTTTCTTGCCACTCTCAGCCCACCCTAAAGGATGGGTTCCAACAAAGAGAGGCTTCCGAGAAAGCATTAATTTTCTTAACTTAATGGCATCGGGACTGCAGTCCGCGTTGCGAGATGTTTCGGAACTAGCTATTACAATTTTCCTGAGACTCTCAGCCTTGACTGAAGTCTGCGTTGCTAGATGTTTCGGAACCGGTACTTCAGTGCCGGCTAAAAGCTAAAATGAGTATAAAAGTGCTATTTCTTCAGCCCATATCGTTTCATCGATTGTTTCAAGTATAAGCGGAATATCATCCATCCGTTCATCATTCATAATAAATCTAAAAGCATCAAGCCCGATTTCACCCTTGCCTAAAGAGTGATGTCTATCTACTTTTGCACCCAAAGGCGGTTTTGAGTCATTGATATGCATACCACTTAAATACTCAAAGCCAACAATCTCACCAAATTCATTCCATGTTTTCTCATACGCTTCTTTTGTTCGTATGTCATACCCTGCGGTAAACATATGACAGGTATCTATACATACCCCAATGCGTGATTTGTCTTTAATTCTTTCTATAATATACGCTAAATGTTCAAACTTATACCCAAGATTACTGCCTTGTCCTGCTGTATTTTCTATCACTGCTTTTACATTTTGCGTTTGTTCTAGTGCAAGGTTAATCGACTCAGCAATGACATCAAGACATTTGTTTTCTATTGTCTGCAATAAAGCACTCTCTTCTTTTTGTTTTTTTGTCAGCTTTGCCAAATGACTGCCGGGGTGGAAATTGAGTTTATCAAGTCCGAGTGCATCACATCGTTCTAATTCATCTATAAAAGCAGCTCGTGATTTTTCAAGTTTTTCAACCTCTGGATGCCCTAGGTTGATTAGATAACTGTCATGTGGCAAGACATGTTTTGCTGATATGCCACTTGCATCAAGTGCTTCTTTGAACTTTGCTATTGTTTCATCATCAAGCGGTTTTGCAACCCACTGTCTTTGATTTTTAGTAAAAAGGGCAAAAGCTTTTGCCCCTATCTCTTTTGCATTCATGGGCGCATTGTAAACGCCCCCACTTGCACTTACATGTGCTCCTACAAATTTACGGCTTGTCATCTCTGTAATTCCTTAATTTTTATAAGTATATGATTTGTTTTGTCTTTAAAATAAATTTCTTGAGAGTTTACACTATATTTTATATTTACATCTGAAGTTTTTATGTTCTGTACAAATCCGTCATCTTTTTTTAAGCTATTTTTTCCATTATATATTTTTTTACCTAAAATGACATTTTGCAGCAAAGAAGCGGGATAGGATGCTGACAAATACTCTTCATTAAAACTACTTTTACTCATGCACCCTTCATTAACACAAATCAAATGATTGATATGAATCCGTTGATAAACATGCCCTGCTATAAAAAGTTCTAACTCTATCGCATCATCAGTATGTCTAACATAACCTATATCGGAAAATTTTAATTTTGGAGATTTTATCGTGACGATTTTTGCGCGTGTGTGCTCATAATTTTTAATACTACAAGCACTAAAAAACAGAGCAAAAGCGATGAAAAGGTATTTCATCTATTTTTGTAAGAATTTACCGCATTTTTTTGTAGCTGTTCCGCCAAACTCTTTTATCTCACGAGCTGTGCCGTTTTTTGCTATTACCTGTCTTTTACATTCATCTTTTGCTATACATTCTGGGTTTTCACATCCTATATCTTCTGGTACCTGTGCCATATCTGCCTTCCTTATTTAAAAAATTTGATGAAATTATAATATATTTTTGTCAATTTGCAATAAATTAAGACTATTTCTTTTACACATGCTACTCTAACAGTATGAAAATCCATATAGACATTGACTGTTTTTTTGTAAGTGCTGCGAGAATTGTTGCACCTGAACTTGAGCATAAAGCAGTTGCAATCGGTGGGCGGAGTGATACAAAAATTTTTACGCAAGACGCCAAAAACCAAACAGTGAATTTTGAAAACTCTGGTTCTTTTGTGCCGACTTTTTATAAAACCTATGAAAACGGGGACGATTTAAAAAGTTTTCAAGATGAAGACGGACGCATTCGCGGTATTCTCACGACTTCAAGTTATGAAGCTCGTGCGTATGGTATAAAAACGGCTATGAGTATTCGCGAGGCCTTACAACTCTGCCCACAGCTCATTATAAAAGCACCAAATATGTCTTTGTATCAAGAACTTTCACATAAACTCCACGAATTTTTAGCACGCAAAATTCCACTGATAGAGCAGGCATCTATTGACGAATTTTACGGAGATGTAAGCGGCTGGATAAAAGACGAAGAGATTCCCGAGTTCATAGATAATCTAAGACATGAAATCAAAAAAGAGTTACAACTGCCGGTTTCCATAGGTGCTGCAAATACTCGCTATATTGCAAAACTTGCAACTACTTACGCCAAGCCTTTTGGATGTAAAACCATCACGCAATATGAATTTGACAGCTTTGTCAATCCCATCAAGGTGGAGGATTTTGCCGGCATAGGAAAAAGTATGAAAAATAAACTCCATGCTGTACACATCAAAACACTTGGAGAATTGAGAAACAGGAAAGGAACCGTTGAGTCATGGGGACCTTATGCAAAAGAACTCTATAAGCGTGTCAACGGAGAGAGTGATGCGGAGATTCAAACAAATCACAAAAGAAAATCTATAGGAATATCTAGAACTTTCGATGCCCTCTATGAAAGGTTAGAACTCCAAAGACGGGTACATGTACTCGCAAGACATCTTAGTTTTGCCATTATGAAACTCAAAGTTATTCCTACGGTATTTCATGTAAGTATTCATTATGAAATGAATCAAAAATCTCACAAAAATGTTTCTCTTGCCGAAATATTTACCGAAAAAAAATTCGATAGTTTATGTTTAAACCTTTTTTTAGAAGCAGACATACATAAACGCTTGAAAGTGATACGACTCAGTATAAACTGTTCAAGTTTTACAAGAGATTCAAAAAAAGAACTCTCGCTTATAGGCTTTGAAGAAGAGCAAAAGATGTATACGCTTACATGTAAGGTGCAAAAACTGCGTGTAAAATACGGTATAGACACACTCAAGTTTGCAAGTGAACTCTAAAATATTTAATTATATATTATACTTATAATTATATTTTCAATAAAGTAACATATTAAATCATTTTTTCTTATTTTACTACTTTTTTAAAAAATAAGCACATACTTAAAATTACTTTAAGCATATCTTCCATACAATAGCTCAAATATCACAAAAATATCAAAAAAGTGTGTAAGGAATGTGATGATTGTATTCGTTTACTTTATAATTATTGCTTCTGTGATTTCATATATTGATAGTAAAAAAAGAATTATTCCGGACAAGGTAATTATTCCAGCATTTATTGGCTTAGTTTTTCTAAAATATTTAGAACACTCTTTGTCTGTAAATGATGTGATTGCAATCGGTTTGGTTCTTGTCATCTTTTTGATACCTATCATTTTAAATATGGCTTTTGGTGGCGGTGATTTACGATTTGGTGCTTTTTGTGCGCTCTTTGTAGGTTTGGAACAAGTCGGGTACTTTATTTTACTTGCCGGTATGATTCATTTAATCATTTTAGCGGTTGTAAAAAAGAAAAGTTATGGTTTTGCTCCGGCAATGAGCATCGGCGCACTTATAAGCTACGGTATAGGAAAAATATGAGAAGAGGTTCTGCGGCACTTGTACCATTGTTATTGGCAATTATGCTGTTGTTTTGGTTCATCTGGTTTATGGGTGGAGAAAGTGACAACTTGCATAAAGTCAACCAGTTAGAAAATTTGCAGCACACACAGGAGCGTTTGATTCTTGCAGCATGTCGAAAAAAGCAGGAACTTTATGATGCAAACAGAAGTCTCACTGATGAGCAACTAAATGTGAAAGTGAGTCAATATATTCATAATATTATGATTTTAAATAACATAGATGAAAATTAAAAAGGGGAAAAAATGAAAAAAATTATAGTTTTAAGTTTGTTTGTACTGACACTGGTACTCTCGGCAAAAACAACAACTAATGTTACATTGCAAACACCATATGAAGAAGGTCAAGTGCAAAATGACTATGGCGATAAGATTATGTATCAGAATGTAAAAATCAATACGCAAAATTTTAAAATCAACAATTTTTGGGGAAAATTTTCAGATGCTGCACAAAACCAATCTAATTTTACCAACATTGCAACCGCCGCCAATGTAAAGCTAACTATAGAAAATGCCTTTACATGTAAAGATGGTGGTTTGCCAGAAGAGGGATGTTCAGGACAAAAACCTTTCCTAATCAATCAAGGGACTTTAGGTAACTCAGAACTAACAAAAGATGCTATGGGACAAAATTTACCAGCAGGTGAATATAGAATTCCTTTTGATTCTGCTACAAATTACAACAGCTTAAATAATGATGCTTTTTATGCTTTAGATGTTTTTAGAGATGGAAAGTATTATCAAGATAATAATACAAATGATTATAATAATGCCAAACCAAAAACTTTTTTTGGTTATATGGTTAAATTAATTAAGACATATTTTTCTCCGCAAAATGACACAACTATAATATCTGCTTTGACACAAAATACCGTTGAAGCAAGAAACAGATATATGGCAAACATTGTTTTTGGTCTGCAACAAGACTACCGTATAAAAAAAGAATCTGCCATTGATACAAACAGCATCAATCAGGCTTCTGCTACAAAACAGCCTTCACTGCTTGATTATAATGCCTTAATGATAAATAATACCACAGGATGTGACGGCATCTTTTTTACTTTTAGTCCAAATAGCCTTACATGTAAATTTCAAAACTTTTTCGGTATGAGCCAATGGATGCCATTTTTTGGAAACGATACTAGTTTATTTGGTAAGGATATCATTGGGAATACAATACAGTCAAACTCTGTTTTAGAAGACACAGAAACAACACTTCTTACACTCGCAAGCAAACTGGATAATACCAATTATGTACAGCCTAAAATTGATCCCCAGACAGGCAAAATAAGTCTTCTAGGGCAAATTTTCAAACCAATGACATTCATGGCAAAATCAATGTTTCGCTTTTTCTTTGGTGCAAATTCAAAAAATCTTACAGAAGTTGTTTCCGTAGATTTTAATTTTACAAACCATATGCCTTTAACCTTTATGGAGGTGCAAAATGGCATAGTCAAAGGTTTTAAATATTTTGAGCTTTTAGGCATTGAAAGTGTTTATGGTACAGAGGTGCAAGAGTGTACAGTAAAACAGACAAAAAAGTTTTTCTTTTTTCCGATTGGATGGGACACTAAAACCTTCACAGAAGGTGTCGCAACAAATACTCAGTTTGATATGAATGATGGTCTATTTGGTTGGGCTAGTGATTCAACTCAATACAATTTATTAAATCTGACAACAGAAAAACATTGGTATTGGTTCCCTAAAACTACACACGATATCGTAAATCTTTCAACAAATGATTGGTTGAACTGGTGTAAAAGACATCAAGGAAAACAAAAGAAAGGTTTATTTGGACGATTCTTTGATACTATTGGAAATATCACCAGTTTTGTCTTGTACGGAAGACAATCAACAAAAGATTATGATGCACAGGTTGACAAAGTATTACGCGATGATGATTGGAGTGTAAAAACTTATAAAGAAAAAGTACATAAAGGTCTTATATTACATCTAAAAAATATAAATTCATCAGATATAAATTCATCAACTCCGGGAACAACGACAGAGTATAAAGTCATGAAGGTCTCACGAGGAAATCAGAGCAACAATAATCAAAACAGTAACAACCAAAGCAAAGGAATGCATTAATGATAATCGCCTATGTATCAAAAATAGACAAAGAGTGTTACAGCGACTTAAAAGATGAATTTACAGATGTAAAAAACTTCAACTCCATTAGTGATTTTATCAGTTTTTATGCGGCAAGTAAAAATCGTGATGTAGTACTGCTCTACAGAGTTGAAAACTTGGAAGATATAGAAAAAATCTCTGACATTCATTTTAATAATAATATTTATATGATAGTTTTAGGCAAGAATGATACAAAATTTTCTTTGCTTGCAGGAAAAATCGGTGTAGATGTTTACCTCAGTGAAGAAGAAGCCGATTCGGGGCTTATCACGAACCTCATCATAAAATCGCAAAGCATCATAAAGCAACGACGCGGGAACAGTAATATTTCTGTTTTTACAGGCATCAGCGGCGGTGTCGGCACGACTACCATTTCTATGAACCTGGCAAAAACACTGGCACAACATCATCCAGACAAGAATGTACTCTTTTTAGACTTTGCTTACACAAAAGCTGTTTCAAACCTCTTTTTCAATCATCCTCAGCCTAAAAAAACCATCGTAGACATATCTAATGTGCAAAATCTGGATATGCAAGAACTCTTTGAAAATGGCTTGGAAAAATTAAATGACAACCTTTACTTTGTACCGGGTGTGCAAAAACATACAGACAGAGAAGAGTTAGAAAAACCCGAAAATATACAGATGTTTTTAAATTTCATCATGTTTATCAAAGAGAAATTTGATTTTATCATTATAGATGTAGGCGTTTTTGAAGATGTGGATTTAGAGATAGACATACAAGAAATCGCAGACAATATTTTTGTCATTACCGAATTTTCTATTCCCTCAATGTCTATTTTAAAAACCTACATTGACATCATAGATAAAAGCGGTTGGTACGCAAAAACACATATTGTGGCGAACCGTTCAGACTCTTTTGGAAGTGTTACGCAAGAAGAAGCGAGAAAAATACTCTCAAAAGGATTAAAGCATAACTTTGAAATTGCCTTTGCTCTACCAAACGATGCTGTGCATCTACGAGAGTGCTGGAATGAAGCACAACTCGTGTGTGACGAGTACCCCGATTCGCCTTTTATGACAAAGCTTAAAGAATTTGGAGAAAACTTTTTTATTCATGATGCTGCACTCTATGAAAATGCACATAAAGGGCAAAATTCTTTTTGGGCTAAGGTTAAGCGATGGCTTTAAAAGAAAAAATAAAAGAGCGCCATAGCCATACTGAAGAGAATGTGCAGGTTAAAAGTGTAGCTTCAACGGTACACATTGAAGAAAACCTCTGTTCAGAGTTTTGTTTTCCGCTTATTTACCGAAATGACGAATATTTTGCCCTTGCCTGTTCTATTTATGATGCTTTTGTTGAAAAGCTTAACATTAATGGTCAACTCACAGAAAAGATGATACGAGAAGTAGTGATTAAACATATTTCAGAATTTAACTTGCCAAAACCTGCTCTCAAAAATGAAATAGCAGACTTTGTCATAGACAACCTTCTTAATTATGGACCGATTTCAAGCATAATTCGTCTTGCGGGACAAGGCTTAAACGATATTTTAGTCAATACTAAAGATTATATTGATGTGATTTACAACGGGCAAACCATAGCAACACCTTTTAAGTTTAGAAGTGAAGAGGAGTTGCGCCGATTTATCAACAGAATGTTGATGGCTTCCAACAGAAAAATAGATGAATCTCACCCTATTGCTTCGGCAAAACTCCCTGATGGTTCGCGTATAGAAATCCAAATACCACCTGTTTCTGCAAACTTGGACAGTGACGGAAACCCCGGTTCTTATGTTACAGTGAGAAAATTTCGTGAAATTCCTCTGCTATTTGAAACACTTATAGACTCAAATATGATAGATTTAAAAATGGCTTATTTTCTTACAAAAGCTGTTAAAGGAAAACTTAATATTGTCGTTTCAGGCGGTACTTCAAGCGGAAAAACAACTTTTTTAAATGCCATAACAAGGTTTATAGACGAAGGCGATCAACTCCTTACCATAGAAGACACAAAAGAGATGAAACCGCAAATGCCCTGCCATGCCATTCGTTCGTTTGAAGCGCGTCCGCCAAACGAAGAGGGCGCAGGTGCTATTACTATAGAGAGCCTGTTGCGTACAGCTTTGCGTTCAAGCCCGAGGCGTATCATCGTCGGGGAGTGTAGAGGTCCCGAGATTGTCACTATGCTTAATGCTATGAACACGGGGCATCCCGGTTCTATGACAACAATTCACGCCGATGATACAAAAGAGGCAATCGTGCGAATAGAAAACATGTTTTTAGAGGCGAGACCAACGGCAAATATGACTTTTGTGCGTTCTCAAATCATCTCTGCGGTTGACTTAATCGTACAAATCGTTCGTTTTCCCGATGGAACAAGGCGTATCATAAAAATATCGGAACCCGAAAGACGCATAGAAGAAAACGGTGTGGTCTCTATGCTTGATTTATTTGAATTTCAACGCAATGTTAACAGTGACAATCCAATGGATTCAAGTGGAAATTTCAAAGCTATTTCAGGCTCTTCAAGAGCGATTTTAAAAATGTTACAAAACGGCATCATGATGGAATCGCGTATATTTGACAATGATTTTGTTGTCAGTAAAGAAATGCTCACAAATGAGCTCAAAAACTTTCATCCAAAAAGAATGTGCGGGTGGAAAACAAACTATATGTCCGAGATTATCCAATCATCATATATCTCCGGAAAAAGCATATTAGAACGATGGCCGAACTTAAAATAATGACTCCTTTACATATAGATATACTACTCATTTTCATTGTTACATGTAGTGCTACTGCACTTGGCTATATTCTTTATGGTGAGTATCAACGCACAAAACATATTAATTACATTAAACATGTCATATCACTTGTGGATGTCGATGAAGATGATATTTTGCAAGAAAAACAACAAGAGAGTAAAAATACACTGAAAAATAAAATCAACGCGCTCATGCTCCAAGCAGGCTTTCGTTTTTCCCCTTATATTTTTGTGCTTATTTTTCTTGCCTTTTCTTTATTGACAGGGTCTCTTTTTGCACTTTTTTTACGCCATTGGGTTGGCTATTTCATAGGCATACCTTTTGGTATTTTCATCTTTTACATGATTTTACAAGCCATTATAGACAACAGAAAAAAGAAATTTAACAAAGCATTAGCCGTTGCGATTTCCGTACTTGTCAAAATGATGAAAAATGGTATAGGCTTCGAGCAGGCACTTAGCAAATCAGTAGCGGTTTCAGGTTCTAAACTCTTTCGCGATATTTTTGCAAAATTTTTCCAAGAAAAAAATACTATCGGAGAGATGGAAGCATTTACGAATTTAAACCAATTTGTTCACTCCAAAGAATTACGCATATTTGCCCTAGCCATTAAAATAGGACGAGAGAGTGGCGGACAATTTTCAAATACTTTGGAAAAAGTTGAAAAAACAATTAGCTACAGAGAAAAAATGCAGGAAAAGGTAGATGTCGTTACAAGAGAAAGCAGTGTTGGTTCTTATGTGGTCGTCCTCATCACCATCTTTTTATATTTTTCACTCAATGGAAATTTTGATGGCAAACTGCATCACTATTTTATGGAATCCCCTTATGGAAGATTTGAGCTTTTGGGCATAGCATTGTGGGTATTTACAGGCATTATGATAAATAAAATGCTGACAAAGGTAAACAAATGATAGAAACATTGTCATATACCCTACTTTTTATTTCTCTCGCTATTCTTCTTGTTTTTACTTGTTTATATGCTTATGAGCAGTATAAACATAGTTCACTTTTATCCAACATATTTGCTACACAAGATGATACGATTATAAGTGATAATTTTAGTGCCAAAAAAGCAGAGTTTAAACTCAAACTTCAAAGAGCAGGTCTTGAAAGAAAACAGTTTAATGAAATCATTTTTGCAAGTGTATTAGCGGGGATTTCATTAATTTCTTTAATCTTTATCATGCAGTTTAGTTTTTTAAATGAACTGCTTTTATTTGCTTTAGGAGTTGCCATTGCAATATTAATGCCTTATTTGTATTTGGAAGAGCAAATAAAAGCAAGAATTAAAAGAATAGATAATGATTTACCTATCTTTATTGATCTACTCATTATCATTCTCGAAGGCGGTGGCGGACTCAACAATGCCATAGATAAAGTAACCACAGAAGGAGCAAGTGTCTTGGGACCAGACCTGCTAAGCGAGTCTAAAAAGTTTAAAAATGAGTTTATAACATACTCTAGTGATGTCGCATTTACCAATCTTGTCAATCGTACTGGAAGTGACGCGATTGCCACTATTGTTGGCTTTATGCGGCTCTCTGAAGAAACAGGAATCGGTGTTAAATCAATATTTGAAAATCAGGCACAGGAGCTTAAATCAATGGAGATGTTAAATATAGAGAAAAAAGCCGCAACAATGAATATAGGCATTACCTTAGTAATGTTTTTGTTCATCTTACCGGCAGTTATTGCAATGATAGCATTTCCATTGGCAGCAAATGCCTTAATGCCGGGATTTTAAAAGGGAGTAATATGAAAAATAGAAAAACAAGAATAATCATGGGAATCATGGTCGGATTGGTGCTTTTTAGCTCATCTGTAGCATTGCTTTTATACCTTAAACAAGGGAAAATAAAAGAGCATACAGAAGCAGAGGTCGAAGTTTTTGTCGCAGCAAAAAACATTAAAAAAGGCGAACAGTTGAACGCTGATGCTCTCAAAAAAGCAAGGTTGCCAAAAAGCTACATTGGCTTTACGCCACTTACCGATGCTGAGATTGTAGGACGGTATGCAAATGTAAATATTTACAAAGATGAACCTATACGCGCAGAAAAAATTGCACAAACACCGCCGAGCATACAAACACAACAACATATACAGCCTGTAGCTTCAAAAACCAATGTAAAGCCACTCGTAAACAAAAAAGTAGAACAACTCGACAAAGACACACTCTCGCTTGCCCTCTCTGTTTTTAAAAATCAGGACAGTTCCTTGCGTGCAGGTGATTTTGTAGATATAGCCTGTGCCTTGTCCTCAACAAAAAAACCGGATGTTTTTTATACAAAGTATGTAGCCTTACATGTAAGGATAAACAATTTTGTAAGCAACGGCACTGTAACAGACAAACCGCTCTCTTACACTGCAAAAAAACAGGTAATCAAGGCAGATACTATTGTGCTTCAGATGTCACCAAAAGAGATAAAAAACTTTTTGGCACTCTACTATAAAACACAAGCGCTCAACAATAATAGAGTCTACAATACTAGAAACTACGGTGGACAACTTTGGATGATAAAAACACCCAAAGAAATCGATGCCAAGCTGCAAAAACAAAAAGAACTTCTTCTTGTAGACAGAAAAATTTCTAAAAAACAGAGAAAAAAATATGTACAAAGAGCGAAAATATCGTATGAAAACTAAACACAACTTTCGTAACGGCTTTGGCATGGGACAAATTATGGCAATGTTGCTTGTTGTTCTGCCAACTTTGGCTTTTATTATTACGCTGATGATAGACTATTGGAGTGTTATGCAAGAAGATTATAAACTCAAGCTTATAGCTAATCAGGTTTCCACAGTGCTGGACAGCCAACAAGATTTACGAGCAGCTAATTTAAACACTACCCTGAGTACACAAATAGGGAGTAATCTCTGTCCTCGAGGCACAACAATAAGTTTTTCGGCTCCGGCAGATGCTCCTACACTTGGACAGGTCATTGTTACAATAAAATACACCCATAACGGTCATTATTTTAAAAATAAAACCTTAAATACACAGATGCAAACCTATTCGTATCACGATCAAAACATATCAATCACCGGCACTTGCCAATAAAAAGGGGAAAAAATGAAAAAAATACTACTATTACTTGGAATTTGTCTGCATCTTTTTGCAAATGACATTCTTGTCTTTAACAATGAGTACCAGGTCTTGCCCTTGCAAAAAAAGATTAAAAAACTCATTGTCGGTAACAGAGAAAACATTAATGTTTCTCTTTTGGAGAGCTCGGCAAAAGGAAGTTTACTCAAAATATTTGGCAAGAAAACAGGCAATACTTCTATTCTCATCATCTACAGAGACAACTCTATAGAAAATTATCATGTTTATGTGAATGAAAACCTCGGTTATATTCAAAAGATGATTAATATCATAGAACCAAATCTTTCACTGAGTAAAGTTGGCAAGGGTTCTACTGTCATTACCGGTATATTTAAAGACCCTCATGATAAAAAAAGAATTTATGAAATT
>Ga0256840_1000280_pt1 | contig 51635 bp, 51 predicted proteins | sample 355202metaG_FD_185969 | JGI IMG/M metagenome (GOLD analysis project Ga0256840, IMG submission 185969) | Hydrothermal vent microbial communities from Mid Atlantic Ridge, Atlantic Ocean - 355-202 | ecosystem: Environmental > Aquatic > Marine > Hydrothermal vents | place: Atlantic Ocean: Mid...
CTTAATGACATTGGCGTGCAATTCTATTCTGTCTTTATATCTTTAGGGTAGTCGATTTGAATTGAATCAATGGTCTGCTCCAGCTGCTTCTTTACGGAGCCAAAATCATAGCCAGATTTTGTCAGTATTAATCCTCGGTTAGCCATCATTATCCCCATAACAATCACCAATACACCTGAAACTCTTACTAGGTCATGTATGATGTTTCTGGACAATAAATTGGCAAAAAAACCAAAACCAAGCAAAGGACCTAATGTCCCCAATCCAAAAAAGAACAGCAAGGTCGCGCCTTCCTCGGGGCTTCCTGTTCCTGCAGCCATAATATACATAGCCTGCAAGGGACCGCAGCCTAATAGAAGACCGGTTAAAAGCCCTATGACCAGAGGACTGCGCTGGGTTTTAATATTGCTGCTGACATTGCGTGTAAAGGATTTGGGCAGACGTAAGGTGAAAGAGCGCAGCGAGGGGGTTAAATCCAGCATTTTTAGGCCATAGATCAGTAAAAAAACACTGGCAAATAAAGCGGTCATGCCACGCATTTGAGAGGTAATGGTAATAGTTGCCCCCAACAGGCCAAAGGCCGCTCCAATTGCGGAATATGAGGCTGTCTTGCCAAAGCCATACGCCAAGTGAGAAAGAATGGTTTTGGCCTTGCTCATTGGACGGCTGGAATAACTGACAACAAAGCTGCCGCACATGCCAATGCAGTGGAATCCGGTCAAAAAGCCTATGCTAAATAGCATAAAATTGCTCATTTGCGCATTTAGCTTCGGAATAATGCTTGGCATTTGGCTTTTGCCCCAAAAGGCCACCCCGCCAACCAGTAAAAGCAATACGATAAAAATCATTACATGCACAAAATATGATTTCTTCTTTGCTTCGCCTTGTTCTATATCATATCCTTTGTTTTCAATGGCCTTTTGTATGTCTTGCAGCTGCACAAGCCGCTGATCAAATTCAATGACGGCTGTTTTTTCAATATAGCTGGCTTTGACTTTGACAATGCCGGGCAATATTAATATGGCATCTTCAATCGCCTGCTCACAGCCAGTGCAATGCATGCCTTTTATTTTTAGTTCGATTTTAGCAGTCATATTTCAATTTATTCCCAGTATTTCGTCAACTATAGTTTGGTAGATATAATTCTAAGATTGAAGAATGCAGCAAGTCCCTGTTATTTCAACGATAGGAGAGATCTTTTTCTGCACAATTTGATGAGACCTCTCTCTGGCCAAGATGACAGCATTCGACATAAATTGAAATTATCCTGTATTCTTGCAGAACCGGCCTTAAGGAGCGAGGGTTTAGCTTGCCTTTAGCCACCACAGAAGCACTAATAAAATCGTTGCGTAGCTTACTTTATTAGCAGTTAAAATTCTTCACCAAACTTTCGGAAGTTATTAAACCCTCGCTCCTAAGCAGTCGTTTCTACAAAAAAGCCATGATGTTTCAGAATCATTTTAGCAAAATAGCTAACTGATGAATGTTATCTTCAATTGTCTTTTTAATAAGCTGATGAAAGTATAATCCAGAAATGGCAATCACCATTCCTGCCATCGTTGAGATGGTTGCCTGAGAAATGCCTGATGCCATAGACCGGGCATTGCCGTTACCTGTTACCGCCATTACATCAAAAACATGTATCATGCCTACTACCGTTCCTAGCAGGCCTAGCATGGGACATATTGCAATTAGCATTTTTATGATGGCTAAAGACCTTTCCATGCTAATTTTTGCTTCCGACAGCAGACAGTTTTTGATATAAAAAGCCTTTTTTTGCTTGCAATGTCTCGCCTCCCGCTGCCACCGGCTTACCCAGCTGTTCCGCAGCTTTGGATAAACCCGTTTAAAAAACATAAGTCTTTCGCAAATCAGGCTCCATAAGCTAATGGATACAAACAGGATAAGCCAGAGCACACCGCCGCCGCTTTCCAGCAATTCTGATATGGCATCTAATGGACCCATTTATTTACCATTCATAACTTAATGTTGCATAAAAGTTCCGGCCTGGGCCTGGCAGATGAGCATTAATAGCTGTACCGTCATTGGCGGGGTTTCTATTGAGTCCGCTAAGATGAGTTCGATAGGACTCATCAAGCACATTTTCTAGACCAAACCCTATTTGCAATCCCTGAACTGCATTGAATTGCGGCCGATACTGTCCGCGAAGATTCCAGATAAAATACCCCGCGGTTGCAACTTCTTCATTATATCTTGAGGTTTCATTCTGATCGTCATAGCCTATCAGTTCAGTACCGAGAAGCCATTCTTCCGTGTCATAAAAAACGCCGATCCTGCCATTTAGCGGCGCAATACGGTATAGATTGTCTGCTACATCATCACGTCTTCCACGAACATAGCTGATCATCATATCGACTTTCCAGTCATCAAGAAAACGGAAACCACCTTCAATGTCAGCACCATAGAAATAGGCATCTACATTGCCATATTCTAATGCCGTAGGCCTTATTGCCAGTGCATCTGCATTATGTGTGGCTATTCCCTGAATAAAATCTTCCACATAGCGATAAAATACTCTGGGCATAATATAAGCGGTATCTAACTGCCAATTAAACCCCAGCTCAGCCTGGTAGGATACTTCCGGTTTTAATTCTATATTTCCTATATAGTTGCGCCCATCAGCCAGCCCGCCGGTTGAGGCTAATGGCAGCCAGTTATAGCGTTCCTGATAGGAAGGGGAGCGGGTTTTGCGGGCAAAGCCTAATTCTATATCCAGATCGGTATTTAAATGATGAGTTATTATTGCAACTACATCAACATTGAGATCATCTTTAGCATGCTTTTTTGCGTTGAAAGCATTCGCTAAACGTGTACCCCGACCTGTCGGGGTAAATAATGGGCCAAAAGTTCCCCCCACATTACCCGCATCCATTCTTATCCAGTTAACTCTTGTTCCCAGCTCCATATCCCAGTCTCTAATTATTTCACCTTTCCACTCAGCAAAAAGACCGTAGCGATCTCGTGAAACATCATTAAAATTGCTAATGCTAAATGCAGCTTTATTCGGGTTTGTAATATCAGCATCATGCTCAATATTATCCCCATCGGTGCCTAACAGCAGTGTGCCATCATATAGAGGAATATCAATACTGACTTTATAGCCGAAGCCTCGGGCTGAATTGTTAGAGATACGCTGTTTTGCTGATGGAATGCTGCCCCGCAAAGTATAGTTGTCCATTCGGTGCTTAATATCCTGATAGGAAAATTCAGTATTGACGGTATATTTATCTGCTAGCAGGCCTGTGTAATTAAAATTTGAAACCCCGCCTCTGGAAAAAATAATATCCATCGGCAAGGAAGGAGTGCCTGTGGTATGAGTATCATTAAAGTTATAAGAAAAATCCAGCTCATGGTTCTGGTCATCTGTACGATAGCCATAACCCAGCATGCCTGCATTGCGTTCATGGCTGGTGTCTATATTCTCTCCGCCATCCCAGTCATAATTGCCACCTTCTTCCCGACTGCCGCCTACTCGGAATTTGTGGTTATCATTGGCAATATTGCCGAAAATACTCGTGTAGTAAGCGTTGTTTACAGAATTGACCCCATTGGTCGTTTTACCACTGAATTCAATATCTTCACTTTCTGAAAATTTACCACGGCGTGATCGCTGTACAATATTTCCGCCCAGCGTTTCAATGCCGCTGCTGACGGACGCTATGCCGCGCTTTATGCTCAATGTTTCTGTCAATGAGGTTGGAACATGGCTTAAAGGTGCATCCATGGCATTTGCACAGGCCGACTTATAGGTAGTGCCATCCGAAATGACATTTACCCTGTCACCAAACAGTCCCCGATACTGGGCAATACCTGATAAAGGACCATTAGAATTTACATTGGCACCGGGCACTCTTTGCAATAAAGCTGCGGCATCATTGACACCTCCAATATCAGGCTTAACACCTACGACGCCTGGTGTCAGCATTTCCCCTTCAATCACCATCGTTGGCAGCATTTCTTTGTCGGCATCGGCCAAATCCAATGCATTGACCGGCATAACAGCCCCTGCTATCAGGCAGGATGCTGAAACTTTTATATATGTTTTTTTCATTTTAATTCCCTCGTCACTGATTTATCTAGGGTAAAGGAATATAATGAATTATTAATTGATAATTATCAATTTACTCAAAAGGCTAGAATAATAAGTTGTCTCGTTGTTTTTGGCACAACCTTTGCTTTAGTCTAGTTTTTTACAAAAAACCGTTCTTTTTTATCTATAAATACGTTATATAACAGCCACAACCAAGTTAAATAACATAGTTTAATAAAAACATGCCATTACCTGCTTTAAAAAATATTTTGATAACACCCTATGTTTTCTAATTTTAACGCACTGCCTGCGGTAATTATCATTATATGAAAGCAATCGAAATTACTCAGGCATGGAATGGAACTGAAAAGTGTCAGCAGTGCCCTATCCGGGATTTAGTGCTATTTGCAGACCTTAAAGAAGATGACTTTCGCCTGCTTCACCTGCCAATTAATGATCTAGAGCTAGATAAAGGCAGCATTTTATACGAACAAAAAGATGAGATTAACTTTGTTTATACTATCCGCTCTGGATTAGTTAAGCTGGTCCGCTATTTGCCTAATGGCAGCTACAGGATTATTCGCTTATTGCGCCAAGGCGACCTGGCGGGCATTGAAGCATTAAATGGTTCTGCCTATCTGCACCATGCCATTGCTATGCAGAGTACTTCAGTCTGTCAAATACCCGTTAAAAACATTGAACAGCTGAATAGCCATTCTTCGCACTTATATAGGCAATTGACTGCCCGCTGGCAAAAAGTGCAAAGTGAGGCAGATATATGGCTTGCCGATTTAACGATGGGGAGTTCTAGGTCCAGAGTGGCTAATTTACTTATCTATTTGGCTGATAGCAGGCCTGATGAATCATTTTATCTTCCCTCCAGAGAAGATATAGGCGCATTATTAGCCATTACCACTGAAACGGCCAGCAGAATAATTGCAGAGTTTAAACGGGCGGGAGCTTTAAACACTTTACGCCATACTGCGAAAATTGACAAAATAAAACTGCGGCATTTTCAGCAGAAAGGCGATTAGAAAACTGGCATTGCCTAAGTATCTGAGCCTATTTTATTTAACTATCTATAGTCGTCGCAACCCTAGTTATTCAATCGCGACTAAAATCGTTCGTTCCTATCTATTTATTATGTGAGAACTTCACCACTGTTAGGTAAAAAAGAATGAGCGGCCTGAGTTAACCAGATAATCTGTCAATTTATGCTGAAAATCTAAAAACTGCAGGCCATAGACAATTTTGCTTTCTCTTCTGACAACACGCGCAGGGATGACAAAAATATTCTGAGAGTCAAAATGAATAGTTAAGGTTGTTTTTCCCCGCAATTTAAATGGCTTTTTCAATTCAATAATCGCACCTTTGCTGCTAATATTTAGCACCAGCACTGTTAGGCTGCTGTTTAAATTCATCACAGAATTTTTTTTCAGCTTGGCCTCAATAGGGTGAAAAGCATATCTAATTGTTTGTCTATTATTTTGTTTAGAATCACCTTTTCCTTCAGAAGGCAAGTGGGTGTTCTGAGAGGCATCATGAAGTTCTTTTAATAGTCTATCTATTTCGCGCAGATGTATTGAGGATGTTTCAACAGGCTCCTGTTTTGAAGTTTTTTCAGCTTTAACTGAATTGTCTGTTTCATCTGTTTCGGTGTTCGGCTGACGATCAGAAGAGTCTGCCAGTTTTGGCTCTGGTTCTGGATCGGCCTCTACAGGCTGAGTTTCACTTTCTTGATGCTGTGCTTCAGCCTTGTCATTTTGGGTCCATTTTGGAACTAAAACCGAATGATCTACTGATTTTTTGCCATTTTCTTTGTTCTGCACATCAGAATTTTGCTGCTGAGTCCATTTGGTCGCAGAAGAAACTGGCTTTTCTATTCCTTCGGCTTCGGGTCCCAAGTTATTTTCAGATACCTCTACCAGCTTCCTTATAGTATCAGCATCTTTGGCATCTTCGGTATACTTATCAATACGGGCTCTTTTTTTTACACGGCTCAAGAGGTCTTTTTTTACTGTCTTTATGGCAAGGACAATACTGGGAACATCAACAGGCTTTTTAACATAAATGACATTTTCGACTGGAACTGCCTGCACTGACAGTACGATAATTGGTTTTGGCGACTGCTGAGACAGCCTTTCATCTAAAATATTTTTGGCCCCCAATGCATCGAGGTCAATAATTTCTGCATCTGATTCGTACTCTTCTACAACCTGAGCAATATCGTAACAGCACATTTCTAAATAATTGCCCATCATTTTCTTCGCTCGGTCATTCATGCCGTGCAATGAGACTTTTAGGCGATCAGAAGCTTTTTTCATTTTTGGTCTGGGGTATTAAGTGGAATATTATTTTTTCAACTGAAGGGATCAGACAGAATTTTTCGGATAATAAAATAATAGCTGAAATAGTTTCTTTATCTATATAAAGCGCTACTTTTATCCATTTTTTTAGTGTCATTATACAGCAGAGGACTGCCCTCATTCAAAATAGCCGCGTCTATTACCTTGCAAACAGCAAGTTTATGGTCGCCTGCGTCAGAAAAATGATCGACCCGACAGTCAAAATAAGCCAGACTGTCAACTAAGGCTGGAGCCTTTGTAACGGTCTCCTGCCATGAATAGCCTTTCATTTTATCTTTGATATCAGACCTTCCAAAATGATCCGCTGTAACAAGCTGCCCGCTGTCTAAAACATTTATGCAGCAAACGCCTCCCTGTTTTAGCAATTGGTAGGAATAATGTTCTGGGTTGATGCTAAAGCAGACTAGCGGCGGATCAAAAGAAACCTGCATAACCCAGGCTGCAGTGAAGACATTTTTCTGTTCGCCATTATTGACGCTGATAACATATACGCCATGTGTTATATATTTAAATACTGCCTCGATATTTTTAATCATTATTCTGTCTCCATTACGATCCGCATGGACAGGTCAATCGCTTTTACATGTTTAGTTAAAGCCCCTATGGAAATATAATCAACCCCTGTTTCTGCAACCTCCCTAATAGTCTGTAAAGTAATGTCGCCCGAGGCTTCCAGATCAATATTCGCCTTATTTAAAGCCACAGCCGCTTTCATATCTGCATTAGAAAAATTATCCAGCATAATTCGGTCTGGTTTTGCCTCAAGTGCCTGCTGATATTCATCCAATGACTCGACCTCAACCTCAACGATAACATCGGTTATTTTTCGTGCGGAATTAATGGCCTTAGCAATTGAGCCTGCCGCCATAATATGGTTTTCTTTAATTAGAACGCCGTCATACAGGCCAGTTCGATGATTGATACAGCCTCCACAGGCAACTGCGTATTTTTGTGCATTTCTAAGACCTGGTATGGTTTTTCTGGTATCTAAAACTTTGCATTGCGTCCCTGAAACGGCATCAGCATACTGTTTGGCTATCGATGCGGTATAAGATAAAGTCTGCAACAGATTGAGCGCTGTTCTTTCACCTGTTAATAAATCCCTGGCGGAGCCGTTTAGTTCACATAGCAGCGTATTTTTTTCACAAACCTGCCCTTCTTCTTTCAACCACTCAATGGTAATTTCAGGGTTAAGCATTTTAAATATGCCATCAAACCACGCCTGCCCACACAGAACCATTTTTTCTCTAGTTACCACATTGGCTTTGGCCTGTGTTGTTACGGGAATAATGCTGGCAGTAAGGTCGCCACTGCCAATATCTTCAGCAAGAAAATTTTTTATTTCAATTGTCGTTGGTTTGTTATTCATGTGTTTAAATACCCTCTTATGAAAATTAACAGGCATTGGCTTAGCCAGGCATCCAGAGTTCCGTCCCCAAATTATGATGAACGCCCTATAAAAGGCGCGATGTCTCTTTTGGTTATTCATTGTATCAGTCTTCCGCCCGAACAATTTGGCGGTGACTATATTGATCAGCTATTTTGCAATCGGCTAAACCCTGATGAACACCCTTATTTTAAGGAAATCCATCAATTAAGAGTCTCGTCTCATTTACTGATCAAACGGGGTGGGGAGGCTGTTCAGTATGTGCCATTTAATAAACGCGCCTGGCATGCAGGAGTTTCTGAGTATAGAGGGCAGGAGAAGTGTAATGATTTTTCTATTGGCATTGAGCTGGAAGGATCCGAAAGCCAGCCATACACTGCTGAACAGTATCAGCAGTTAATTGCGGTAACTAAGGTTCTAATTGATCATTACCCAAATTTATCGGTCCAGCATATTGTGCGACACAGTGATATTTCACCCGGAAGAAAGACGGATCCGGGAGAGACATTTGACTGGGAAGGTTTTTTATCGGCTATTCGATAGCAAAAAATTAACAGTGCGGTCTATAGGAAAGCAGGTTCATTAAGCTTCTGCGCCTAGAATAACCTTATATTTTGTCAGTTTCAGGGGTCTTTACTCCAACGCCAAAATTTTCCAATAGCATTAAAAACACACCAAGTGAAATAGCCATATCTGCTACATTAAAAGCAGGCCAGTGCCAAGACTGGTAATAGACATCCAAAAAATCAATCACATAGCCATAAGCCAGCCTATCGATTAAATTTCCTATTGCCCCGCCCAGAACCAATGCCAAGGCAACAGCCAAAAATGTTTCATGCTTTTTTAAGCGATAAAGCCAAACACTCAATACTATGCTGATAGTGAAGGCCATGGCAGCAAAAAACCAGCGTTGCCAGCCGCCTGCCTCGCTTAAAAAGCTAAAGGCAGCACCTGTATTGTGTACATAAGTAAGATTAAATCCCGGGATTATTGCAATCGACTCATAAAGACGCATAGAACTATCTATTGCAATTTTGCTCCACTGATCAAGAATCAAGATGGCAAGAGATAACCATAACCATTTAAGCATTTCAAAAAGCCTCTATTTTTAATGTTAAGGACTTTTTTTAAAATCCCCCCTGATTCCCCCTTTTTTAAAGGGGGAGGCTATGCTTCGCTAACTGAGTTTATAGGAAGCATAAACATAAATTATGCAAATTTACGAATTTCACCGGCTCCTGCAATATTTTCCACACAGCGCCCACAAAGTTCCGGATGTTCTTCATTTTCCCCTACATCATGACAATGATGCCAGCAGCGGGTACATTTTTCATGCTCCGATGCAGACACCTTTAGCCTGACTCCTTCCACTTCCGTTTGAATAGCGCCCTCGGGGCAGAATTTTTCTTCGGCCAATGATGCGGCGGAGGTGATAAAAACAAAGTGCAATTCAGTAGACAGTAGGCTTAATGAGGAGAAATATTCTTCATTGCAGTACAGTTCAACATCTGCATTTAGAGAAGAACCTATTTCACCTTTAGACCGCAGCTGTTCAATCTCTTTGCTGACAGCTGAGCGAACAGTGATGATTTTTTCCCAAAAGGCGCGGTCCAGTGCGGTATCAGTATTCAGTTTAAACAGCTGGTCATACCATGTTTCTAGAAAAATGGAATCACTGCGTTTGCCAGGGATATATTGCCAAATTTCATCCGCAGTAAAGCTAGTGATTGGTGCTAGCCAGCGAGCCAACGCTTCTACAATATGATACATTGCAGTTTGTGCTGATCGGCGTGCCAATCCATCAGATTTTGCAGTGTATTGCCGGTCTTTGACAATGTCCAGATAAAAACCGCCCAAATCCATCGCGCAGAAATGATGCACTTTTTGATAGACTTTCTGAAAATGATAGGTCTCATAGGCTGCAACTACATCTTGCTGTAATTGAAAAGCTCTATCAACAGCCCAGCGATCCAAAGGCAGCATTTCTTCAGCATTAACTAAATCTGCTGCTGGGTCAAAACCATCCAAATTGGACAGTAAAAAACGCGCCGTATTCCTTAAGCGCCGGTAGCCATCTGATGTACGTTTTAAAATTTCATCCGAAACATTCATTTCACCGCGATAATCTGTACCTGCAACCCACAGCCGCAACACATCAGCACCCAAGTTTTTCATTATGCTTTGGGGTGCAACAACGTTGCCTGCCGATTTAGACATTTTTTTTCCGTCAGCATCAACGGTAAAACCGTGGGTTAAAACAGCTTTATATGGAGCTATACCATTCATAGCTGTTGATGTTAGCAACGATGACTGGAACCAGCCTCTGTGCTGATCAGAACCTTCCAGGTATAAATCAGCAGGAAAGTTTAACTGTTCACGCTTGCTTAGCACTGCGGCATGGGTCACACCAGAATCAAACCAGACATCCAGAGTATCCTGCATTTTATCGTAGTGCTCTGCATCATCGCCTATCAATTCAGATGCTTCCAATTCAAACCAGGCTTCAATGCCTTTTTCTTCAATTCTTTTTGCGACTTCTTCAACTAGCTCTGCTGTACGCGGGTGAAGTTCTCCTGTTTCTTTATGTACAAAGAATGCAATAGGAACGCCCCAAGTACGCTGGCGGGAAATACACCAGTCCGGACGGCCATCAATCATACTTTCTATTCGTGCCTGCCCCCAGTCAGGAATCCATTGGACTTGCTTAACTTCATTTAGCGCCTGTTCCCGTAAACCATTCTTATCCATTGAGATAAACCATTGAGGTGTCGCTCTAAAAATAATCGGTGTCTTATGGCGCCAGCAATGTGGATAGCTATGCAATATTGCTTCGTGATGAGCTAATTTGCCTTTTTCTTTCAACACTTCCAGTACATGCTCATTAGCACTAAAAACATGCTCGCCTGCAAAAAACTCAGTGCCGGGTAAAAACACACCATTGCTATCGACAGGATTATCGACAGGAAGACCATATTTTATGCCAACAGCATAATCGTCTTGACCATGGCCTGGTGCAGTATGAACTGCACCTGTTCCTGCATCGGTAGTAACGTGATCACCTAAAATAATGGGCACTTGGCGGTCATAAAAAGGATGCTGCAATAACTGTTTTTCTAAAGCCTCACCTTTACAATAAGCGATAACATGATGCTCGCCTGCTCCATACCGAGACATAGTATCTTTCAGCAGTACATCGGCAACAACTAAACGCTCCTGCTTTCCATCAATTTCACACTGTACAATCACATATTCCAAATTAGGATTGACAGCAACAGCCTGATTAGCCGGCAGTGTCCAAGGAGTTGTAGTCCAGATAACAATAGATAGCGTGCCTTCGCCATGGTGGTCTGGCACACTATGACAGCTGGCTATAAACCCATCTTCATCAATGATTTGAAAACGCACATCTATAGCAGGGGAATGCTTATCTTCATATTCAACCTCAGCTTCAGCCAATGCAGAACCGCAGTCCGTACACCAATGAACGGGTTTTGAACCCTTAGCTAAATGGCCTTTAGCAGAAATTTTACCTAAAGAACGGACAATATCTGCTTCAAAAGCATAATCCATGGTTAAATATGGGTTATCCCATTCACCTAAGATGCCTAACCGAATAAAGGCTTCTTTTTGCGTTTTGACCTGTTTAGTCGCATAGGCTCTGCATTCTTTGCGAAAAACTGCCGGCGATACCTTTGCTCCGGCTTTGCCTATTTTCTTTTCTACCATGAGTTCAATCGGCAGACCATGACAATCCCATCCAGGAACATAAGGCGCATCAAAACCACTCAGTGATTTTGATTTAAGAATAATATCTTTTAATACTTTATTAACTGCATGGCCTATATGAATCTCGCCATTTGCATAGGGAGGGCCATCATGCAAAATAAAAGGCGGACGACCTGCAAAATCTTTCCTAATCTGTTTATATAATCCAGCTCCAATCCATTTTTTTAAACGCTCCGGCTCACGCTGAGCCAAATTCCCTTTCATTGGAAATGCAGTTTTAGGTAAATTCAGTGTCTTTTTGTAATCCATCTTTCTAATTTCAACTATTCATAATGTAAAGTAATATGCGATAAAATTTTTATCTCATCAATATCTGTTTTGCAACAATAATATCTTTGTTTATTTGCGCTTTAAGTTCATTTAATGATTTAAACCGAACTTCATCTCTAATTTTCTGTTTAAAAAAAACTTCGACATAATCTCCGTAAATTTCCTTATCAAAATCGAACAAATGGGTTTCTAGAATTACTTTTGTTCCTCCATCAACGGTTGGACGTGTACCCACATTGGCAACCCCCTGTAACTCTTTGCCATCAATACCTGCCATGGTAACAGCATATACACCTGTAATCGGCGTGTTTCTTCTAAACATCTGAATGTTGGCTGTCGGAAAACCAATGGTTCGGCCCCGTTTATTGCCATGTGCCACTCTGCCGCAAACAGAATAATCTCTGCCTAACATTTGCTTTGCTCTGGATAAATCACCTCTTCCTAAAGCATCTCTTATTAGAGTACTGCTGACTCTATCCTGTTCGACAAAAAAGGAACGGGTATCTTCAACTTTAAATCCAAATTCCCGGCCTTTTTCCTTCAGCATGGCAAAGTTTCCCCGGCGCGCTTTACCAAAATGAAAATCATCCCCAATAACTAAGTATTTAACATTTAGCTTTCCAACCAGTAATTCTGCAATAAACTGTTCAGCATTATAATTGGCCATTGCCTGATTAAACTTTACAATAACCAATTTATCAATAGATAGGCATTTAAGCTGGATGATCTTTTCTCGCAGCCGAGTTAGCCGGGAAGGTGCATTTTCACCAAGAAAAAACTCCAGAGGCTGTGGCTCAAACATCATGGCAACTACAGGGATACCCAGGGCCTGGCCCTGTACTGTCAGTTTCTCTATTACCTTTTTATGCCCAATATGCACGCCATCAAAGTTACCTATAGTCAAAACACATCCTTCAGCCGATGGCTCAAGGTGATTCAGTCCTCTAATTAGTTGCATGAATAGGTAATATAATCAAATTTTATTATTCTACCATCAACTTGCCTTAAACTTAGAAAAATCAGTTGATCACGAGTTTTCTGGGTTTAATCTGGGGCAATCTAAAAAAACAGCTAAACTGGTAGTAAATAATAACTGTTTAGCATGATTTATTATTTCTCCTGCAGGTCGCAATGATATTAAAACCAATTACTCCACTAACAAAATGCGTAATACCTGCAAAACAATGGTATTTATATGTCAGCTAAAATCAATAAATTATTTTCTCAGGCTAATAATATTCCTCAAATTTCTGAAGTTATTCGAGTACTTATCAATCAATTAAATGACCCTGATATCGATTTAAAACAGGTTGCCAGAAATGTTGAGAAGGAACAGCTTATCTCCGTGAAAGTATTGCGGCTGGTTAATTCAGCCAGTTTTGGTTTGCCAAAGAAAGTTGCTTCGATTAAAGATGCCGTTGTTCTGCTAGGAATAGGAAAGCTAAAAACAGTGGTTATTGCATCGGGCATTGTAAGTTCAGTCTCTAAAATAGACAACTTTGATCTTAATCAATTCTGGTTAGATAGCTTTTCCATAGCAACTTATGCAAAATGGCTGGCAAACGAAAGTGGCTTAAATGCAGATATTGCTTTTACCGCTGGGCTGCTTAGTACCTTAGGGACTATTTTAATTCATTTGGGTCAAGAAAAAGCCGCTTTAGATATTGAACGGCTAATTAAACAGGGACATGGCCGTCTTTATGTGGAAAAAATGCGTTTGGGCTTTACCAGTCAGGATGTGTCAGCTGAGCTATGCAAGTTATGGAAGTTTTCTGATGCGCTGGTTATTCCTATTGCACAATGCGGCGAGCCTCTGCTTGCTGATCCGGTATCAAAAATTGCCTGCTCAGTTTTTTTTGCCCAATTAATCACTGGCAGCAAGGCAATGCAGTTAACAGAGGAAGAGATCCTATCATTAATTTTCGCTGAAAACATTAAGGTTCTGGGCCTCTCAGATACCTTTTTCAAGGAGAAGATGACAGAGTTGCTGACTTTGGAGTCTGGACTTGAGGCGCTGCTGGGCTAAGTGCTGAATGGCTGTCGCAAGGCTCGTCTAAATAATGCTATGATTTTTAACATATTCAACTATTTTTTTTGCTGTTAATGGCTTGCTAAAATAATAGCCCTGATAATAATGACAGCCAAAGCCTGATAGATAATCTAAATGCTGAGTTGTTTCCACGCCCTCGGCAATCAGATTCAGATCCATACTTTTCGCCATGACTACAATGGCTTTAACAATGGCTGCATCTGTTTTGTCATCAACCAGTCCGCGAACAAATGACTGGTCAATTTTTAGCTGATCAAAAGGCAGCCTCTTCAGATAGGTCAGTGATGAGTATCCCGTACCAAAATCATCAATAGAAAAATTAAACCCATTTTCTTTTAGAGCATTCATTTTATCTATTGCTTCTTCAAGATTGCCTAAAAATACACCCTCAGTAATTTCCAGCATGATTTTGTCTGGTTTGACATTTTGCTCATAAACAGTATGAATAAGGTTTGAAACAAAATCTGCCTGATGAAACTGTTTGGCACTGATATTGACAGCTATATGCGGAATAGAGATGCCCTGTTTTTCAAACAGCTGAATTTGTTCACAAACTGATTCGACCACCCATTGCCCAATTGAAATAATGAGCCCTGTTTCTTCTGCTATTGGGATAAAATTAACGGGCGAAACAGTTCCAAGTTCACTGTTTTGCCAGCGGATTAATGCTTCTGCACCCACAATTTGATTGCTTGCTGATAATTGCGGCTGATAGTGAATCGTAAACTCGCTATTCACAATGGCTTTACGAAGATTTTTTTCAATATGTAATCGGGTATCTACCACATCCTGCATGCTTTGCTGGTAAAATCGAAAGGTATTTCTTCCCGCTTCTTTTGCCTGGTACATTGCTGTGTCAGCTCTTTTCAGCAAGGTTTCAACAGTTTCATCAATACCGGTATATAAAGTAATTCCAATGCTTGCGGAGATAAACAGCTGATGTCCGTTAATTGAAAAAGGTCTGTTAATTTCGTTGATTATTTTTTCTGCAATAATATTGGACTGCTTTAATAAATCATTATGAATGCCATCTTGTGCACTTACCAAAATTACGAATTCGTCTCCGCCCAGGCGAACGGCAGTATCAGTATTTCGCAGCAGAGACTGAAGGCGCTGAGCCGTTTCAATAAGTAAAAGATCTCCTATTGAATGGCCTAAAGAATCGTTGATATGTTTAAAGCGGTCAAGGTCAAGGAAAAATAAAATGCCTGCCCGGTTATAGCGTGCAGCTATATTTAACTCATGTTTTAACCGCTCATGCAATAGGCGCCTGTTGGGCAAGCCAGTTAAAGAATCATAAAATGCTAATTTTTCTATTTCCTTTTCTGCCTTCTTTAACTCCGTAATATCGGTAAAAAATGAAATATAATGCGTTACTTTTCCTTGCTCATTCTGTATTGCAGAGATTGTCTGCCATTCTGGGTAAATGTCCCCATTTTTACGCCTATTCCATATTTCCCCCCCCCATTTTCCTTTGCTATTTAAGGCGTCCCAGATATTTTTAAAAAAAAGCGCGTCATGTTTTCCAGAATTTAAAATTTTTGGTGTTTTTCCTATAATCTCTGTTTCTGTATAGCCTGTAAGTCGAGTAAAAGAAGGATTTATACGAATAATATTTGTATCGGCATCAGTTACCATGATTGCTTCATATGACTTAAAAGCCATGGCAGCAATTTTTAAATCAGTTTCACTTTTTTGCAATGCCCGTGTGGTTTTTTTAAAACGTAGCGCACACGGAATAATTATCGCTATTAAAAATAAAAGAAGCGCAATTAGGATAGGAAGTGAGACTAGATAAGACGTATCAATAAATTTCACGGCATAGAAGATATCTTGCAAGGATTAACTTAAAGATAGCTTAAATTTTGGAGCAAGGCAGTTTTTTTTGTTTTATGTTTGCTTTTTTTGTGGGATCTGAAGAGATAATGCTTTTTTGACATTTATATAATAAGCCTTTCTAATAAGGTTACTCGCAATAAATTTATATTGAAAAAAGTTCACGCATTTTTTTGCCTGGATAATCTGCTTTCATAAAGGCTTCGCCAACTAAAAAAGTATAAATTTCATTATCCAGCATTAACTGTATATCTTCCTGAGTATGTATACCGCTTTCTGTAATGATTAAACGCTCAGAAGAAATGGCTGCCTTTAAATCTAATGTGGTTTGCAAAGAGGTTTCAAAGGTTCTTAAATTACGATTATTTATGCCGATTAATGGCGTTTCTAAGGTTAATGCGCGTTTCAATTCTTCAGCATCATGCGTTTCTACCAAAACGTCCATGCCTAAGTCTGTGGCAGTATCTGCCAGCTCATGCATCTGCTGATCTTCAAGAGCGGCCACAATCAGCAGGATGCAGTCAGCGCCTAAGGCGCGAGATTCATAGATTTGATAGGGGTCAATCATAAAATCTTTTCTTAATATAGGTAATGGACAGGCCTGTTTTGCCATTTGCAGATAAGCCTCAGAACCTTGAAAAAAATCTTTATCGGTTAATACCGATAGGCAGGCTGCGCCATTCATCGCGTAATCTTGCGCAATTTCCAGCGGTTTAAAGTTTTCTCTTATCACTCCTTTACTGGGTGATGCTTTCTTTATTTCAGCAATGATGGCCGATTTTTTTAAGTTTGCCTTATTTTTCAAGGCAGAAGCAAAGCCTCTGGGCTTTTCGGCATCACCAGCCATCTCTTTTAAAAGGTCAACAGCAGTGCGCTGTTTGCGATTGGCTATTTCTTCAGCTTTTCTATCAAGGATTTTTTTTAGAATATCGGGAGTATCTGTCATTTTTAAAAAAAGATTTGTTAGGTTCTGTAGAGACGTTGTATGTAGCGTCTCTACTTTTTATTGGAATAGGCAATTAAAGCATTAAATTTTTCTAGTGCAATACCCTTTTCAATAACTTCTTGGGCTTTTTTGATTCCAGCGTCAAGTGTTGGGGTCAAGTTTGCAGCATAAATAGCTGCACCTGAATTTAACAGCACAATATCTTTAGCAGCGCCCGCCCGATTATTCAGCACGGTTTTCAGCATAGCTAAGCTTGATTCTGCACCATCAACAGCAAGCAATTTTAAACACGCCCGCTGCAGACCAAACTGTTCCGGAGTTATCTGATAAGTTGATATGATCCCGCTTTTTAATTCAGCAATGTTAGATGCCGAGGCAATACTAATTTCGTCTAGTCCGTCTTCTGCATTAACAATCAAGACATGCTGGCTGCCTAGTTTTTTTAACACTTGAGCCAGAGGCTCTATCCAGTCAGAAGAAAACACGCCGATTAATTGATTGGCCGTTTCTGCCGGGTTAGATAAAGGGCCTAATAGATTAAAAAGGGTTCTTACCCCCATTTCTTTTCGGGGACCAATAGCATATTTCATTGCACCATGATGTTTGGGGGCAAATAAAAAACCCACGCCAATTTCATTTACACATTGTGCAACCTGTTCAGCCGATAAATCCAGGTTAACACCGGCAGCCTCTAGTACATCAGCACTTCCAGAACTGCTGGAAACGGAGCGATTGCCATGTTTTGCAACCTGTCCGCCAGCGGCAGCCACCACAAATGCACAGGTTGTTGATATATTAAATGTATTGGCACCATCCCCCCCTGTACCGCAGGTGTCTATAACATGGCTGCCTGAAACAGGGACTTTGTTTGCCAGTTCACGCATAACTGATGCTGCTGCTGTTATTTCATCGACACTTTCACCTTTGCATCGCAATGCAATCAGAAATCCGCCAATTTGTGCATCTGTAGCACCGCCCGTCATGATGATGTTCATAACATCACGCATTTCTTCGCCAGTTAGGTCTTGCTTATCTAGCAGTTTATTTAGCGCCTGTTTTATTTTCATAAATTAACGATTTAAAAAGTTACGCAACATATCATGGCCATGTTCAGTCAGAATAGACTCCGGATGAAATTGCACGCCTTCGATATCCAGTTCTTTATGACGGACACCCATTATTTCATCAATATTTCCTGATTCATCTTTAGTCCATGCAGTAACTTCTAGACAATCAGGAAGGGTTAGCTGGTCTATCACTAAAGAATGATATCGAGTTGCAATGAAGGGATTATTTAAGCCTTCAAAAACCCCCGAATCATCATGAAAAACAGGCGAGGTCTTACCATGCATAATGCTTTTTGCATGGATAATATTACCCCCAAAGGCATAGCCAATACTTTGATGACCTAAGCAAACGCCTAAAATAGGAATTTTTCCGGCAAATTTTAAAATAGTTTTTACTGAAATCCCAGCTTCTTTAGGGGTACAGGGGCCAGGAGAAATAACTATTTTATCAGGAGACATGGTGACAATTTCTCCAACAGAGACTTGATCATTACGTACAACAGTTACATCTGCACCCAATTCACCAAAATATTGCACTAAATTATAAGTAAAGGAGTCGTAATTATCGACCATAACTACTTTTATACTCATGACTGTTCTCCTTCCAGCCCAGCTTCTGCCATGGCTACAGCTCGGAAAACAGCGCGTCCCTTATTCATTGTTTCATCCCATTCATTTCTAGGAACCGAATCATAAACAATACCTGCTCCTGCCTGTATATGCAGTGTGTTATCTTTTATTACAGCAGTTCTAATGGCAATGGCAGTATCTAAATTGCCAGACCAGGAAATATAGCCGACTGCACCTGCATAAACGCCCCGTTTAACAGGTTCCAATTCGTCAATAATTTCCATTGCCCTAATCTTAGGCGCGCCACTGACGGTACCTGCAGGAAAAGTTGCAGCCAATACATCAAAAGCATCTTTTCCTTCCTGCAAGTCACCGATTACATTGGATACAATATGCATCACATGTGAATATCGTTCAATAATCATTTTGTCAGTGAGTTTGACCGTTCCAATTTTAGACACTCTTCCCGCATCGTTGCGACCTAAATCTATCAGCATCAGATGTTCGGCCAATTCTTTAGGGTCAGCCAGCAATTCTTTTTCCAGTGCATCGTCCTGTTCTGTAGTTGCGCCTCGTGGACGTGTGCCCGCAATTGGCCGAACTGTCACAGTATCATCTTCCAGCCGAACTAAAATTTCTGGCGAGGAGCCAACAATATGAAAATCTCCCAGGTTCAGATAATACATATAAGGGGAGGGGTTTAAACAGCGCAAGGCTCTATATAGGTTAAGCGGGCTGGCAGAATAGGGAATAGACATGCGCTGAGACAGTACCACCTGCATCACATCCCCAGCTACAATATATTCTTTGGCTTTTAATACAGCGTCTTCAAAGCCTTCTTGAGTAAAGCCTGAAATAAAATCAGCTTCATCAACTTGTTTAGGCGAATGCTGAGCATCTGGCTGAGCGGTTAGGTTTCTTAAATCAGTGATCAGGTCATCCAGTCGAATGATCGCATCTTGATATGCATTATCTTGAGCAGGGTCGGCATGAGTCAGCAACAAAACTTTTCCGGACAGATTATCAAACACCAGCATTTCCTCTGAAACCATCAGTAAAATATCCGGAGTACCTATGGGGTCGTCTTTGCCTGCAGATTTTAAACGAGGTTCAATATAGCCGATGGTTTCATAGCCGAAATAGCCGACCAGACCGCCATTAAATCGTGGCAGTCCATCAATATCAGGTACCTTATAACGCTGTCTGAACTCTTCAATCCATACCAAAGGCTGAGGGTGATTGATACTCTCCAGTAATTCACCCTCCTTTTCCAGTGTAATGCTTTGCCCAGTAATTTTTACTATTGTTTTGCACGGCAAGCCAATAATAGAATAACGCCCCCATTGCTCCCCGCCATGAACTGATTCAAATAAATAGGAATATGCACCATCTGCTACTTTAAGATAGGCACTTAATGGCGTATCCAGATCAGCCAGAACTTCTCGGCTAATGGGGATCCGGTTATAGCCCTGCTGGCTATATTGCTTGAATTGTTCGGGTGTCATTACAGGTTATCTGCTGTTCAATTGATTTGGGGTTGCCAAAACCCTGTATTATATCTTTTTTTAAGCATTTGTCTTGCTGCATACTAAAGACATTTAATGCGATATTTCCAGAATTAAAATTAAACGTATGAAATTAATTACTTTTAACTATAAAAATGCCATAGATATTGGTGCAGTTGTTGGTGATTGGGTTGTCACGAGTTCAGGCAACAGTAATACTCCAAATAATATGATTGATTTTCTTGCTTCTGGAGGAGTCGCAAAAAATGCCATGCAAATCCTTATCGACAGTGGCAATAATCGAATTCCGCTGGCAGACGTTCGACTACTGGCACCAGTACCGAGGCCCGGAAAGTTTTTAGGCATTAGCTTGAACTATGCGGATCATATTGATGAAACAAAGCTAGATAAACCGGTATATCCCACTTTTTTCACCAAACAAAGTACCTGTGTCATTGCGGATGGCGAAGCAATTCACCGCCCTGTTGTGTCAGAAAAATTGGATTATGAGGGTGAGCTTGCATTGGTTATAGGGAAACGCTGTAAAAATGTGCCTGTCGAGCATGCTCATCAAGTGATTGCAGGCTTTACCATCGTCAATGATGTGTCAGTACGGGACTGGCAGATTCGCTCTCCTACCTGGATGCTTGGAAAATCGTTCGACACTCACGGCCCGATGGGGCCTTGGATCATCACTTCTGATGAAATAATCGACCCGCACAAGCTATCAATAAAAACGTGGATTGATGATGAATTAAGACAGAGTTCAAATACTTCAAATATGATTTTCAATTGTTATGAAATGATCGAATATTTAAGCAAAGCGATGACCTTAGAACCAGGGGATGTGATTTCAACGGGTACGCCCAGCGGTGTCGGCGTTAAAATGAAGCCTAGAGGGTATATGCAGCCCGGACAAACCGCAAAAATTGAAATTGAAGGCATTGGTGTTCTGACTAACCCTGTTATTGAAGAACCATTTGTGAGCCTATTTTGAAGTCCTTAGCTTTATATATTCATATTCCCTGGTGCATAAAGAAATGCCCCTATTGTGATTTCAACTCTCATGCAGTAAGTGGCGAAACGCCAGAAAAACAGTATATTGAGACACTGTTAAATGATTTGTCACGGGATCTTCAATTGATCAGCAAATCGGCAATAAGCAGTATTTTTATTGGCGGGGGAACGCCCAGTTTATTTTCTGCGGAGAGTTTTGATACCTTGCTGCAAGGAATTTCCAGCTTAATCCCTTTGCAGGAAAACCTGGAAATAACACTGGAAGCAAATCCAGGTACCTTTGAAAGTCAAAAGTTTGCAGATTATCGAGCCATTGGGATTAATCGGCTATCCATAGGCATTCAAAGCTTTAACAATCTGCATTTAAAAAACCTTGGCCGTGTGCATTCCTCAGAAGAGGCGCTGGCGGCTGTTGAAATAGCCCATAAAGCGGGCTTCGATAATTTTAACCTGGATTTGATGTTCGGCTTGCCCGGTCAAACAAACAGTGAAATGCTGACTGATATTCAGACTGCCATTAAGCTGCAGCCTAGTCACATTTCTTTTTATCAGCTTACGCTTGAGCCTAACACTTATTTTCATAAGTTTCCGCCTAAGCTGCCTGAAAGTGATAATATTTATACAGGCCAGCTTCAGGCGCAGAAAGTACTGGCAGATGCCGGTTATCTGCAGTATGAAATATCTGCCTATGCCAAAGACAATGCCAAATGCCGTCATAATCTCAATTACTGGGAATTTGGCGATTATTTAGGGATAGGTGCAGGTGCACATGGAAAACTGAGCATATCTCGGCCAGGTAATATTGTGCGCAGCGTGAAGAATAAAAGTCCGGATAAGTATCTAAAGGATAATAAAGCCACTTTGGCTAAAATTTCAGTGATTGACATGCCTTTGGAGTATGTAATGAATCAGCTGCGCCTTAAAGCCGGCTTTACTTTAAAGCAATATGAAATGCACACGGGATTAGAAGCAAAGTCATTACAGCCAGCTTTATCCGACTGTTTAAAAGAAGGTTTATTAATGAGGCAAAATGATCACTATTTATGCTCCGAAAAAGGCTGGGACTTTTTAGATCACATTTTAGAAAAATTCATGCCCTGACTTGCCGCTGGCATAGTAAAATTAAACTAAAATACACCAAAATCAGGAAAACTATAGTATGCTCGATTATCAAAAAGAATTCATTCAATATGCACTGGACTGCGGTGTATTGAAGTTTGGTGAATTCCAGTTAAAATCGGGGCGAAAAAGCCCTTATTTTTTTAATACCGGGTTATTCAATACAGGTGCCAGATTAGGCAGGCTAGGCCGATTTTATGCTCAGTCTTTAATAGAATCAAGTATTCACGTTGATATGCTGTATGGACCGGCCTATAAAGGCATCCCACTTGTCAGTACGGCATCCATTGCCTATTCTCAGCTTAAGCAGGATATCCCCTATGCCTTTAACCGCAAGGAAGCTAAAGATCATGGCGAAGGCGGCGTTATTGTTGGCTCGCCTTTGCAGGGGAAGGTATTAATTCTTGATGATGTGATTACAGCAGGAACCTCAGTTCGAGAGTCTGTTGAAATTATAGGCAAGATGAATGCAACGCCTGCTGGTGTATTAATCGCTCTAGACAGGCAGGAAAAAGGCGAGAATGATAAATCAGCTGTCCAGGAAGTAAGCGAACGGTTTAACATGCCCATTATATCTATAATTTCATTAGCTCAAATTATCGAGTTCTTAGAATTAAGTGATAATTCAGCGGAACAGCTAGAAATCATTAAAACTTATCGGTTGCAATATGGAGTATAAGTTTTTGCAGCTAAATTAAACTGACAGTTTTTATTTTTAGTCTACACTTAGGTTTAACAAGATCACTGGAAAATAGACTGCATTTTGCAAAGGCACTTTTTTGCAGCAGAAAATCTATTTCTTTAAGATATTTTTTATCATTTACTGAAAAACAGTCCGCATAATTAAAGGCTAGGCATGAGGAATTTGGAATTTAAAGAACAATTGCATGAGTATGCTCGGTGGCGAGAGCAATTGATGGAAGCAATTGAGATGTATCAGGAGTGGCGCACTCGATATAAAATGAGTGATGCGCATAGTACCGATACCATTTTGAATATACTGAATGGGTTGCAGAATGACAGAGTAACGCTTGCTTTTGCCGCTGAGTTTTCCCGTGGAAAAACTGAGCTGATCAATGCGCTGTTTTTTGCCGAAACAGGTGTTCGCCTTCTTCCTTCTTCTCCAGGAAGAACAACCATGTGTCCTACCGAATTGTTTCATGATCCGGAAGGCAGCTATATTCGGCTATTAAATATAGAAAGCCGGCTTGAAGACATTTCCTTGATGGAATACAAACAGAATCCTGACCGCTGGACACAGATAGATCTGGACTGCGATTCTCCGTCTCAAATGCAGGAAGCTTTTAAGGAGCTGGTTGCAACTAAAGAAGTTGATAAGAATATTGCTGACAAGCTGGGCTTGTGGAATGAGCGTGAAGCGGCCGAGCAGGGAATTGTTAACCCGGAAAAGGTTGAAATACCTTGCTGGCGACATGCACTGATCAGTTTCCCTCATCCTCTATTGAAAGAAGGCCTGTCAATTCTTGACACCCCGGGACTTAATGCATTAGGCACTGAGCCCGAACTTACCTTAAGTATGCTGCCAAGCGCGCAGGCAATCATTTTTGTTTTAGCTGCTGACACAGGGGTTACAAAAAGTGACCTGGAAATGTGGAAAAGTCATGTTTGTGCCTCAAGGGGAAACAACAAACAGGGACTGGCTGTTGTAATGAATAAAATTGATTCCATGTGGGATGACCTAGCGGGTGAAGATGGCTATGAAGAATCAATTAAAAAGCAAGTTAAGACTTCAGCATCTATTCTCAAAATAAGTGAGGATGTGATTTTTCCCGTTTCTGCAAAACAGGCATTGCTGGCTAAAGTTAAGTCAAACGACGACTTGCTAGAAAAAAGCCGATTGTCACGGTTAGAAAACTATCTGTCTGAAGATATTCTGCATCAGCGCCGGAGCCTTCTTATAGACACTGTAAATAAGGATATTGGTTTTTTAATTACGGAGTCATCTAATTTAACAAAATCACAATTGGCAAGTGCCAGTCAGCAGCTGGAAGAGTTTAAAAAGGTTGATTTCGATAATGTAGAAATGACCGGAAAACTGATGGCAGAAACGCGGGATCGGCAAAATGCCTATATGGCAAATGTTGAAAACTTTCAGGCAAGCCGTAAAGTGTTTGCAGTACAGGCAAAAATGCTAATTGATTCATTTTCTAAAGAAAAAATTGATAATATTATTGCAGCAACTAAGCAGGATATGTCTAAAAGCTTAACAACTTATGGCATGAAACAGAATATCCGCAAATTATTCGACGATTTAAGAGATTTACTGCAAGATTCTGTTGATATTACCAATGAAACACGCAGGCTGATTAAGGCAATTCATAAAAAGTTTCAGGATGAACACGGTTTTAAAGAAATTGAACCGCAGCTTTTCTCCATTAAGCAATACCAGTTTGAACTGGAGCAAATCTTTGAAGAAGGCGAGGCTTTCCGCAGCAGCGCAAAAACTACGATGACTGAACAAAGTCTGGTAGTTAACAAGCTTTACAGCACACTGATTGCCAAAGCACGAAATATACTTAAAGAGGCGCATAATGATGCTGGAAGATGGAGCAGCAGTGTATTGACACCATTAATGCATCAGCTAAAAGACCATAAAAAGCAAATTGAAAGCCGTTTGAAAATGCTTAGAAAAATAAGTGAATCTAAAGGTTCAGTAGCTGAAAGTATTGCTAATCTAGAAGCTGAGCAGGAGCCTCTTAAGAAACAGCGGACTGAATTGGCAATGATTATTAAGGCTATGCATCTGAATGAGCCACCTTAGCCTTTGGTTTCCGGGTTCAGTGAGAGAGACGTTGCAGACTAGCACTTCATCAAATTACGGTCTCAATGTCTCTTAGGCAACTCGCAATAAATAACCCACCAATCTTGCTTGTCTTTTTATCCGTCTTCAGCGTTGCAACTTCGGTCACATAGCTTGCTATGCTCCCTTCGTTGCCCCTTGAAGATGAATAAAAATCCTGCGCAATCTGGGTAGGTTATTTAATGCGCGTTACCTTAAATAAAGTAGGTTACTCTTGACCTCGACCTCAACCCAAAAAGAGATCCGCTAGAAAAATCACCTAAATACCTTGTTAATCCAGCTATAGATTCGCTTCACCGCCAGCCCTTCGTCATGCAGAAATAAGTGCCCCTCGCCTTTAATTTCAAATTGTCGATAGCTGGGGTTGTTTTTCCCGGCTATTCGTCTTTGTCTTGCACTTTTAGTTACCTCAGGGACATCAAACTCTGCAAAAATATCTAAAAATGGCTGTTTTATGCTACTGATAAAGTCAATTATTTGAGCCTGGTTTCGATCGGTTTCCGGTACAGCAAGACTAATGGCAACTAGCGCATCAATATCCGTTTTATTAGCATTTTCCTTAATATAATAGACAGCCATCATGCCCCCTAAACCATAGCCAATCAAAGCTATATTTTTAACCTTTGCCGAGAGCAGGTAATCTATAGCCGCTTGAATGCGTTCTTTTGCATCATCAAATAAAGCGTAATACTCCTGTTCTTTTGCACCAATGCCAAGAACAGGCATTTGCAGGGAAAGCGTAGCCCAATTATGTTCAGGAAAATAAGTTCTTAACGGACTGATTAATTTTTTTTGATTAGGATGCCCACCCATAGGGTGCAAGATAATGACAGTTCCCAAATTTTCTACATCCTCAGTTTCTGTATAGAGAACCATAAAACTTTTGTTTTTGGTTTTTAGCCAAATGATTTTTCCGGTAAAAAAAGAGGATTTGATCTCTTCTGCATATTCAAGTTCCCGTATTTCATTAGCGGCCCAGCTACTGGCTGCCTGACAATAAATGCTGACAAACAATAGGGCTTTGAACATTACCGGCTCTCTTCGCTGTAAAAGCTGCTGTCTCGATATATATCATGAATATGTCGCAGAAACACCATAATGACGGATGCAACAGGCAATGCCAATAACACACCAAGAAGACCAAAGAGCTGCCCGCCTGCCAGTACGGCAAACATGACGGCAACAGGGTGCAATCCAATTTTATCGCCGACTAGCAGCGGTGTTAGCAGCATGCCTTCAAGCGATTGACCGACTGCAAAAACAATTGAAACGGGAATGAGGTACATGGCATCCTGAAACTGTAGTACAGCCACGACACAGGCAACGGTAAAGCCTATGATGGAGCCTAAATAGGGTACAAAGCTGATAAGTCCCGCCATCATCCCTATCAATAAAGCAAGGTTTAAGTCAATGAACCATAACCCTATGCTATAAATGGCGCCCAATGCCAGCATCACATAAAATTGTCCCCGCATAAAAGCACCAAGAACAATATCTGTTTCAACTGCCAGCTTAGAAGCTGTAGGTGAGATTCTGCGTGGCAGTAAGCCATGAACCTTAGCGACCAAACCATCCCAATCGCGCAATAGATAAAAAGTAATCACTGGAATCAGTACTAAATTCATTACCCATTCTGCCAATACAGCACCTGAACGAGAAACAGAACCCATTAACGCCAGCAATCCTCCGCCAGCTTTCTGCCAATGACTTTTGAGCAGTGCGATTACTTTATCGCCTTCTATTAAGCTAACCTCCCAGCCAAAATGCTGCTCTACCCAGGGAATAACTACATCATTAAGCCAAGCAACATATTTTGGGAAATTGCTGATAAAAAAGCTGATCTGAAATTCAATTTTAGGAATCAGGATAATTAATATGGAGGAAACGATAAAGAATATGGCAATAAAAACTACAATAACGGCATTAGTTCGGCCTAATTGAAAGTTTTTAATCTTAATCACTTCAAGCCTGTCCGCAATAGGGTCACCTAAATAAGCTAAGATGGCGGCAAACACAAAAGGCATTAATACAGGGGTCAATAAATAAATGAGCCCCCCTGTTACTAAGAAAAAAACGAAGGTTAGCCACTTTTGGGAGTCTGTCATATTATTCTTCTCTTTTAGGCAGAGTTAAAAGCATAAAGCAATGAAGGATGTGTAAAGCAAAACACTATGACTTTTCTTCAATTTATTTATCGTTTATAAACCAGCATTTACTTCCGGTTACTCCTTTCCCCCCTTTAAAAGTAGGGAGAAGGAGTAACCGGGAAGTCTAATGGTTTTTTGCAGAATGATCTGCAGACTGTGTAGCAAATGCAGGAAATCGCTCAAGAGCATAGCGAGAATGGCACTGGAATTTATTTATCGTTTATAAACCAGCATTTACTTCCGGTTACTCCTTTCCCCCCTTTAAAAGTAGGGAGAAGGAGTAACCGGGAAGTCTAATGGTTTTTTGCAGAATGATCTGCAGACTGTGTAGCAAATGCAGGAAATCGCTCAAGAGCATAGCGAGAATGGCACTGGACGCAGCTTTCATTCATTTTATAAAAATAAAAATTCATTACATCAAGATTTTTAACTTCAGCAGCATGTGCCAGCATGCCGGCATAATGATGAAATGCATGATCCTGCTTTATAAACTGTTTAGGCAAACTCTGATGAAGCTGTTTCCGCTGCTCAGACGTTAGTGTCTGCTTCATAATATAGCTGGCCTGAATCTGTTTCCCTATTGCAACTGTCTTATCCCAGTCGCCTTTAGCCATAGAACTGATTAACTCCTGCATCCCCTTTTCAACTGCTAGCATTTCTTTTTTCAATATAGGTTTTATATCGGCAGGAATATTCAGCGACTCTTCTGCAGCACTACAAACAGAAGTCAGCATCCATATTAAAAAAGCTAAAAACAAGGATTGATGCTTCATCCTTCGACTCCAAAATAGATTCCAGCAGCTATAGCAATCACTGCAATAACAAAGACTATTATCCATATACCTTTATTGCTTGCTTTTTCTTCTGAGTAGACCTCAACCCCTTCTATACGTGCGTTAACTGCTTTTGATTTGCCATCACTGCCATGCTCAACTTCGTAGGTAATAGCATCCCCCCGATAGGGCCTTCTAACGAAGCCCTTTAAAGCAGAGATATGGATAAAAATATCATCGCTGCCATCATCAGGCTTTATAAAACCAAATCCTCGGTCATCTTTCCAAGTCTTTAAAATACCTCTGTTTTCTATCGCCATTTATTCTATCCTCTCTTAAATCGTGTCATTCTGTATTGCCACTAACTTCAGGGAATGCACCCCCCTTTATTATTTGAAGATAAATTCTATAACATTTAGATCATTCCTGTCTTTAAATACATAGCAACAATAAATATAGCATCAATATTACGGGTTTAAAAAAGAACATTTCGAAGAATGCCACATATTTTACTCAGATTTGAGCTTAAATGGCCAGACTGTTTAGATCTCACTAGAAATGAGAAGAAAGGTATGGAAAGCCTGGGTTTGCACTATATAGTTACAAACTCAGGCTATAGATAATTTTTAAGAAAAATTATGTTATTTATCAACAATCACTTTACCATCAACACTAAACTTAGTTATATGGAAGCCAGTATCCGATGCTGACAAAGTACAGCTTGCAGTTTTAAAGTTATCACCCTTTTCGCCAGTATATTCATAAGTCAGATAGGTTGCATTGTCCGTTTTAGTTTTAGATACCAAAGACGAAATTTGCGTTCCTGTATGCTTTTTAATCAATTGAGGACATTTTTGTCCAGCAATACGGTTCATATTGGCTCTGTCACGAATCATTGAAGCAGATTTCCTCTGTTCATCAGTCTGTTCTTTATTTGACCCAACCATAAAAAAGCCTATTGCAAAAACTGCAGCAACTGCAATCATCATTTTTTGTGAGCCGCTTAATTCACCCATATTTCTCTCCCGTTTAGTAACTTACCATTTATAATTATTTATTCTTCAAATTCACTATATTATAAAAACCATATATACGCAATGATTCTGATCTTTTAATTGCTTTTTAAAATTCAACGCCCTGTTCTGCTTTAATGCCTTCAGCGTAAGCGTGTTTTAGTTTATTCATTTCTGTCACCGTATTCGCCACCTCAATAACCTCTGGTGCAGCATTACGCCCAGTCAGCACCAAATGCATCCAAGACGGCTTATCACTACGAATAAAACCCGCTATTTCTTCACCTGCAATCCAGTTATAGCCACAGCAATAGTTAATTTCATCCAGCAGTACAAAATCAAATTTTTCTGACAGAATTTTCTGCTTGCTGAACTCCCATATTTCACGGCTGGTTCTAATATCCTGCTCAGGGTTTTTGGTATCCCAGGTAAAGCCGTCACCCAACACGTGCCATTCAATATTTTCAAACCGTTCCGCTGCTTTCTGCTCCCCCGTTTGCCATTTGCCTTTGATGAATTGAATTACACAGACTTTCATTCCCCATCCCGCAGCCCGAAATACCATGCCGAATGCGCTAGAAGACTTACCTTTACCTTCCCCTGTGTGAACTAAAACAACCCCCTGGCGACGGTCTCTAGCTTTCATTTTTTCTCCATTCTTTAAAACTGATAATTCAATAATACATCAGTTGGCATTACTGCTACAATGCGCTTTTTTACTATTACTCCAGAAATATATAATGGACGTTATCCAGCGCATAGCCGAAGAATTAGCTGTCAACATTAAACAGGTGGAGGCTGCCGTTGGCCTACTTGACGAAGGAGCAACTGTTCCCTTTATCTCCCGCTATAGAAAAGAAGTAACTGGCGGGCTAGATGATAGTCAGCTCAGAACACTTCATGAGCGCCTGAGCTATCTTCGTGAATTAAATAGTCGCAGAGAAACCATTTTAGAAAGCATCGCTTCACAGGGAAAGCTAACACCTGAGCTGGAACAGAAAATAATTCAGGCTGAAACAAAAACTTTACTGGAAGATTTGTACCTTCCCTATAAACCAAAACGTAGAACCAAGGCTCAAATAGCCAGAGAAGCGGGGTTAGAACCCTTAGCTGATGCAATTTTTAACAATCGCAGCGTCATCCCAGATAAAATTGCCACTGATTTCATCAATACTGAAAAAAATATCAATGATATCGCTGCCGCTTTGGATGGTGCCAAACAGATTATCATGGAGCGTATCTCTGAAAATGCTGAATTGCTTGCCGAACTGCGTGAACGTATCTGGAATAACGGCATTATGCATTCTGCCGTTGTCAAGGATAAAGAAGCGGAGGCAAGCAAGTTTAAGGATTATTTTGATTACCAGGAGGCTATCAATAAAATTCCTTCGCATCGGGCACTTGCCCTTTTCAGAGGACGCAACGAAGACATGCTTTCACTAAGTTTAAGGCCTGGCTTAGATGATAAAGAAGAACATCAGCTTTGCGCCCAGCTTGTTGCTCGCCATATCAATGTTTCAGATACCTCATCACCTGCTGACGCATGGCTTGCAGAAGCAGCTAGGTTAGCCTGGAAAATAAAGCTGTTTACCCGCATTGATCTGGACCTAAAATTGCGCCTGCGTGAGGCTGCTGAACTTGAGGCTATCAAAGTTTTTGCAGATAATTTAAGGGATTTGCTACTGGCCGCACCTGCCGGCCCTAAAGCCACTATCGGGCTTGATCCTGGAATTCGCACAGGGGTCAAAGTTGCTGTGGTTGATCCAACCGGGAAATTATTGGACTTTGATACTATTTACCCGCATGCACCAAAAAAACAGTGGGATGCATCCATTAATACCCTGGCAAAACTGGTTGAAAAGCATCAGGTCGATTTAGTCAGCATTGGCAATGGTACCGGTTCAAGGGAAACTGACCAATTGGTTGCTGACCTGATGAAGCGGCATAAAGCATTAAAGTTCCAAAAAATTACGGTTTCAGAAGCGGGAGCCTCTGTTTATTCTGCTTCAGAATTGGCAGCCAAAGAGTTTCCTGATTTAGATGTCACTATAAGGGGAGCTGTTTCAATAGCCAGGAGATTGCAGGACCCACTGGCAGAATTGGTTAAAATTGAACCAAAATCCATTGGTGTAGGCCAGTACCAGCATGATGTCAATCAGGTGCAGCTTGCCAATAGTCTAGATACTGTTATCGAAGACTGTGTGAATGCCGTAGGTGTAGATGTAAATACTGCTTCTTCCTCGCTGCTTAAACAGGTTTCTGGTCTCTCAGCTAGTGTGGGTGATAATATTGTTGCCTTCCGAAACGAAAATGGCCCGTTTAAAGACCGAAAACAGCTTAAAAAAGTACCTCGGCTAGGTGATAAAGCCTATGAACAGGCTGCTGGCTTCCTGCGTATTATGTCGGGCATTAATCCGTTAGATGCTTCGTCAGTCCATCCTGAGGCTTATCCAATTGTTAACGCCATTATGGATGACACTGGAAAGTCCATCGCAGAACTAATTGGCCAAAGCAGCTTCCTGCGAGGGTTATCGGCAGCAAACTATACTAGTGAAAACTTTGGTCTGCCAACAGTAACTGATATTCTTCAAGAACTTGAAAAGCCAGGCCGGGATCCTAGACCTGAATTTAAAAGCGTACAGTTTAAAGAAGGTGTTGAAAAAATATCAGACTTGGAGCCTGGGATGATGTTAGAGGGAGTGGTAACTAATGTTGCCAATTTTGGCGCCTTTGTTGATGTCGGTGTTCATCAGGACGGTTTGATACATATCTCACATCTAGCCGACGTTTTTGTAAAAGACCCTAGAGATGTGGTAAAAACGGGGGAAATGGTTAAGGTTAAAGTGCTGGAAGTTGATATTGCCCGTAAGCGGATTGCCCTTTCAATGAAACGGAATGCTGATGAATCATCATCAGTAAAGGCAGTGCAAAAGAAAGCTGGCATTAATGCGCAGCAAAAACGGCACCGACCAAGTCAGTCCGCAGAAGCCCAGGGCACAATGGCCAGTGCTTTTGCGAAGGCTTTAAAAAAGTAAAATATAAATGCTCTGCTATACTTAAAAATTAATGTATTAATCAAATCAATACGCAGGATATGTTATGAAAAAAATTACCCTTCCAATTTTACTGCTTAGTCTACTGATAGTCTCGACCTCCAGCTTTGCAGAAGAACTAGAGCAACGGAGCTATGGCTCTATAGTGGGGCATAAAGCACTCAATGGCTTTACCAATATGAATACAGCTTTTTTGGAAATCCCCAAAAATATTATCAATACCGTTAACGACAGCAACATTATTCTTGGATCTGTCGGAGGATTGATGAAAGGAATTGTCCATATGCTTGGCAGAATGGGAGTAGGCCTTGCCGATTTTATTACTTGCCCTATCCCAACTAAGCCCATCGCACAGCCTGTTTATATTTGGGATGATTTTGATACTGATACCACTTACGGTGATGTTTTTCGTCTTGAAAAGTAGTAAATAATATTATGTAGGGGTACCCCCAATGTCATTAAGCTAAATGGCTTTGACCCCTTATTTAGAGGGACTGAAGCCCCTGCTCCAAGTGTTTTATACTTAACTGAACGTCATTGGGCACGATTCCTTGCGGTTACCTTTTCATGGTGCCTATTGAAGCAACCACAAGGAATTACCCCTCTACCAGGCTAAACAGAGAAACTTTCTCCGCAGCCACATTCTCCTGTTGCATTTGGGTTATTAAATTTAAATGAAGCGTTTAATCCATTTTTAACATAATCAAGCTCCATACCATCAAGTTTGTCCAAATCTTCATTTTTCACCAGCACTTTAATTCCAAATTGCTCAAAAACCGCATCATCTTCAGCTTTATTATCTGCGTAATCAATCGTATAGGCAAAGCCTGAACAGCCTGCCACTTTTGTTCCCAGCTTTAGCCCAATGCCGGAGCCACGTTGGTTTAATTGCTTTTCAATTTGTTTTGCTGCATTCTCAGTTACTGTAATTGACATTGTTCCTCACCTATCTTTCGTCAAAAAAGATTTTAATACTAAAATAAATTGGTTAATTTCTTCTTCTGTGTTGTTTTTTCCAAAACTCACTCGGATAGCACTTTTAGCTATTTGGTAATCTATTCCCATTGCTGTTAGTACAGGGCTAGCTTTGCCTCCACCTGAAGCACAGGCCGAACCGCTAGATACTGCGATATTTTTCCGATCCAGCTGCATAAGTAGCATTTCGCCATCAATGCCTTGAATGCTAAACTGCACGGTATTAGGCAATCTTGCCACTTGTTCCGAAAAAACGGTCACATTTGGTATCGTTTTTAATCCCTGTTCCAGTCGCAGCCTTAATACAAGACAATGCTCAGCTCGCTGATCCATTTCTAAAACGGCCAACTCAGCCGCTTTGCCAAAGCCAACAATAGCGGCAACATTTTCTGTTCCTGCTCGCAGGCCATTTTCCTGGCCACCTCCAATCAGTAGAGGATTAATCTCTATTTTTTTATCAAAAACTAATGCACCACAGCCTTTAGGTCCATATATTTTATGGCTTGATACGCTCATTAAATCAGCACCCAGCTGAGCAAAAGAAACAGGCATTTTCCCTATCGCCTGAACCGCATCTGTATGCATTAAAACCTGCTTTGAACTAAGAAACTCAGCGATTTCTTCAATATCCTGAATAGCCCCCGTTTCATTATTAGCCATCATTACAGAAACTAGCCTGGGAATAGCTGCCTGTTTAAAGATTGCTTTTATGGTTGATATAGAAACCAGTCCAGCACTATCGACAGGAATAGATTGCCTGTTATTTTTCCATTGACTGGAAAATTCTACTACCGAAGGGTGTTCAATAGCTGAAACAGCTATTGCGGAGTTTATTGGCATCACGCTAAGAGCTAAGTTATTTGCTTCAGTTCCGCCACTAGTAAAAATAATTTGTGCTGGCTGAGCATCAACTAAAGCAGCAACTTGCTCCCTAGCTGTATCAATTGCGCTCCGAGCAATGCGCCCTAATTTATATAAACTCGACGGGTTGCCGTAAAAAGTAGTTATATACGGTAGCATTGCCTCTGCCACCCTTGTATCAACGGGTGTTGTTGCATTATGATCAAAATAGATCATTTGTCTATAATCAATATTTTAAGCCGAAAGTTTTTCTTGCTGATGCATGGAAACAACTTGCTCAAGACTTTTATCCTGTCTTTTTGCGACATCAGAAACCGGCCCTCTTTCTAATAGCTCACCCAAACTGATACCTTCTAAATAATTTCGAATTTGCTCGCTCAGACCCATCCACAAGTCATGAGTTAAGCAAGGCAGTCCATCTTGACAATTGCCTTCCCCGCCGCATTTAGTCGAGTCTAATGGCTCGTCAACTGCTGAGATAATATCTGCAACATTTATTTCCATAGCCCCTCGGCTAAGTTTATAGCCCCCGCCAGGCCCTCTGACACCAATAACCATTCCAGCTTTTCGCAATCGGGAAAAAAGCTGCTCCAGATATGATAAAGAAATTGTTTGGCGAGTTGCTATATCAGTTAATGTAACCGGTTTCTTTTGGCTGTGGATGGCTAAATCCAGCATTGCAGTCACTGCGTAACGGCCTTTTGTTGTGAGGCGCATAAAGAATCCTTAAAAGCTTAGTAAATGTAAGCTTAATAATAGATAAACCTAGTGTTTTAGTCAAGTATTATGGACGCAAAAAACAATTACTCTTCTATTTCACAGTCATCTAAGGAAGGCATATTTGGCTTTTTATATTCGATACCCGCCTCATTCAATACCTTTTTCATATCATTCAATTGACTGTCCATCGCATGAAGATGATCCAGCATATGATTAATTGCATGGGCAACTGGGTCCGGCATATCTGCAGTGGCTCCATAAGCGTTAAAACCCATTTTATTGGCAATTTCCTCTCGCTCTTTTACTGTCTGACTCTTCTTTCTATCAATTATATGCCCAGGAATCCCAACAACCGTTGCTCCCTCAGGCACCCCTTTAACAACTACGGAGTTTGACCCTATTCTGGCGCCTGTTGCTATTTCAATGGGACCCAGTACCTTTGCCCCGGCACCAACGACCACATCATTATGCAAAGTAGGGTGCCGCTTCCCTTTATTCCAGGAGGTTCCACCCAAGGTTACCCCATGATACAAAGTACAATCATCGCCAATAATGGCTGTTTCACCGATAACAACGCCCATGCCATGATCAATAAAAAACCGCCGCCCAATTTCTGCTCCCGGGTGTATTTCTATGCCTGTCAGCCAACGAGCTATATGTGAAATAAAACGTCCTAGCCAGCGAAACCCACTGCTCCAGCAATAATGAGCCAAACGGTGAATCATCAAGGCATGAAAGCCTGGATATGTAGTAATAACTTCAAAAACCGACTGTGCGGCTGGGTCTCTGTCAAAAACGCAGTTAATATCTTCTTTAATTAAATCAAACATAAAGTTATTTATTATGATTTTGTGAAAATCGTAAGATCCCTCTCAGTATATCGACCTCTTTGGTATCAAGAGCCGCTCTATTATAAATTCTGCGTAAACGGCGCATTATAGATTGAGATTTATCAACATGTAAAAAGCCTATATCAGCTAATGTTTGCTGCAAATGCTCATAAAATAGCTCCATCTGTCGGGCACTTGCTAAAGAGCCTTCATTTTTATCACCTATAGTACTCTCCCTCTGCTGCCCGGATGCGATAAATAATTCATAACAGACCACCTGTACAGCAGCCGCCAAGTTTAAAGAGCTATAGGCTGAATTGCAGGGGATACGCAATAAATAGTGACATAAATCCAGTTCATGGTTTTTTAACCCTGAATTTTCCCGGCCAAATACAATAGCAATTTTATCCCTTGCTTTTGCCTCAGAAACAGTTGCAAACTTTTCAGCACATTCTCTGGCAGTAAGTTCTGGCCAGCTGATGGTTCTGTCTCTAGCGCTAGCACCTAAAACAATTTGACAGTCTGCAATTGCCTCTTGCAAACAGCCATAAACAATCGCCGAGCTTAAAATGTCATCTGACCCTGCCGCTCTTGATGTTGCATCTGCACTGGGGAAAACTTTGGGTGAAACTAGGCAGAGCTCACTCACACCCATGTTTTTCATGGCACGGGCTACCCCGCCAATATTCCCAGGATGAGAAGTTTCTACCAGAACAATTTTAAAATTTGAAAGCATTGACTGTATGCACCAGGATAAAAAATAACACTATACCAAAAGTTTTGTTAAGCTAGAGGGTTTTCTCACAGCCCATTATCTATTCAACTATGCACCCAATGCTTAATATCGCCATCCGTGCCGCAAGGAATGCTGGGGACTTAATTCAACGTTCATCAGAAAATGTCAGTCAGCTAACCATCAGCAAAAAAAGTAAAAATGACTTTGTTTCAGAAGTTGACTATATGGCAGAACAGGAAATAATACAGGTTATTAAATATGCCTATCCCGATCATTCAATCCTTGCTGAAGAAAGCGGTGAACATAAGGGAAATGAATATACCTGGGTAATTGACCCTTTAGACGGCACCGCTAATTTCTTGCACGGCTACCCCCAATATGCCGTTTCAATTGCCTTAAAGCATAAAGGGAAAACAGAGGTCGGGGTTGTTTATGATCCGTTAAGAGACGAGCTGTTTACTGCCGAAAAAGGCGGAGGCGCCGCTTTAAATAACCGTCGCATCAGAGTCAGCAGGCAGACAGATCTAAGTACGGCGCTTTTAGGAACAGGCTTTCCTTTCAAGTATCCACAGCATTTAGATGCATATATGAGCATGTTTAAGGCCTTAACGCCTACAACAGCAGGTATCCGGCGTGCAGGATCTGCAGCACTGGATTTAGCCTATCTGGCCACAGGTCGCTTAGACGGTTTTTGGGAGCTAGGCCTTAAAGAATGGGATTTTGCCGCTGGCATTTTACTGGTTCAGGAAGCTGGGGGCGTAGTGACCGACTTCTCTTTTAATGATAACTTCGTTCAGTCAGGAAATATCATTACCGGAAATCCAAAAATGCATCAGGCGATTTATCAGGCAATTGAGCCTTATGTGACGGAACAGTTAAAATAGAAAAGATCTGGGTAGGAGAGACTTTCTCCTACCTGTTTAGGCTACGAAAAAAACACCCCCTTTTTTGCAATCAGAAAGGCCCACAGATAGGTTAGCCATTTGATTCTAGAACCTTATAACATCGGTTTAATTGAAAAGGCAGATAGCGAAAATCCAAAATCAAACCCGCGCCCTTTCCCTGATAAAACCAAAGACACCTCCCCCTTAGTCATTGCCTGGCCCTCTATAGAAGTGACAGCTCCAGCATGCCCCCCCATAGAAACATAAGTCCCATAAATTTCTTTTATGTCATAAACGCTAGAAAAGGTACCTGTACCCCTATCAATTTTTGACTTGCCAAAGGTCAGCCCGCCACCTCTAGATACAATAGAAACATTCGCCTGCTGTCCATTAACGCACTTAACAATCCCCACACCTTTATAAATTTTATAAAGGAATGACCAGCCTTCAACACTATATTCGACTCTGCACGATGTTACTTCCGCCTGTGCAGAAAATGAAAAAAGCATTAAGCTGGCTAAGGCTATTTTTAACAGTGCAACGATCATTATTCGTCTCATTTTTTATTTTCCTTGATTTGCTTTTCCTAAATCTAGTCCACGGGCAGAGTCCGTACCTTTTATGTTCTTAAAAATTGCTCCGGTCAACTTCGCCCCAGTAAAATCAGCATCTGTTACTTTAGCATGAGTAAAATCTGCATTCCTTAAATCTGCACGGCTAAAGTCTGCACCTTCCAGACTTGCAGAATACAGGCTGGCATTTTGTAAATTTGCACCGGACAAATCAGCATGTCGCAACATTGCCCGGCCTAAGTCTGCATTAGAAATATTTGCACCTGATAAATTGACTTTTTTCAGGCTAGCCCGCATTAAGCCCATAGACTGGTTTTTCATATCAGCGCCCCATTTTACATTGGAAAGGTCTGCATTGCTTAAATCTGAATTATCTAAAATGGCAATTACCCGGCTACCACTCAAATTTGCATTTCTTAAATTTGAACGCATCATGCTGACACCAAATATGCTGACATTGCTCAAGTTAGCCCCCTCAAGATTAACGGCCACCATTACCGTTAAATCTAGCACTAAACCCGAAAAGTTACTGTGGCTCAGATTGGCACCTCTTAAATCCGCCCCCCATAAATCGGCATTTCTAAAATCCAGCCCAGATAAATCCAGCTTGGTTAAATCCTTTCTGCGTAAATTGGCAGGATGATCTTTATCCGCCTGCTTTAACATCTCCACCACCTCACTGCGCTGCAAATCAGCCGAATAGCTAACATTGCTTGAAAAAACAAACAGCAGTGCCGCCAGAAATTTTATTGCCAAATTCATTTTCATGCCCTCCTCTTGATTCTACGGAAAACCGCAACTATTTAAGTGTAATTATAATATTGAGCAATCTCTTGTTCCCAAGCTCTGCCTCCCTGCCTCCCTGCCTACAATTGCAATCACTTATCTTATGGCACCTGTGTACTGTAAAACAAGGAACTACTGTCGGGAACATGGGAAATCCAAAACAAAAAAACCGACAAAAAGTCGGTTTTTTCAGCGTTTAACTCAGACAGTTTTTACCCTTGCTGAATAGGCCAGCCTTTAGTTTTTGTCTTTGATTTCTTAAGTTTTTTTACATCCTCTTTAGAAATAACGCCATCACGGTTTCTGTCCATTGCTCGAAACTGTCTGCGTTTGAATGCTTTTAACTCTTCCGGCTCTACTAGATTGTCGCCGTCCGCATCCATTTTTTTAATAATTCTTTCCGCTTCCGCTTCCGCTGTTTCAAACTCACTGGCAATTGTTTTATTAATATTTTTTTCTGAAACGCCCTGCTTTCTTAACTCTTTAATAGTTTCAATCAGATCTTCCTTTATTTCTAAAAGCACTTCACCCGCAGTAATATAGCCATCCTTATTGACATCCATTGAATCATCATTATCTGTAACACTTTCTTCATAAAATTCATTGAAATCAACCGATTTATTGCCATTATCATCCATCTCATAAATCAGATCATCAACTTTCTCACCGGAATAGCTCTGTGCATTAACACCAGTAGCGGCAACAACTAACGCACTTGCAATCAAAGGTTTTATTAATAATTTCATTTTTTCCTCTTTATTTAAGTCAACTGATTATCCATAAGGATAGGGAAACCATCGCTATAAATCAATAAAAAAACTAATTTGTTTGCATTAATCCATCTAATGTCAGACCACAGCTCGGTGCAAAATAGGTCATAAAAAAGATAACTTCGTCCTGTTTCGACTTGTCCAAGGCTATGGCCAGCTGCTCTGCAGCCATTTCAAACTCTCTGTTTCCAGCTTTTAATTCAGCCTGGCATTTTAGATAGGCCGATATTTTATCCGCCGCTTTAATAATTTCTTCATGTCCTGCCGGCATTTTTTTATGCTGAATTAACACCGCAAAGTCTGCCTGCAATTTTTCTGGCAGCAGCCCCAGCAATTCCTTTTCTGCCTGCTGTTCAATCTGCTTATATGCCAATGTAATCTGTTTTGAGTGGTATTTAATCGGTGTCGGTAAATCTCCCGTTATGACTTCAGTAATATCATGATATAAGGCGGCCGTAGCAATAGCATTTGCATCGACTGCGCCATTAAAATAGCGATTTTTAATCAGAGCCAGGGTATGAGCGATCACGGATACTTCCCAGCTATGCTCCATTACATTTTCTTCATGGGCATTGCGCTTCAATCCCCATCGCTTAATCCAGCGCAATCTGGATAAATATGCATAAAAACTGGTTTTCATACTGGCTCCTTAATTTATATTGGATAGCATAAATTATAAAGCCTAAGACAGTCTGTCGAAATAGAATCAGCCAAAATTAATTTTTGCCTCCAGGTCGTTACGCGAGTCAGCATTTCTCAATGCTTCTTCCATGCTGATTTTTTGAGCTTTATAGAGTTCGAACAAAGCATCATCAAATGTTTTCATGCCTCTGCCTCCACTGGTTGTCATTGCCTCTTTAATTTCATTTAAACTGCCTTTTAAGATCAGGTTTGAAATATGCGGCGTGTTTATTAAAACTTCAATAGCCGCACAGCGCTTACCCTGAGGCGTTGCTATAAGGCGTTGAGAAATAACGGCATTCATATTGATTGCCAGATCCATGAACAGCTGTTTATGTTCTACCTGGGGAAACATGTTGATAATTCTTTCCATGGCCTGATTGGCATTGTTTGCATGCATCGTTGATATACATAAATGTCCTGTATTTGCCAGCTCCAGGGCGGCCTTCATGGTTTCTCTATCTCGGATTTCACCGATTAAAATAACATCAGGCGCTTCACGCAGACAAGCTTTTAGGGCGCGGGCATAAGATTCAGTATCTGTACCCACTTCACGCTGGTTAACAATTGATTGTAAATTAGGGTGGGAAAATTCAACTGGGTCTTCAATAGTCAAAATGTGACCACGGGAATTGCTGTTACGGTGATTAATCATCGCAGCCAGTGACGTCGATTTCCCCGATCCTGTGCCCCCCACCATCAATAAAAGTCCGCGTTTCGCTAAAATCAGCTCAAGCAATATAGCAGGCAGACCCAAGTCTTCGGGCTTAGGGATAATTGATGGAATTAAGCGCAGCACTAGGCCTATTGATTGGCGCTGATAAAATGCATTAACCCGAAACCGAGCACTATTATCTGGCAGGGCGATGGCAAAATCGAGATCTTTAGTTTTAATAAATTCAGCCTGCTGCTCTTCATTCATAATGCCAAAAGCTGCTGACCGTGTTAATTCTGGAGTCAACAGATATTCATCCATTGGAATGGCAAGACCTGAGATTTTTATTTTAACTGGGGAGTCAACTGTCAAAAATATATCAGATCCATCCTGTTTTACCATTTCCTGGAGATATGGCATAAGATCAAGTTCTGATCCAGGGCTCTCTCCGAGCACTTTAATTTCTTCGATAACGGGCCTGGGATCAGTTTTTCTCTGATCTAAAGAAATCTGCAATTCCAGGCCCTCAATATTTTTTTCAGCTTTTACAATAAAGGCCAAATCAATTAATTTATACGGCGCCCGTACAGCTTTGTAATTTTCAATTTCCTGCTTTTGAGAATCATCAAATAAATCTTCAGTAAATTGATCTAGAAACTCAGCGCTAGCAGATACTTTCCCTACTGACTTTTCTTGATCCAACAACCGTAAAGAGGGTGCAACGTCTGCTTTTAAACAGAGACTATCCGCACTTTTCTCTATCATTAATTTTAAATAAGGTGCTAAATCCATATCTTTGATACTGTAATTATATGTTTAAAAAGTTAAATTAATTTTACTTGGGTACTTATTATTGGAATAATTAAATGTACTGTCATTTCGACCATCGGGAGAAATCTTGATCACTGTATGATGAAAATCCTAGTGCAAGATTCCTCGTTCCTCTCGGAATGACAAATTATGCAGGGCAGTTACAAAAATTATATTTTTTTTGCTGCTCGGCTTAGTCATCTGTTTCCGTTAATGACAGGCCATCTATCTGCTGACCATCGCCACTGGCCAATTTGATTTGCAGGCGAAGCTCATTTCTGGAATCCGCGTTTCTTAATGCTTCGTCATAACTGATCTTGCCCGACTGATATAAATCCAATAAAGCCTGGTCAAAAGTTTGCATGCCTAGCTCTCGGGATTTGGCCATAATCGGTTTCATGCCACTGATGTCGCCTTTAGCAATTAAGTCTGCAATTAGCGGGGTATTGATCATAATTTCAATAGCGGCACAGCGCCCGCCTGTTACGGTTTTAACTAATCGCTGAGAAATAATTGCACGTAGGTTTAACGAAATATCCTGCATCAGCTTAGTTTGGCTTTCGATAGGAAAAAAACCAAGAATACGGTCAACCGCCTGGTTGGCATTGTTGGCATGCAAAGTCGCTAGCGCCAAATGGCCCGTCTGAGCAAACTCAAGACCGAACTCCATAATTTTAGAATTGCGGATTTCTCCTAAAACAATTACATCGGGGGCTTGTCGCAAAGTGTTGTGCAAGGCTATTTCCCAGTCCTGAGTATCAACACCTACCTCACGCTGCATCACCACACAGTTTTTATGTGGATGGACGTATTCAATAGGGTCTTCAATAGTAATGATATGTCCGTAACTGGTTTCATTCCGGTGATCAATCATCGCTGCCATTGAGGTCGATTTACCTGATCCAGTTGCCCCAACCATAATAACTAGGCCATTTTTATGAGAGATAATGTCTTTCAGAACGGCAGGAAGCCCTAATTTGTCAAAAGTGGGGATTTCTGAAGCGATAACACGGACAACCAAGCCTTGGCTGCCTTGCTGTACATAAGCATTCACCCGAAACCGACCTAGGTTTGCAGGTGCAATGGCAAAGTTGCACTCCTGAGTTTCTTCAAATTCTTTTAGCTGTTTATCATTCATAATGCACTGAGTAATGGCCTGTGAATCATTTGCTGATAATGGCTGCTTTGACATAGGCGACATAACACCTTTTACTTTCATTGCAGGCGGATAGCCGGCAGTAATGAATAAATCGGAGCCTTCCTTATGTAATAGCACTTTAAGTAATTTGATCATAAAGTCCATTGCTTCTTGTCTTTCCATTCGCGTCTCCTCGAGGGTTAAGATGCCTTATAGCGGCCTTGTTTCGCAGCTCTGGCAATAAGGGATAATTTATCATTTAAGTTTAGCCTAAATTGCCGGACAAACAACTTTTAGCAAAAGGTTTATGATGTATGCCCTGCAAAACTCCAACGCAAGGTATAATTAGGCCATTTTTAAAGAATATCTGGGCGTTATGAGTAAGCAAAGAAAAGCCGTTGCATTAATTTCAGGTGGATTGGATTCACTGCTGGCTGCTAAAACAATGATAGAGCAGGGAGTGCATGTTGAAGGAATTAATTTTTATACCGGGTTTTGTGTAGAGGGACACACCCATGCCATTAAGAAAAAAGATAAGGCAAAGCCAAAAAGGAATAATGCTCTGTGGTCGGCAGAACAGCTGGGCATAAAACTGCATATAATAGATGTAATAGAAGAATACAAAGATGTGCTAGCTAACCCTAAGCATGGCTATGGTGCCAATATGAACCCTTGCCTCGATTGCAAGATCTTTATGGTGCATAAGGCCAAAGAATGGATTAAAGAAAATGATTTTGATTTCATTATCACAGGCGAAGTTATAGGGCAGCGGCCGATGTCACAAAGAAAAGACACCATGCCGGTAATTTCCAGTGAATCGGGTGCAGATGATTTACTGCTCCGCCCTTTATGCGCACAAAACTTGCCGATGACGCTGCCAGAACGTGAAGGTTGGGTTGATAGAGATAAGCTGTATGATTTTAGCGGCCGCAGCCGAAAACCGCAAATGGCACTGGCGGCTAAATTTGGCTTTGAAGATTTCGCCCAGCCAGCAGGCGGATGCTGTTTTTTGACTGATAAAAGCTATTCAGATAAATTGGTTGATTTATGGTCAGCCCGAGGCAATAAAGACTATGAACTAGACGATATTATGCTGTTAAAAGTAGGCAGACATATTCGGCCTAAAGATAATTTTAAAATCATTGTAGCCAGAGAGGATGGCGAAGCACGATTTATGCAGGGCTATAAAAAAGATTTCATCAATATGAACTGTGCCAGTCATCGTGGCCCACTAGCTTTGATAGACGGTGAACCAACTGATGAAGATCTATTGGTAGCCGCCCAAATTACCGCCCGTTATGGCCAGGGCCGTGATGCTGAGGTGGTAGATGTCTCTATCAGAGAAAAAGATGGCTCAGAGAGAACTGTACAGGTAAAGCCTTTCAAGGGCGATGAAATTCCTCAAGCGTGGTTTATATAATGAGCAGAGATTTTTTAAACGCCAAACGGCTATTATGTCCTCTGCCAGTGATAAAAACACAGGACAAGGTAAAAACCATGCAGACAGGTGACGTACTGGAAGTTGTCTGTACCGACCCTGGTGTGATGCAGGATATTCCTGCCTGGTGCAGAATCAATGGGCATAAAGTACTGGACACCTTATCTGACGAAATGGAATATACCATTATTTTAGAGGTAGGATAGATGACTGAAATTTACGATGCCGATCAGATCTTAAAGTTAAAATCCCGAGTAACTTATATCGGGGCTTTAGTTAATACATTTTTAACTATCATTAAAATTAGTGTCGGTGTTTTAGGTCAGTCTGCATCATTAATTGCAGATGGCATTCATTCCCTATCCGATTTAATCAGTGATCTTTTTGTCATTATTGCAATTAAACTGGGAAGCCGTGAAGCAGATCACGACCACCCTTATGGACATCGGCGATTTGAAACCATGGCAACGGTTTTATTGGGGCTAGGCCTGGTGGCCGTTGGAGCAGGGATTGCCTGGGATGCAATTGAGCGATTGCTTGACCCTGCAAAACTACTGGTTCCCAGCAAAGAAACGCTGGGGATTGCGGTAGTTTCCATTTTAGTCAATGAATGGCTGTTTCATTACACTAAAAGAGTAGGTAAAGCGACTCGCTCTAAATTACTGCTCGCCAATGCCTGGCACCATAGAAGTGATGCTTTTTCATCCGTGATAGTCGTCCTTGGCATTACTGCGGTATTGACAGGGTATCCGATGGCTGATGCCGCTGCAGCAGTTCTAGTCGCGATAATGATTGCAAAAATGGGGATAACTCTAGTTTTAGAAAGCATTAATGAGCTGGTTGATTCTGCACTTCCGGAAGAGATGGTTAAAGAAATTCGTCGAGTCATCAAACAAACCCCAGGCGTTCAAAGCATTCACCTAATACGCACTCGACGGATGGGTGAAGATGCCTATGTTGATACTCATATTGTAGTTGATGCCCGCATCACTGTTTCAGAAGGCCACAAAATTGGTGATGCCGTTAGGGACCGGTTAAAAAATGAATTTGATGATATCGTTGATGTCCTGGTTCATATTGATCCTGAGGATGATGAATTTAAAGAACAAGATAAAGCATCAATTTCTCGGGAACAGGTTCAACATTATTTGGATCATTATTTAGCAGAAAAAGTCCATACCGTTGATGACTTTAGAATTCATTATCTTGACGGGTTAATAGAGGTTGAAGTAATTTTGCCCCATGCGATGTTTAATGAACCTGAATCGGTTGAATGGGTGAAAAAACAATGCGCAATAATTGAAAAGGAAGTTGAATTGATAGCTAAAGTATATGTTTTTTTTAAGGTATAAACCTTATTAAATTCTTCTGTTTAAAAGAACGGTCTGCGGGGAGATTTATAAAAATGGCAGTAGGAAATATAGATTTCCCTGAAATGAAAGCAGTTTCAGGGATTAAATTAGGCACCAGCAATGCGGGCATTAAACAAATAGATCGCGATGACATTCTAATTGTTGAAATGGCTGAGGGGTCTACTTGTGCAGGGGTCTTTACCCAAAATGCCTTTTGTGCAGCGCCTGTTCATATTGCTAAAGAGCATATACAGCTAAATCCACGGTGGCTATTGATAAATTCCGGCAATGCCAATGCAGGAACCGGTAAGCAGGGAATGGCTGATGCCAGGATCAGCTGCTCCTATCTGGCCTCAGCTGTTTCTGGTGAAGAGCGGCAGGTACTGCCTTTTTCAACAGGGGTGATAGGTGAAAACCTGCCTGTAGCAAAAATTAAAACTGCATTGCCTAAAGCCGTCTCAACTTTTCAGGAAGACAATTGGGACAAGGCAGCTCATGCCATTATGACCACTGATACCTTTGCTAAAGGCGCTTCTGCCACTATTGATTTAGATGGCCATTGCGTTACCTTAACAGGCATATCAAAAGGTGCGGGGATGATCCAGCCCAATATGGCTACCATGCTTGGTTTTGTTGCCACTGATGCAAAAATAAGTCAGCCCTTATTACAGCAATGTTTGACTTTAGCCGCTGACCAATCCTTTAACCGGATTACCGTTGATGGTGATACTTCAACCAATGACTCATGCATTTTAATGGCCAGCGGCTGTTCTACGGCACCCGAAATAATGGCAGACAGCAAAAATTATCAGCAGTTTTCTAAAGCTGTGATGGATATATGCAAACAATTGGCCGAATTAATCATAAGGGATGGGGAGGGGGCAACCAAACTTATGCGTATTAGGGTAGAACAGGCAGAAACAATTACTGAGGCTGTACGGGTAGCTAAAACAATTGCTCATTCACCATTGGTAAAAACGGCTTTTTTTGCCAGCGATCCTAATTGGGGGCGTATTTTAGCGGCTGTAGGCCGATCTGACATTCAGAAACTGGAGCTGGATAAAGTTGAGATTTTCCTGGATGATGTTTGCATTGTTAGGCAGGGTGAACGTGCCGAGGATTATACGGAAGAAAAAGGCCAGCAGGTGATGGATAAAGAAGAAATCCTTATTCGGGTAGTTTTGGCGCGCGGAAATGTCACTCAGGAAGTTTTGACCTGTGATCTTTCCTATGATTATGTAAAAATTAATGCCGAGTATAGAACATAACATTGAAAGACAAATACCTGCACGTTGCCGTTGGGGTTATAAAAGATAACAACAATAATATTCTGATTTCGCTTAGACACGACTCTGCCCATCAGGGGGGATTATGGGAATTTCCTGGAGGCAAGGTAGAAACAGATGAATCTGTAGAACAAGCTTTAAAAAGGGAGTTAAAAGAAGAGCTAGGTATTTCAGTGCATGAACTATTCCCCCTTATTCAGATTAAGCATCATTATCCTGACCTTAATGTGCTGCTTGATGTTTTGACAGTCACCCGATTCTCTGGCTTAGCTAAAGGCTGTGAAGGCCAGGAAATTAAATGGGTTACTTCTGAACAATTGGCAAGCTATAGTTTTCCGAAAGCTAATGCCCCAATTATTGCAGCCTCAAAATTGCCTGCCGAGTATGCCATTTTAAATGCTGCAGAACTGCCCGTTTTACTGAAAAACTTACAGACAATGCTAGATAACGGCATCAAACTGATCCAAGCAAGAATTATGCCTTTATCAGCTATTGATATTTCCAGCTTTATTGAAGCCGCTATGCCTTTATGCCAGAAAAGAAATGCGTATTTATTGCTTAATTCTGCCGTAAAGAATATCCGCCAAATAAAAGTAGATGGCATTCATTTGACATCACGGGATTTATTGATGCTTAAACAGAGACCGGCAGGATTTTCATGGGTTGCCGCCTCTTGTCATAATATGAAGGAACTAAAGCATGCCGAGAATATTGGGGCAGACTTTGCTGTTCTTGCCCCTGTATTGCCCACCAGAACACACCCTGGTGCAGCAACGTTGGGCTGGGATGCATTTAAGTCATTAATTAAAGAAGTAAATATCCCCGTTTTTGCACTGGGAGGAATGCAAAAAGAGTATAAACAGATTGCCCAGTCTTCAGGCGCTCAGGGGATTGCAGGAATAACCTGTTTTTTAGCGTAATTATTTTTAACAACCATACGGTTTAATCTCCCCGACAAAATTTCAAGCAATTACTTAATCAACCCAGAAAAAGGTTTAAGTTTTTTTGTATTATGCTGTTTGCACACACTCAAAAGATAGGTTTTACCATCAAGAGAAATGCTGACATTTTCCAAAGCAGCTTCTCTCTTGCATCTTGTTCCCTTTGATGTGCTTGCCTGACATCGATTAAGTCCATCTTTTAAATCAATGCTGCCAGTCACTTCTGGAGCAGTCTCTTTTACTTCGACAGCTGCCGGAGCTACAGAAACTGCTGGCTTTTCAGAAAGATCAAGAGGTGGATTGCAGTTCAGCTGCTTTCTGAAAACAATAACAATAATGGCAAGAGCTAATAAAGGCCAATAGGGCGGTAGAGCACTGGCACCTGCATCATCTGCAGCCATTGAGGCACTAGAGTTAAGAGTCATCATGACCGTGCTAAATATACTAGCGATACTTTTATTGCTGAACATTATTGGATCCCCTCATTTATTATTTTAAAAAACTTATTTATTAAGTGGTAATGCTAAAAGTACCACGTTATAGATAATTAGCAAATATTTTTGTAACTACTTGGTATAGTTATGGTTAGTTTAAACATGATGAACCGTTAAATATTTTTAAACCTAAATAAACTAGCTGCACGGATTTATTTAGGTTAAATGCTCTAGCAGCTAAGACATATGCAATAAAAGTCCTGATATCAGTGCAGCAAACCCTCATCATCAGTACCCACATGAATTGACTCTCCAGGGATTACCTTTTCATTTGCAGCCCATTCACCTAAATCAATTAACTTGCAGCGTTCACTGCAAAAAGGCCTAAATTTTTGCAGAGTGTTCCAAATAACTTCTTTTTGGCAGGTAGGGCATAAAACCACTGCCATTTCATCATGATTTTTTATTGCCGTCATTAGAATACACAGCGGGTAAGTGCAAACGAAACATCATCAGGTATCTGGTGAGGCCGCTTGCCATCAGTTGTTGGAGACATAAAGCGAATAGTAAACCTGTGCTTGCCTCCGCTTATTTCGGCAAATACTGGCAATGAAGAATCAATAGCCACTCTAAGCAACTGAAATGACTGCATCTTATCTAGCGCGAGCTGAAAAAACCCCGCCACAGCCAATTCCTGCGTAGGCATACTGCTCTGACGAATAAAGCCAAGAATTAGATTTATTGCCGTACGGATATCTGCTAAAGGTTTTGTCCATTGCAATAAGTCTTGCTGTTGAATAGCTTTATCTTGTTCTAGCCAATAGTGAAATGCGGGCAAGTCAAATGAACAGGTACCGCCAGGTATTGAGCTGCGCTGTGAAATACTTTGAAATAGATCACTTTCCATAACATTGAGTCCAATTTTTCCATTAGTAGCATAGAGCTTTGTACTGATACTTTTCAAGTCATCTAGAATCTCATCTAGTTTTTCAGTATCAACGCCTTGACTATTGGCAATTTGATTGAGCATTTTTGACTGACGGTCCAGCTCTTTCAGCAATCCGGATTTTAGATCATTTCGGCTAAAAATCATCAGGATGTCTAACAGCACGGAAATAACGGCTCGATAATCAGAAACGGTTGAGCCGTCCATAAAATGATTGAGCTGCTCAAAAAGCTGTTCTAGTCGCATAAAAACTCGAATTCGTTCGTTAAGTGGAAATTCGTAGAAGGTATGTGTATTCACAAACAAAATTGCCTAATATTTGAGTACCTATTCAGCTATATCAGAACTTAGGAGTGAGGAGACTCACCCCATACTAAATAGTTACGGAGTTTAATAAAAAATATTTATTGTGAAGCTTTTTGACCTGTTCTGCAAGCTGAGTCGGCGAATTAGAGTTATCTATCGTATCATCAGCGTAAGACAGCCTAGTTTTACGGGAAACCTGGCTGGAGATAATAGATAAAATGCGCTCAGTAGAAAGCAGGTCCCGTTGCTTTACTCTTGCAATTTGGGTTTCAACAGGGCAGTCAACAACCAAAATACGGTCAACAAAAGACATCATTTTGGTTTCAATTAAAAGAGGAATGCAAAGAATGCTATACGGCGAAGTCTGTTTGTCAAACTCTGATTGCATTTGCTGAAAAATCAGCGGATGGAGTATTGCTTCTAACTGTGTTTTTTTCTCCTTATCAGAAAAAATGACTTCCCTTAATTGATCTCTATTTAACGAACCGTCTTTATTGAAAATTTCCTGTCCAAACACCTGCTTTAATGGCACAAGCGCTGGCTGTCCCGGTTTAACCAGCTGGTGAGCAATAATATCTGCATCTATTATGGGGATGCTATAGCGGGTAAAAAGCGCAGCTATTGTTGACTTTCCACTGCCTATGCCACCCGTTAATCCAATTTTTAACATTGCTACATGCCTATGGCATTTAAATAAAGCACATTAATCTGATCGCCCCACAGTAACGCCAGCCAACCAGCCATTGCTAGATAAGGGCCAAATGGAATAGGAATATTATGGTCTTTTTTAGTCAAAACAACCATAGAAATGCCTATTATGGCACCGACTAAAGAAGAAAGCAGGATAATAAGAGGCAAATACTGCCATCCCAGCCAGGCACCAAACAGAGCCAGCAGCTTAAAGTCGCCATATCCCATTCCATCTTTTCCTGTCGCCAGCTTAAATAGCTGATAGACAGTCCACAGGCTTAAATATCCTGCTATAGCGCCAATGATGCCGGAATGGCTGTCGGTATAAACTGAAAATAGGGTTAAAAACAAACCCAGCCATAGCATGGGCAGAATAATGGAATCAGGCAATAGCTGGTGATCAATATCAATAAAGCTGAGTGCAATCAAAGACCAGGTAAGCAAAAGTGCAAACAGCATTTCAACTGTATAGCCAAAATGATAGGCAACAATTGCTGAGGCCAGGCCTGTAAAAGCCTCAATTAGAGGATAGCGCAACGAAATATGGGTTTTGCATTCCGAACACTTTCCCCTTAAAAACAGGTAGCTGAAAACAGGAATATTCTGATAAGGCTTTATGGGGGTATTGCAGCCTGGACAGCGAGACAGAGGAAGCATTAAATTAAAAGGTTCTTTATTGCTCTCATTGTCCTCTATCTCTAAATATTCCTTACATTCTTTTTTCCAGGCAATGTTCATCATTACAGGGAGGCGATAGATAACGACATTTAAAAAACTGCCCACCAGCAGACCTACTATTAGAACAATCAGTGTTAATGCCTCAGGCATGGATTGAAAAATCAAATGAAGTTGCTGCATGTATTTTATTTAAGGTATGTAGGGACAGTCCCTTTTGACAGCCCTTTCTGTAAAAGCAGTTTGTATTGCAGACAGCCACAAGGGAGTGAGTCCTACAACAATAATTGCTCTGTAAAATTTTGCCAGTTTTAACCGGAAAATACTTCTAAAAAGCATTTCAGTTTATCGTCTTGGTTTTAAGCTTTTTTACTCTTATCAGGTTGAATAAATATGCTCTATAAGCTGAATTATTAATGCTTTATTTGATTATAGGATATTAATAGCATTAATGTTAATAGAAGTAAGGTAACGCGCATTAAATAACCTACCCAGATTGCGCAGGATTTTTATTCGTCTTCAAGGCGCAACGAAGGGAGCATAGCCAGCTATGTGACCGAAGTTGCAACGCTGAAGACGGATAAAAAGACAAGCAAGATTGGTGGGTTATTTATTGCGAGCAGCCTAAGTAAAGATTTTCACTTAGGAACGCGCAAAAATAACATCGTCAACTGACACAGGATTTTTATTCGTATTCAAGCTGTCAATGGCCAACAGAGCTGAACCAGTTTCGGCCATTAATATTGAGCTACTTTTCCAAAAAAATTATTATTTGTTAAGTTTAGGTTTCAGTCGATAACTTTCGCCTCCCAACATACAAATGTGTGAATGATGGATGAGTCTGTCAACATTAGGCACAGCAACATTGTTGTCTAAAAAGAACTCACCCCAGTTAGTAAACTGAAGCTCCCTAATTATTGGGTAGTTTCACTATATGGTAAAGGGGACGTTGCCCAATGTCATTAAGTTAAGGATTTTTAGAGCCAATTAAGCTTGGAGACGGGGCTTTAGCCCCGTATTTGTAGGAAGGACTGCAGACGCCCTGCGTCCGCCTCGTACAAAAGCCACTACGTCAAGGCTACCTCAAATGGCTCGACGGCTATTCGGGATAAAATTTTAGCCACGTTCGCTAACGCGAACATTGGCAAATTTCCCTGCGCCTTCTGAAGACTATCAGCCCATCCGGGGCTGACAGCGGTTGATAAAGACGGCGAGGTTGTGCTTAAGAAGAAGCTCAATCGCAAGCAATTAAGGAACGTGCACGAAATAACTTCGACAACTTAAAAATTTCCGTTCTTTGGAACAGCAACATAATTCCATAGTTTCAGATGCTCATCAAATACAATTCGCATGGATTCTTTAAACCCTGCGA
>Ga0256840_1000281_pt1 | contig 51482 bp, 40 predicted proteins | sample 355202metaG_FD_185969 | JGI IMG/M metagenome (GOLD analysis project Ga0256840, IMG submission 185969) | Hydrothermal vent microbial communities from Mid Atlantic Ridge, Atlantic Ocean - 355-202 | ecosystem: Environmental > Aquatic > Marine > Hydrothermal vents | place: Atlantic Ocean: Mid...
CAAAACGTTCAGGGTGTCGAGGGATTAATATAAATATTAACTCGGGAAAGTGCTTAACTACAGCCTTATAAATATCTACCAGTTTTTGATCTTCTCCCTCATGAGTGCTGGCGGCGACCCAAACAGGTCGTTGCTCCCCCCACTGCTTTTTCCACGCCAAACCTTTGTTAACGAGCTGTTGATCTAAACGAAAATCAAACTTAATATTACCCACCACTTCAAGCTGGTTTTCTATTGCACCTAAGGTTAAAAAATTACTCTTATCCTCTTCAGAGCGTACTGCGATGATATTGACACAAGATAACGTTTCAGCCATTAAACCTTTTATTTTTTGATACCCCTGTGTTGAGCGTTGTGAAAGTCGCGCATTAATCATAAGAATCGGAATAGCTTTTGAATGACACTTAGAAAATAAGTTTGGCCAAATTTCAGTTTCCACAATAATTAAAGCTTGCGGATTTATTCGCTTAATAAAACGAGCAATAATATCGGGCAAATCATAGGGGAAATACACATGCGCCACCCTATCCCCAAATAGTGCTTGGACTCTATCTGAACCTGTGGGTGTCGTCGTGGTAAGCAAAATGCGATGCTCAGGATATGCCCTGATTAAACCTTCTATAAAAGGTTGAGCTGCAATCGTCTCACCTACCGATACCGCATGTACCCACAATATTGGTTTAGCAGTGTCTGCTTGTACAAAACCCAATCGTTCAAAAATTCTTTGTCGATAAGCAGGGTTGGCTCGTCCACGCCAATATAGCCTAAAGAGTACAATAGGAAAAATTAGATACAAGATAAAAGAATATGCTGTACGCTTTATGGACATGCTCTAAATAATGATCATAAAATAAAGAATTAAGAATAACATGCTGTACTTTTAGTTTTAGTAAAACTATGGCAAACTTTGTTTATTTACCTCATTAAAAATAGTCGGAATTCCCATGAAAATAGAAAATAACAAAGTTGCTACGCTGCACTACACCCTGAAAAATGATGATGGCCAAGTGTTAGATCAAGCCGATGAAGCTTCTCCATTTTTATACATGCATGGTACTGGTGGTATCATCAAAGGCTTAGAATCTGCTTTAGCTGAAAAAGTGGCTGGAGACGAGTTTCATATCATTGTCGCTCCTGAGGATGCCTACGGTATACGCGATGACAAGCTCACCGAATCGGTACCGCGCACCATGTTTGAAGGTATCCCCGATGAAGAATTGGTTACAGGCGCACAATTCCACGCTTCAACGGCTCACGGAGAGCAAGTTATCGTTATTGCAGATATTGAAGGGGATACTATTAAGATTGATGCGAACCACCCTTTAGCAGGAGAAACCTTGCATTTTGATGTGGCTGTTAAAGACATACGTGATGCGACTGAAGAAGAAATCTCACATGGTCATGTACATGCACCAGGTGGCTGTGGGCATGATCATTAGTAAGCTAGTTTGTTCGTTGTAAATAGAGGAGAAGATTCTTCTTCCCTCTATTTATTACTTGGTATGTGGCAGTAAAATAGTCTGGGTTTTCTCTGAGAATTGCTTTTCTAGCTGATCAAAATCAGGAATATTTTTGAGCCCCTGCCGGCTGATATAAACATAACCAGCAGCCGCACCGGCCAAAAAAGCGACAGGGTTTTTAACCCCAACTAAGGCTCGTGCGCCCATTCCTGCTGAGTATAACAATTTACCACGACGTGATTGGTGGCTACGGTGTTCACCTGTTATACACCACTCAATTAAATGCTCGCAATTGTTGTGTAAAACATGATATTGATCTTCGCCCAAACGTAACTTCGCACGAATAATGGCATCTTCCAACGAATACTTACGGTTTTCATGGGAACGTACCTGTATTTCTTTTCCTTGCGAAAACTCTTCTAAAGCTACCTCTTCGATGATGCCAGCAGTGCTTAGATCATTTGCTAAGCCCGAATAATGAATCACCCGCCCTTCGCCTAAACCTAATGCATGATGCGTGTATGTTCCCCCTGCTTTTTTTATGATTAAATGCTGGCCTTTGTATTCATTATTAACATCGTCATTCGAATTATTATCACTGATGCGTTCTGTCATAACGTATTGAAACCAAAAAAACCTTTAGTAGACCAAACACCATTAGTCACTTGACAATCAATAGAATCTAAACTCATATGAAGTAACAAGCCTAAGCCAATCAACCTTAAAGCAAGTGGCTTAGGAAGCAGACTTAAAATACCGTATAAAATGATAGGATAAAGCGTATGCAAGGGGTGAAAACCAATGCTACAGCGTTGCGGATCATAGACTGGAGTTGCTAATAAATGATCTAAATCAACCACCATAGTTGCCATTAAAATGGCATAAGAAAATAGTGCTTTTTTTCTAAAAAAAAGGGCGACCACAAGAGCTGGGATAATAAAATGAAGCGCGATATGCAGCATCAGTTTGGCTCCATATACAAACTAATCGGAAAATATTCAGTCACGCTAATCGCCTCTTTCATATTCACTTCAATGGTATACGACCTGGCAATAAAATCTGAACGTGTTGAGCACTGTTGTAATAACTCATCCTGTTCCGCTTCATTTTGAGTAAGTAGTTTTATGGCGAAAATATTACGGTAGGTTTCTAAACCTTTATCACGTAACAACTCGCCAATACCAATTTCCCCTTCTTGCAACGCCTTTGCAATCTGTTCTGGCAAATAGGACAACGTCACTTCAGATCTTGCACAGGCAAAGTTTTGATGCGAGTGCTTGCCACTAAGGATGACCTCTCGTTGCAAGATATTGTCGTTAGCGTCATTACCGATTGATTGAATTTGGATAGGTTCCCAGAACCATGACCCCAATGCTTTAGTAACGGTTCCGTCCATTACCAATAATGTTCTTAAAAATGCGGGCAACGATGCAATGCTAATGGAATGCTCTGAGCAACTACTTAAAACCAAGTCTGGATTAAAACCACTACTACGAAAATAGGATGCTTTAGACATTGCGAAGTTCCTGCCAAAACTGCTTTAAGCGGATTAAGCGTTTACCTTGCTGCCTAAGTTCTGAAACTTTAGCGCGACTTGGCCATGAATCATAATGTTTATCTTCGCTATTTGTAACATCAACTTTATTTAGGTTATTTGATGGCGATATTTCCATCTTAGTATTATTTGCTAGTTTTGAATTAAGGTAAGTTATGGCGAGATCGCCTCCCATTGAAAACAAGCGACAATTATTGCTAAATACATTATCAGTAATATCACTGTTTGTTAGTTTTTTCTGTAACAAAATCTCACCCGTATCAAATGTTTCAGCCATTTTATGTAACGTTACCCCCACTGTATCCTGTTGGTCTAGCAGCGCATAAAAGACGGGGTCAACCCCCTTGTATGCGGGCAAAGTTGAAGGGTGGATATTTAACCAAGCTAGATTTAATAATGGTTTTTTAACCCGTTGATTAAAATGAGCTGCCAATAAAAAATCAGGTTTTTTTAACTCAATATAATGTACGGCTTCGGGCGAATTAATATCATTGGTATTAAAAACCGGAACTGAATTTTTCTTACATAAACCATGAATAGTTTTAGCGGGGCTTAACCATGAAAATAAATCTGTCACCATAAAAAGATAACTAGCATACCTCCAGCCAGACAAGTTAATTTGTGTTAAAGCCCCTTTAATAAAGCCATATTTGGGATTAATCACGCGCGTAGAGTTAATAACTGCAACAAGCTCTATATGATTCACTGCTAATAATTTTTTTAAAACAAGTGATGAGTAAACACTTGAATATGTACAAAAAATTAAACGCTGTTTAGATTGCTGTTGCACACTTACAGCTTTGCCATTTCATCAATTAAAATATCAATCGTTTGGCTAATTTGGTCTTCGGTGTGTGATGAACAAATAAAGAAGCGTAATCGCGCCATGCCTTCTTGCACCGCAGGGTAAAAAATCGGCTGAACATTGATGCCACGTTTAAACATAGCATTGGCTAAACGCCCCGCATTTGCCGAACCACCGGTAATAATTGGAATCACAGATAAACCCGCGCTTGAGCCAATATTCAAACCATGCTGTTGCGCCAGCTCAAGAAACTGCTGTCCTCGATCTTTAAGTTGTTTAACACGTTGTGGCTCTTCATCCAGTATTTTTAAAGCCGCTAATGCCGACGCTGCTAAGGGTGGTGATATACCCACACTGTATAAAAAACCCGGTGCAGAAAACTTAAGATGTTCAATCAAGGCATTTTCACCGGCAATATAACCGCCACAACTTGCCAAAGTTTTACTTAAGGTGCCCATCCAAAGATCAACTTCATGCCCATCAACCCCCGCATGTTCTTTAATGCCGTGTCCTTTATCACCCAGCACACCAAGCGCATGCGCCTCATCCACCATTAAAAACGCTTTATGGCGTTTTTTGATTTCTACAAAGCGTTTTAAGTCAGGATAGTCTCCATCCATACTATAAATGCCTTCAATAACAATCAGCACGCGCTCGTATTTTTTACGCTGTTGAAATAAAATATCATCCAACGCCTGCCAATCATTATGCGGGAAAGGTAAACGTTTTGCCCCAGATAACTGCCCACCCTGTACGATACTGTTATGAATTAAGGAGTCATGTAAAATTAAATCTTTCGGGCCAAACAAATAACCGATGGTGGTGACATTAGTTGCATGACCACTAACAAACACAATACAATCATCAACATCATAGACCTTAGCTAAAGCAACTTCTAAGTCGCGTTGAATCGGTCGTTCACCAGCCACTGGACGACTAGCCGAAGCACTAGTTCCGTATTGATCAATCGCTTCTTTGGCTGCTTGCGACACCTCAGGATGACCGCATAAATCCAAATAGTTATAACTCGCAAAATTAATATACTCTTGCCCTGCTATTTGCGTGGTATTGCTTGCAACACCTTCATGTACTTTAAAAAAGGGCGTTTCAACACCGAGTTGCTTGCCGCCTGTTTCTAAAATACGAATTTGCTGATAACCGGGGAATTTATCAAAACGGCAAAACTCATCAGGAATCTTCGAGTTTGACAAGAGAGATTTTCGGCTCCGTTTGGCGCTTTTCTTCTCTATTTCGGACGCAGAAACTTTTTTTAGACGCTTTTCAAGCATTTTTTGCGCGAGCTGATCCTTAACAGAACCACTCAGGCCAAACAGATTACTTTTAGGTTTATTCATGCTTTTTTATTAATCCTAACTACTTAGCCTTCATCGCATCTTCAATCAATTTCTTAGATAAAGCCTCAGCTTCATCCTCAGTCATTTTTTCGTTATGACCATGACGTGCTGCAGCAATTGAAATATCATCTTGGTGCGCGTGTTTTTCTTCCGTGCTTTCTGCTGCGCCAGATTCGTCTGCGCTCGATAACTGCGCCGTAATACGCTCAGCAATACGTTGAATATTAGCACCTTCTGTCAATGCCATCACGGGCAGTTTAACCCCAAAGCGTTCTTCAATCGCAAGCACTAACTCCATACCCATTAATGAATCCATGCCTAAATCAAATACCGATTGTTCAATATCTAATTTTTCACGCGGCAAACGTAATATTTGCTCGATTTCATCCAATAATAAATCAACCACTAAGGTTTGGATTTCGGCTTGCCCCATATTAGCAATAAGCACATGAATATCTTCATGATCACTGTCTGAGGATTTCACCTGTCGTTGCAAGATTTCATACTTAGCCGAGCTTGCTGCCGGCATAACACGTTGAATCACTCCCCAATCAAGATCAATCACGGCAACGCCTGCTTTATCAGAAAGAATTATCTTTTCAAGCATCTTCAAGGCTTGGTCAGAAGCTAAAGCACTTCCGCCTAAACGTGATTGCAAGGCTTCCTTTGTTTCTTCATTGCGTGCTAAATAGCCAACATCTGAAATTGCTCCCCATGCGGCATATTGTGCGGCTAATCCCTTTGCTTTTCGTGCTGTTACTAAAGCCTCTAAGAAGCTATTCGCAGCTACATAATTGGCCTGCCCGGGGTTCCCCACATAAGTGGTGGCGGATGAATACATGACAAATAAGTCTAAAGCGAGCCCTTTACTGACCTCATGGAGATTCCAAGCGCCAGTAACTTTAGGTTGCATAACCTTAATTAGCTGTTGCTGGCTCATATTACGAATCAAGCCATCATCTAATACCATAGCTGCATGAACGATACCTTTTAATGGCACAATATCACGTTCAATCTCTGCGACTAAACCTTGCAATGCCGTTTTATCAGATACATCACAAGCACGCGTAAAGACTTGTACGCCTTGTGCCTGTAAACCTTTAATGATGAGTGCTGATTCATCACTTACCGTAGCAGAACGGCTAATCAATACCAGTGAACGTGCTCCTTTATCTACCAACCAACTAGCTGTTTTTAAACCAAAACCACTCAAGCCGCCGGTGACAAGATAGCTCCCATCTGCATCGCAATAATACCTTGCTTCTGTTTTTTGCAAGGGGACAATCAAGTTTGCAGGAATGGCATCTTCCTGCTCATGCGCCGCATCGAAAGACACCACAACCTTGCCGATTTGACGTGACTGTTGCATATAGCGAAATGCATCTGCTACGCGTGTTGCTGGAAAACTACGATAAGGCATTGGACGCAAACTACCCTCATCAAAATGTACCATCATTTCTTTAAAGAGGCGGTTAGCAAGCTCAGGACGTTCAATCAATAACTGATCAGCATCAATACCAAAATATGAAATATTGTTACGGAAAGGACGTAAACCTATTTTGCTATTCTCATAAAAGTCGCGTTTTCCTAGTTCAAGGAAACGTCCAAATGGCTTTAACACAGACAAGTTACGTGTAATTGCTTCGCCCGCGAGTGAGTTAAGCACAATGTCCACGCCCTCACCTTGCGTTATTTCCATAATATCATCGGCAAACGCGAGTGAGCGTGAGTCCATCACATGATCCGCACCCATCAATCGCACAAAATCACGTTTTTCATCACTGCCAGCGGTAGCAAAAATCTCAGCGCCACAAAAACGAGCAAATTGGATGGCCGCAATACCCACACCACCTGCAGCACCATGAATAAGAATTTTCTCACCCGGTTGAATTTGCGCTAAATGCTTTAAGGCGTAATACACGGTAAAGAACGTAGTTGGAATGGTGGTTGCTTCTTCAAAGCTCCACCCCTGCGGTTTATGGCTAATTGCGGTGGTCTGTGTGATAACGCGTGAACTAAAACAAGCGGGAGCAAAGCCGACCACCTCATCGCCCGTTTTAAACTCACTAACCGCACTACCGACGTTAACCACAGTACCAGAAAGCTCCATGCCCAAAGTAGGCCCAGCAAAACCATTTTCTACCGCCTCATCCGACAATAAACCCATCGCATACATCACATCGCGAAAGTTTAAACCTGCTGCATGCGGTTTGATTTCAATCTCATCTGATTTTAAGAATTGTTCGGATAGTTCTTGCCAAATTAGATTTTTTAACTGACCTGGCGTACTAAAACGCAACGCATAGGGCTTACTATTTTGCGGTGTGGTTTGCTGCAAATTATCATTTTTGGGCGTTAAGTTTACGGGCATCATGCGCATCACATGACGAGCGGTATCACTCAATATCACTTCATTTTCCAGCTGGTTATCTGAGCCATTTTTAGCGCTAATACAAAGTTCTTTAAATAACAAACGGCTGGTGTCTTGTGCGTTAAACGTCCCTTGCAAATCAATTAATGAACAATTCAAATCTGGATGTTCATTCATGACAACACGCCCTAAGCCCCATAGTGCAGACTGGCTAGGGCTGACCGAAAAATCAAAATCTTGATTTTCTTTTGCAACCACCGCACCACCAGATGTTATTAAATGCAGTTGTGCTGGGTGTTGTTTTTTCTCTAAAGCTTGGATTAAATCTATGGTGCTTGCACAACGTTTGTTTTGTAGCGCCAAATCACCTGCATGAGCATTGCTTAGCTGATCATGCCATTCGAAACCCATTAGGTGCACAATATGATCACAATGAATGTCGAGTTTATCCAAGGTATCTAAAATATGTTCGAAGTGTTCTTCACTAGCTTGTTGCTTATTGGAAGAATCATCAAAGTTAAGGCTAATCGCAAAATGCGTTGGCCCTAAACGTTTATAGGTTGTGGCTGGTTCGACAATAACGACTTGATGACCTTCTTTTTTCAAACTACTTTCTAAAGACTGCGCCAAACTACTTGCTACATCCGCATCATCTTTTAGAATCATCCACGTTTGAATAACGTTTTCATCCGTATTTTCAGTAGTATGTCTATTAGCTTCACTCACGTTATCAACGTGATTGGCTACAACCATAAAAGCGCCTGCATCACCGGCTGCTTCTGGTTCAATCAATAATTCAACTTGATCAAAACCTGCATCTTTGAGTGAGTTTTTCCATTCATTGGCACTCATTAATAAGGGCACGGGTTTATTGGTCTGACTGGTATGAATCCACCAATCAGTTTGCAAACCAAAGGTCATATCCATAAAGCGGTCTGACTGTCTTTCTAATAACAGTAGAGCACCTTTAGGTGACAGCAAACGTTTTATATTCTTTTGTGCTTTTGGCAAGTCATCAGAGTGGTGCAAAATATTGGCAGCAATCACGATATCGTAACTACCCAGTGACACATCACAGTTATCTGTTTCAATTGTTTGACTAATATCCATCAAATGCGTATTTACAAACGCATAATTTTCTAGATCAAAACCTGCTTTTGCCAGTAACTCATCATCATGATGAATATAGTCATAATCACATTGATCTTCAGGTAGCACTGATAACAACAACTGAGTAATTTCAGTGTCATTCGCACCCACCTCTAAAATACGTAAACGACGATTAATGGGCCAATCAGTAACGATATCACTAAGGCTTTCACGCAATGCAAGGTTAATACTAATATTACTCGGGGATGCACCATTCCAGTGTTCTTGGATACTACTTTTACTTGAAAAAAGTAATTCCTCAGCCTGCATCTTATGTTGCAAAACATCTGTCATGTGCTTACCACAACGACCTAAAAACATTAGCTCGGGTAGATAGGAAGGCGAATCACCTAATACTGATAACCAAATATCTTCCGCCGAAGGTAAGTCGGACTCTGTGGCAAGTAACCACTGGTCATTTTCAAAGGTAGCCAGCTCATCTTCTACCAAAATATTTAGTAAACGCGATAACAGCGGATGCTGAGTCGATTCAATATGTGCCTGCTCTGCCAAAGATTCTAAAGTAAATTCATCACCCTTTGGATTAAGTGCATGGATTGATTGCCAAGCAAACATAGATACCATTACATCAAATAATGGTAGCACCTCTTGATAGTGTTTTTTACGCTGTAACTTTGGCTCATTTTCACGTAAAAAGTCCAAAGCATAAGCCACTAAGGATGCTGGCTCAGACATTGGCGACTGTTTTTCAGAGTCTGTTTTCCCCTCTAAAAGTGGCATGAGACGAGGAATAAATTCATAGCTAGAAGGTATACTAGATGCACTACGGGTTAATTGAACACCTTTAAAGCGACAATCCTTCAACTCTGCCAAAACATGTCCAAAAGCATCCATCAATAGGTAATCTGCGACTACTGACTGCGGACTTTGCTTTTTAATGGTGACAGATAGATAAGATAATTCTTTCAACTCCGCAAATTGATAAAGTTTGCCAACTTGAACAGGAATCAAAGCCGCCTGGCTCCCCTCCTCAATTTCCTTGGCAAAAATATCAACCAATACCTGAAAGCCTGCATCCAACATAGCAGGATGTAATTGATACTGTGAGAAGTCTTGTTTAATTTCATCGGGAATTTTTAGTTTTGCTAACGCCGAAAGTGATGAAACCCAAACTTTATTAACGCCTTGGAATGTTTCACCGTAACTTAAACCCACAGACTCCGTTAATTTATAATGCCCTGCTGCGCTAATAATAGTCTCAGCATTCGACATCAGTGGCTTTAGCGAGATTGCTTTTGGTACTTTTTTATGCGTCTCACCCAATAGTCTACCAACGACATTTTCAGTCCATGGGTTATCTGTTAACCGGTCACGACTGCTTATTTTAAAGCTGCCATCTTTAGGCTGTAGTTCTAAACGTATGGTTTTATTTACATCCAAAACAATAGGGGCACGAATTTCTAAGTTTTCTAATTCCCACTGTTTGTATGTATCACTCTCCTCTGTGATGTTTTCATCATCATTACTAAACCAACCTGCTGAAGCCGCTAGTGCCATTTCAACATAAGCGGCAGCGGGCATTATCGCACCACCATCAACCACATGATCACCTAAAAACGGTAAAATTTGCGTATCAACTTGATTTTCCCACATCGCTTCTTGGTTTTTCAAACGGTAACCCAGCAATGGATGCGTGCGATGTCGATTTACCAAATCGCTGCCTTCTGGCGTTAGGGTGTACCAATGTTTTTCTTTTTGCCATGGATAGTGTGGTAAGTTAACACTTTGTAAGGCATGAATATTACCAAAAGCTTTTTCAACTGTTAAAGGACAACCCGCTAGATGACAATTATAAAGTGCATTAATTAATACTGTTTTAGAATCACGTTTCCGGCGCAATGTTTGCAACGCTGCTATTGGATAGTCTTTACTCTTTCCACAGTCATTAATATAAGAGCGCAAAACAGAATGCGGACCAACTTCTAAAAAGACTTGGTAACCGTCCTCTAAAAGTGCATCCATTGCACTAGCAAACTTAACCGGTTGACGAATATTATCCCACCAGTATTCTGCACCTAACTTATCACCTGATAACAAGCCACCAGAAACTGTTGAATAAAAATTTCTTGCTGAGTTATCTAATGTTAAGCCTTGTAATGACTCTTTAATGTCGTTCTTAACAGAATCCATTGCTGGGCTGTGGAAGGCATAATCTAAATCCAAAAGACGGAAGAACACGCCTTCCTCATCAAAGTATTCATTCAGTGTTTCTAATGCAGATAAAGAACCGGATAAGGTTACTGCATTCGGGCTATTGATGCCTGCAATACTCACTTCAGACAATAAATCCATATCTTCAAGAAGCTGACGAACTTTTTCTTCGCTAATTGAAGCGGCTGCCATGCGACCTGCCCCAGCTGTTTTCCCTTGTGCATGACTCCTCTGATAAATGACGCGCACGGCATCAGGCAAACTCAAAATTCCTGCCGCCCATGCTGCAGCGACTTCTCCTACACTGTGGCCCGTTACTGCATCGGCCATTAAACCTTTTGACTCAAGCACACGCATTACACCGACTTGTAAAGCAAATAGCAATGGCTGTGCGACTTCGGTTAACGCTAGACGAGACTTATCTTCATCAGCTTTAAACTCATCAATGAGTGAAATCTCATCATCTTCATTGGAATAGTTTTTGAGTAAAGTATCAATATCCAGCACAGTCTCAAGAAACATTGGTTCACTTGCCAGTAACTCACGACCCATACCTTGCCATTGAGAACCATTACCAGAAAAAACCAAGGCAAGCTTTGGCGCATTACCGTCATGACCTTCTATTTTATTACCCGTGGTAACACCGGTGTGAACTTCACCTTGAGAAAAAGCGTGTAAGCATTCAGTAATGCTGTGATGTTTATCGGCATGAACAGCCAGCCCCGTATCAAACTGCTGTCGTTTGCTATAAGCCGACCATGCGACATCAGAATAGTTGCCCCCATCATGTTGTAGCAAATCGCGATATTGACCCGCCATATCACGTAGCGCTTGGGTGTTATTTGCAGATAAGAATAACGGAGGAAAAATGGCTGATTTTTTTGATGATTTGGTTTTAGCTTTTTCAGGACCTGGCTTTGGCGAATACTCTTCAACAATTACATGCGCATTTGCACCACCGAAGCCAAAGGAGTTAACCCCCATTAGCAAAGGTGTATCCGAATCTTCAATTGGCGTAAACGAAGTCACTACCGAAAGCTTATCACCTGCAAAATCAATATTAGGATTGGGCTCATTAAAGTGTAACGATGCGGGGATTGCTTTATTTTTTAAACTTAAGATTACTTTCAGCAACCCCGCCATTCCTGATGCTGTTTCTAAATGTCCCAGATTGGTTTTAGCAGAACCGACCGGCAAAGGTTTTTGACGATTTTTTGAGAGTGCTTTTGCCAGCGCAGCAGCCTCTAAAGGGTCACCGATAGCAGTACCTGTACCGTGCGCTTCTACATAACAAAGCGAGTCTGGATCAACCCCAGCGCCTTTGTAAACTTTTGTTAACAACGCTGCTTGGCCTTCCGTACTGGGTAAACTTATGCCATTGGTGCGTCCATCACAGTTAATCCCCGTATTCACAATCACTGCATGAACCGGGTCACCATCACGCTCAGCATCCTCAAGTGGCTTTAAAAACAAAACAGCTGAACCTTCCGAGCGCACATAACCATCGCCAGTTGCATCAAACGCACGACAGCGCCCGCGAGGAGACAACATAGACGCTTTTGAGAATCCAACAAAACCAAAGGGGTGCAATAACATATTCACCCCACCGGTTATTGCAAACGGTGCATCACCGTTCCAAATTGCATTACAAGCTTGATGCAAAGCAACTAATGATGATGAACACGCGGTATCTACAGAGACACTCGGGCCCTGCAAATCAAACATATAAGAAATACGATTAGATGCGATACTAGCGGTATTACCCGTCATTGAATATGGGTCTAGTGAACTTAAATCATCCATGCGACGATGTGCGTAATCAGTACTCGCAATACCGATGTAAACTGCACAATTAGAACCTGCTAAGCTTTCAGGAACTTGTTGACCATTTTCCAACGCTTCCCATGTTAACTCTAACAAGAGTCTCTGCTGCGGGTCCATTTGTGCAGCCTCACGAGGCGAAATACCGAAGAAGCTAGCATCAAACTTATCAACATCAGGAAGAACACCTGCCGAAAAAGTATAACTTTTCCCTGGCTCTTTTTTATCGGGGTGCTGATAAAAGTCAGTCCCCCAACGCTCAGAATTCACCTCGGTAACAAGGTCTTTACCCTCTTTTAAAACATTCCAATAAGCGTCTGGTGAATTTGCTTCACCGGGGAAGCGACAGGACATCCCAACGATGGCAATTTTCTTTTTATCTGGGCTTTTATTTGACAAAGAGCTGTCCTTGAGGAGTCTCATGAATAGTTGTGTTGTAATTCTACAACATCTGCACGCTTGATGCTAAAATAATATCGCATTTCATCGGCTTAAAACGACTTCTTAAAACATTTTTATTGCCTTCATCATGACAAAAATTTGCCAGAGCCCGGTGCCCCTTGTGCTAGAAATATAAACAAAACGTTTATCACCATTAAACTTTTTCTTATGTGAGGCATTGCCTTTGAACGGATAAATAAAGTTCAACTTTTCAAATGCATACCAGAATGCTTTACGTGTAAATTTATTGTGATTAATTTCGTGCTGTGCGCCACCGCGAAGATACAACGGAGACATTCCTAGTGAAACTAAATCCTTACCCTCTCCTGCAAACACATTAATTGCTTCTAGAACAACCGAGGCAGATGTACCGTGTGGTGCAGACGCATCAAGGCGATCAATATTATGATAATAGCCAAACACCTTGCCGTTAGCATATAAAGGGTCAAAGGTCGCCAAAGCGATTAATTTTTCACCTTTATACGCCCAAAAATAACGTACATCTGACTCTTTTTTAAAACGCAAAGGACGCACTAAAAAACTAAACTCTTCACCTTTTTTGCCTTTCAACCACTGTTTTGATAAAGCTTCAATTTCGGCCATATTAGTGCATTCATTAATGGCTTGCTCTTTGATGACAACGCCTTCACGCTTACACTTATTTTGCCATTGCCTTAATTTTGCGCGCTGTTTACCCTTCAAGCTAAATCCTTTTATAGAAATTTCAGTTTCAATACCAAATTGATTGATTTGCAAACCTTCTTGTTTTAATACCTCAGCCATTGCTTTTGAAGACTGCACAAAAAATGTATTTGGGTATTTTTTTAGGAAGCGCTTAATGATTTTCTGATAGTTTTCCACATCACAAAGTGGGTCAGCTAATACCACCTTGCGCTCTTGCCTTGCCCAAAACCAATGTTTAAAGCTGATATAAGCCATATACCCTATGCCTTCAACCACAAAGTATTCCATTTCCGGCTCTAAGCTGGTGTACGCCATTGAGTACTTCCCGTATTGTTTTAAATAGGGAAGAATCTCTGCTTTATCTAAAGGCATAATTTGAAGACATATTTAAAAAACACTTATTTTTTTGATTTGATCAGCAGAGTCAAAGGAGCAAGCTCCTGCAACGCACGCTCATACACTCGGCGTTTAAAATAAACGACTTCTTTTGCTGGCAACCAATAGTTTACCCATTTCCAGCCATCAAACTCGGGCACATCATTTGCACATAAATCCACGGACGAATCATCACACGTTAGCCTTAATAAAAACCAGCGCTGTTTTTGCCCAATACATACCTTGCCATTAACCCCACGGCGAATCATTTTTTTAGGTAATCGATAGCGCAACCAATCATCTGTTTGGCCAATCACTTCAACATGCTTTGCTAACAAGCCGGTCTCTTCTTGCAACTCGCGGTACATTGCCTCTAAAGGTGTCTCACCTTCATCGATACCACCTTGCGGAAACTGCCAAGAAGTCTGACCAATTCGCTTACCCCAAAATACTTCACCGTCGCAGTTTGCCAAGATGATTCCTACATTGGCTCGAAAGCCTTCGTCATCTATCACGACTTACTCCAAGAATTCTAATTATCGCTATTTTTCCACATTGCTCCTAATTCGGCAAACTATTACGGTACAATATTGTTTTTACAACAATTTAGCGTATCTGATTTATGCCTTTAGCCATTTTCGATCTTGATAATACTTTGCTTAGCTGTGATAGCGACTTTGAATGGGGGCAATTCCTCGTCAAAAAAAAACTTGTTGATGCCAATGAGTATGACAAAGCCAATCAATATTTTTATAATGAATACAAAAAAGGCACGCTGGATATTGCAGAATTTTCAGCCTTTAGTTTTAAACCCCTCACTGAATTTGACGATGCTACACTGACAACCTTGCACAAACAATACATGCAAGAGGTCATTAAGCCCAATATCACAAGTAAGTCACGTGCACTGATCCAAAGGCATAAAGACAAGGGTGACACCTTACTTATTATAACTGCCACTAATAGCTTTATCACACGACCCATTGCAACAGAGTTGGACATTAGCAATCTACTTGCTACTGAGCCTAAAGTGATTGATGGGCGATATACCACACAAATTGACGGCATTGCATGTTTTCAAGATGGCAAAGTTAAACGCCTTGAGCTTTGGCTTAAAGAACACAATCAAAATTTAAACGATAGTATTTTTTATAGTGACTCGCATAATGACTTGAGCTTATTAGAAAAAGTGGATACGGCTGTTGCGGTTGACCCTGATGATACTTTAAGAGAAATCGCCTTACAGCGTCACTGGAAGATTTTAACGCTACGTTAACCACGCTACAGGAAACTCTATCTTTATTCCTTACTGAAAAAATAACAATTGCTTTGGCAGTACACCTCCTCAAAACAACAAAATTCTTAACCCTTTTCGGTCTTGTATCAACCTTAACTTTCCTGCAAAAGGCATATCAATTAACTGCTGACTCGCTAGTGGAAGCCTAAGAACGGTAGCTATGATAGCTCGAGTAACGGCAAGATGCGATACCAATAAAATATGCCGCCCTTGATATTCATCTAACACTTGCTGCAAAACGTTTGCAATTCGTTGTGTAAAAAAGTTTAAATCCTCTGAATTACTAGGTCGACAATTCACTGGGTCTGCAAAAAACTGCCAATAAGCCTCTTCATCAGCCTCTAGCAGTTGCTGCGGTGTTTGTCCTTCCCAATTTCCATAGCCAGCTTCGCGCAGATCTTCCCGAATATCTAACGGAATTCTTTTATTTAGTGAAAGTTGTTCTGCATACTCTTTACAACGCAACATAGGGGAGGAAACAATTGCAAACCACTCTGCATTTACTGGCTCCAAACTATCATCCATTTGTGCCCATCCGAGCTGACTTAACTTATGATCAGTACCGCCACCACGATACATGCGGCCACCTTCTGGCTCTCCATGTCGCAATAGATCAATAACCGTTTTATTCATATTATTTTCTCACTCACACTTTGCAGGCAATACTACGTCTAATTTCTCACTTAATTGACCCCATTCAAAAAATGGCCCAGGATCGGTCTTGCGGCCTTTAGCAATATGCTCGTGCCCCGTAATAGCCTCTGCCTTTAAGCTCGAATAGGTATCTAATAAACTCACAATTACGGCATTTAACACATCATATTGTTGTTGTGTGAAAGGCTCAAAATCGCTACCTTCCATTTCAATACCTATGGAAAAATCATTACAAACCTCGCGGCCTAAAAACTGTGAAACACCTGCATGCCAAGCCCGCTTATGAAACGGTACATACTGGACAATTTCTCCATTGCGACGTATTACAATGTGGCTAGAGACCCGTAAATGATGAATATCTTGATAATACGGGTGTTCATCCTTATCCAGGGTATTGGTAAATAACTGATCAATCCCCTGCCCGCCATATTGATTGGGTGGCAGGCTAATATTATGAATTACGATCAAACTCATATCATCATCACTACAGCGCTCATCAAAGTTGGGGGATGGGCATTGACGTGCGTTATCAATGAGACCTGTTTTTTTATTGATATGAACAGCATCGACGTTACTGATTAAGTCTTTCTTTTTATTTGTTGTGATTTCTTTCATGGCTGGCATTATACCTTTCTTTTTAACAAGCTTATAGCATCACCCGTGTCTGAAAAACCTTCATTATTAAATCCTGAGCAGCAACAGGCTGTTGAATATACTGGCTCTCCTCTGCTGGTTTTGGCGGGCGCGGGCACGGGTAAAACACGCGTTATCACACAAAAGGTTGCTTGGTTGATCCGCAAAGAAAAGGTCAGCGCGAAGAACATTGCCGCTATCACCTTTACCAACAAAGCTTCACGCGAAATGAAGCAGCGTGTGGGTGATCTCCTAAGCTCTGAAGAAGCTCGTGGCTTAACTGTTTCGACTTTTCATAACCTAGGCTTAAATATTATTCGTAAAGAATATAAAACCTTAGGCTATAAAGCAGGCTTTACGATTTTTGACTCCCAAGACAGTTCAACCGTTCTCAAAGAACTTACTATGAGTGAAGCAGCCAGTGAGGAGACCGAAGGAGATGAGGATGTCCGTTGGATTATCTCACGCTGGAAAAATGATTTTATTTCACCTGAGAAAGCCTTTGAAGTCGCAACATCCCCACATGAGGTACACGCTGCTAAACTTTATAGAAGCTATCAGCGGCAACTCAAAGCCTATAATGCCATCGACTTTGATGATTTAATCTTATTACCCCTGCAACTGTTTAAATCACACCCCGATATATTAAAAAACTGGCAAAATAAATTACGTTATTTACTCGTCGATGAATATCAAGATACCAATACTTGCCAGTACGAGATGGTCAAGCTACTCGCTGGAGTACGCAAACAGCTTACGGTGGTGGGTGATGATGATCAATCCATCTATGCATGGCGAGGCGCAAAACCTGAGAACATAGCACAACTACAAGAGGATTATCCGAACTTAAAAATTATAAAACTCGAGCAAAACTACCGTTCAACCTCACGTATTTTAGACAGTGCTAATCACCTTATTGACAATAATACTCACCTGTTTGATAAAAAATTGTGGAGTGCACTCGGTAAAGGCGAAAAGATCAGAATCGTCCCCTGCAAAAGCGCTGAACATGAAGTCGAAACAGTGGTTGGTGAGATCATGAAATACGCCTTTCGCGATAAAGCACAATATCAAGATATGGCTATTTTATATCGCAGTAATTATCAAAGCCGGCTGTTTGAGCGCTATTTACGCAGTAATAATATCGCCTACAAAATCAGTGGTGGCACCTCATTTTTTGAACGCGCAGAAGTTAAGGATGTATTAGCATATCTACGTTTACTCGGTAATACCGCCGATGACGCCGCTTTTTTGCGGGTAATCAATACACCCAAACGCTCGATAGGTGCTACCACCTTAGAAAAACTGGGTAACTACGCCAATGAAAGACAAATTAGCCTATTTGCAGCCAGCCAAGAAATGGGGTTTTCACAACGTGTTTCACAAAAGGCTGTGGCGCGCGTAGAGCACTTTATTTTTTGGTTAAAAGACATTATGCAAGCCTCCAACGAGGTAGCACCGCATGAGTTAGTTCAACGCATAGTAACTGAAATCGCTTATGAAGACTGGCTACTCAATACCAGCGCATCGGCCAAACAAGCTGAAATGCGCATGGCCAATGTCACAGAGGTTATTGATTGGGTGCAACGCCTTTATGATGATGGTGACGGCAAGGAAACGCTTTCTGAAATTATCGCACATATGTGTTTAATGGATTTATTAGAACGCAATCAAGAAGAAGCAGAAGAAAATGCCATCAGTTTAATGACCATGCACACAGCTAAAGGGCTTGAATTTCCTTATGTTTTCATTATTGGCGCGGAAGAAGAAATCCTACCCCACGCTAACAGTTTAGAAGATGATGCGATCGAAGAAGAACGCCGTTTAGCTTATGTTGGCATCACCCGCGCGCAACGCTACTTAACCATCACATTTGCTAAAAACAGAAATAAATTTGGTGAGAAAATGGCCTGCGAGCCTAGTCGTTTCTTAGAAGAACTGCCTGAAGAACATGTGCAATGGGCTGACCGGGAAGAGGTATCTCCTGAGCAAATGCAGGAAACAGCTCAATCTTATATCAGTAATCTGCAAGCTATGTTGGATGAGTAATCAGCTACCTGTTTTCTGATTTATTATTATTGATATCAATCAAGCTCTACCAAGATTTTAATAATACGCATTGGCAAACACAATTGCGGCATGTAGTATAAAAAATACTAACCATAAAGAAGAAAGGCTCTATCATGTTTTATACACTAAAAAGAATTCAATGGATTTCAGTATTACTCATTGCTTTTTTAGTCGCTTCTTGTGGTGGGGATGGAACAAACCAAAAGGATACTCAAAAGCCTGTTATTACCCTAAATGGGGCCAGCATAATAAACCTTGCCAAAGGACAACCCTACACAGAACTCGGAGCAACCGTAAGCGATAATATAGATTCGAATTTAACCATAAAAATTACCGGAACTGTAGACAGTAACACGGTGGGAACCTATATTATTTCTTATTCAGCCCAAGATAAGGCAAAAAACAAGGCCACCGCTAAAAGAACAGTCAATGTTGAAGCCCTAGCGTGTACCCAAGTAATAACCCTTGCATTCAACCCTACAACCAAAGAAGAAAAAGAGTTTGCAACGCCGTGTGATGTACCTGATGGATGGATTATTGTTAGTAGGTCATACGGAAAAGCTGGAAATAATGCAATAGCGCCTATTATTACAGAACCTCTCAATGGTAATGCTGTTGCTATCATGCCCAAAGGAGTAACTTCTGAAAACCCTATTCCCGTTGTGTTTTTTGCGCCTGGTTTTAAGGGAACAGATTATAACAAATACATAACGCTATTAAACTTCATCGCAAGTCATGGTTATGCGGTTATTTTTGCTAAAGATTTTTCGGGTATGAATTCAGATGGCATGATAACTAGCTTCAAGCAGATGGTTGCCAGCCCAAGTATCAGTTCGCTGATTGATACGACTCGAATCGGCGTTATTGGTCATTCTTCTGGCGGTGGACATACCTTTAAAATTCTAAGCAACTTCAAGGAAACCAAAGGTTGGGGAGAAAATGGGCGCTTCATTTTAGCACTAGAGCCTTGGTTTGCCCTGGGCATGCATGAAACTAACATGAAAGCACTACCGGCCAATACTAACGTGGTATTCCAGCAATACGGAGAGGGAGGAAATAACACAAGAAACAATACCGATCCTCGAATACCCCTCACCCTTTATTATTTATTAGAATCAATTAGTGATAACCAAAAAGATTACCAAATCTTTGTAAATGCTGACCATGGATACCCTTCTGGTAATAATGATTATAGTGATAAGCAAGGGATCCTGAAAACACTTGATGCACTTATGGAGGTTACGTTTAAAGGCAGCCCAGGTAAAGGGTCACAACAACTAGCCTTAGAACTTGGAAATGACGACCCGTATAACGATGGCCATGGAATACAAGTCGTTAACTTAATTTCTAACTATAAGTATAAATGTAATGGCTCAAATACATACATTAATCATTGTGCTATTCACGCAGGAGCACGTAACCCTGAGTCTACTTTCACCTCCATCCCAACTAATACCGAAATAACAAAGCCTGAACTAAAGGCAGAGTATATTGACCGTGAGTTTGGTAAGAAGGTTATTAGGCTTACAGACAGGATCAACCAAGATGATGACCCAAAAGTAAACGCCGATGGTAGTAAAAGACCGCGTGCAAATGCGCACCCCTACCCCAAAACACAAGCATGGAACAGTGATATGACGATGCTAAAGTTAGGTTACCGTTTCTATGACGCATCTACACTTGATGAGATTTCTTTAAAAAAAGACACAGGTGATACTTATACAGCAGAGACTAATAACCTATCTGCTTTAAATAGAATCAATGGGTCTCTTGATGAGAAAAAATGGTCAAATATAACACCCAATATTTTCTACGGAGTTTATAACGGCTCAGGTAGCTATAACGGAAATTTATTTAAGGGCATCATTAATAGAAAAAATAAAACTATTCATTATGAACTTGTAAAATCTTTTGCATCCAATGATTATAGTTTTGATCGGTTTACGCTTGGAAAATATGAGGGCAATATTGACTTTAATGATCAATACGTAGCATTCGCGGCACGTAAAAAAGGGTTTAAATACCTTACTGCAATTGTTTATGATATTAAAAATAATAAAGTTATTAGAATAAAGGACTTTCCGAGTATTGCGTGGCCTGATCAAGGCCAAGTGTTTGATTGGCTATCTATCTCACCGTTTGGCAACTATGTGTTATTTAGTACTGACGATAAAATATATAAATATGATAGAAACTTAAACTACCTTGGGCAACTAGCACAAAGTGGTGGGCATGGTGATTTAGGCGTTGATACTGATGGTATTGAGGCATATGTACAATACGAATATGGAGCTAATAACGGCATTTGGATTTATCGCTTGAGTGATAACAAACGTATCCGCTTATTACCTGATAAATACAATGGTGGACATATATCTTGCAGAAATTACAATTATCAAGGATGGTGCTATGCCAGTACCACAGAACCTGGCTATAAAGAAATCATAGCTATTAAGCTCGACTATACTGGACCCGATAATCATATTGTACAGCGTATCGTGCAAACGCAAACATCAGCATTACGGAACTCTATGGGCAATGTCAGCCCAGATGGTAAACAAGTATTATTTGAAAGTGATTGGCGAGATGCCAACATTCACTGGACAGAACGTGACACCTATTTGGTAAAATAAGGAATAAGAACAACCTAATTAATTTGATTAGGATTTAGAGCCAATCAATAAACTCTAATCATTAGCTAATAATCCTAAACAATTAATTTCTAAAAGTATTGCCACAAAACTGACAGCGAGAAAAACTAATATCTGGTAGCGTTGAAGCTTCTTGGGCGGGTGTTAAATTAATTATATTCGTACTCCCGCAACTGCTACATACAAGTCCTGAGCTATTTTTTGCCTCATACCGACTACCTTGTACGCCTTCAATACGAATATTTTTTGGTTTTTTATTAGCGGAAATAAAAGTCACATCTACCGTCTCATCCTTATCAACCGTATTTTCCATCAATGCCAAGGTAGGAAAGCTATGTTCATGTGATTCTATTAATTTATGGCACTGCTTTCTAAAAGGCTTTAATAAGCCTTGCTTATCAAGCTCAGCTCGAAATTCATTTAATAATTCACTAACCGGTACCTTTGCTTGGTAGTCAGGCTGCATAAAGCCAAAGAGATACAGCTGGTGCTTAGCCCAACGTAGTAAAGATTCATCATTCAAACAAAGTAACTCTTGCATTGCTAATAAACGTAGCAACACCAAGTGATCGTCCGAACTGATATTAACTAGTGACTTAGTATCAAAAAACTTTTTAAATTTCTTCCATGGCAAGTTATTCGCTAATACCGATACAGAACTAATAAAGTGTGAGTCAGGTGCAATATAAGCACTACCTTTTCCCATTTCTTCAGCAACAAATAAATTCAATGTTAAAACCTCTATACAATACAATGTACTAATAAAAACAGCACGAATAAGAATAGAATAAAGACTCCACATTGAAAGTAGTAGTTCACTCTTGTGGCTTGGTAGAGATATGCTGACGAGCGGATAATTGTTTTTTTATCTCAGATAAGGTCAACCGATGATTTTTTTGCAACATTATTCCTAATATAGCGTGGCTGAGCCTGCTCAGGAGACACAAAGTTACCTTTATTTAATTGCGGCAAAGCGAGCTCTGCAACCTGTTCCGCGGAAGGAAAAGCCCCTCTGATGAGCGTAATGTTCTTTGGTATATCACTAAAATACACCTCCCAGCCATTACCAATAGCTAGTGAGGCTTGCGGGGTACTTTTTGAGCCAACAAGCTGCTGTGGGCTTGTAACCTGCTCTTTTCCTTTTAATACTAATATCCCTTGTTGACGAACAAATTCCCCCCAGTAAACCTCATTCATTCTTGCATCTAATGCCGCAATAACGGTCTGACCTTCTTCTAAATTATTTAACGTTGTTTGAGCCAATGATTCTAAGGTCGAGACGGGGATGACAGGAATATCACCCGCAAGCGCTATGCCTTGTGCAATTCCTGATGCAATTCGCAAGCCCGTAAATGCTCCAGGGCCACGTCCAAAAGCAATTGCGTCAACTTCTTTTAACGAGCAATTAGTTTCTTCTAAAACTTCATCCAACATGGGTAAAATAAGCTTGGTATGCTCACGTGGTGCATGCTGAAAACGTACTGCTATATCTCGAGCATTATTTGAATTATCACTTTGCAATAATGCCGCAGAGCAGGCTTCTGATGCTGTTTCTATAGCAAGTATATTCATTCTCTTAGACCTTTTTAGACGCTTTTTTTACAGTTTTATTAGTGCTTTTTCCCCCACTTTTTTTAGAGACATTTTCGGCGTTATCAGCAACTTCATTTTTTTCTTTCTTAATTATATCAAAAAAACGTTCAACCACTTCCTGCTTGCTAGTACGCGGCACTCTGGGTAAGCTTTCTAAAAAGGTTGATCCATAAGACTTCGTACGTAAGCGAGGATCGCAAATCATTAATACGCCCTTATCATTATCATCCCGAATTAACCGCCCTACCCCTTGTTTTAAGGCTATTACTGCCTGAGGTAGCTGATACTCACCAAAGGGGTTGCCACCACTTTCTCGAATAGATTTAATGCGTGCTTCTAGAACTGGATCACCAGGTGATGCAAACGGCAACTTATCAATAATCACACAGCTTAAAGTATCACCGCGCACATCCACACCTTCCCAAAAACTGCTGGTACCTAAGAGCACTGCATTGCCTAATTTTCGAAACTTTTTAATCATATCCGCTTGCGATGATTCACCTTGCACCAAGATAGGATAATCAATTTCATCCTTTAATAAAACTGCTGCTTCATTTAATGCACGGTAACTGGTAAATAACATAAAAGTACGGCCTTCTGCCGCATTAATCACGGGTATTGATGCTTCAACCAATGCGGGTACAAAGTCCACATTCTGTGGCTCTGGCATATCAGGTGGCGCATACAGTAAAGCGTTATGCCAATAATCAAATGGGCTATCTAATAAAAGCTCTGACGGTGATTCCATGCCAATACGGCGGGTAAAGTGATCAAACTTTTTACCGACTGCAAGTGTGGCTGAGGTTAATATCCAAGCACACGTCCAGCTTTCCAAATGCTTTTTAAAGGTTTCGGAAATATCTAAAGGTGTAGAAACCAATGAAAATGAGCGGGTGTAGGTTTCATACCATTGTACCGTTCCAGCCTTGGGGTTGTTTAAGTTATCAAGGCGCTGCTTTTGAATTTGTACTCGCTCAAAGCATGATTCTAAGCCTTTACTACGCTCAGCAGCTATTTTTAACATAGGTACTAAGTCTGATAAAATAACGTCCAAGTTTTGCATTTCTTGCTGAATAGCAGGTTTGTCTTTGATTTTATACCACGGTTCACGCAAACCCGGTTTATCCATCGCAAGGCGTAAATCCATCACACATTTTTCAAGTTTATTCAGTTCATCACGCAACTGACCCATATCAGACGCATTACTTAAGCTTTCTGCTAATGTATCACGCGCAAACTCTAATAGCTGACGACTGCTTAAAGTTTCACTAAAAAAAGTGGATGCGATCTCAGGTAGTTGATGCGCCTCATCCAAAATTACAGCATTTGCGCTGGGAAGTAACTCACCAAAACCTTCATCTTTGAGGGCTAAGTCAGCAAAGAAAAGGTGATGATTAACTACCACTACATCAGCTTCTTGCGCTTCACGACGTGCTTTTACCACAAAACAGGTATCATAATCGGGACAATCCGTACCAAGGCAGTTATCAGCAGTTGATGTTACTTGTTGCCAGATTTCGGCATCACGCGGTACTGAGCTAAGCTCTGAGACATCACCTGCATAAGTCATTGGCTCCCAGTCTGTTATGCGTTGTAAGTAACTTAATGAGCGTCTGTCATCAAAGCGCCCATCTGAACGAGCTAGACCTAAACGATGCGTGCATAAATAGTTGGCTCGCCCTTTTAATAAGGCGATTGAGGTATCTGTTTTTAGTGCTTTTTTAACTAACGGCAGATCTTTATTAAATAGCTGGTCTTGAAGTGTTTTTGTACCGGTCGATACGATTACCCTACCACCAGATGCAATTGCAGGGACTAGATACGCAAAGGTTTTACCTACCCCTGTGCCTGCCTCGATAACTGCGGCAGAGTTACTATTAATCGCATCACCGACAGCGCATAGCATGTCTTGTTGCTGCTCTCTGACTTGAAAGCCTGAAATTGCTTTTGCTAAGGGACCATCATCTGAAATTAGGTGTTTCCAATCGGCATGTGTTTTAGGCTGTTTCATTGCCGTGATTGTAAGTGAATAATCAAACATTTGTTGAATAAATTATTCACCTGCAGGCATTATGGATTCATTTTTATATAATCATCAGCTTCTTTAACAGCAAAGGTATCTCCTGATTTTTTACCAGCTTGCTTTATTAAGCGCCAATTTCTTGCCGTTAAATCATCATCGCGACTAAATTGGATCGCTTTTCTAGCCATACTTATTGATTGCGAATAATTTGATTGCCCGTAATGCGCTTTAGCCAATAGTGTCCACAATTTAGGATTTTCTGGATCTATACGCAAGCCACGCTCGATTTTACTCTCAGCTGTTAGGTGCTTTCCTACCATCATCTCAGCACTTGCTTGTAAAATTAATGAATCTACCGCGGATGAGTTGGACCTTTTTTCTATCGAGGGATTTCGAGTTTCAGCATTACTTGAACTCGTTTTATCATCAGGAATGGAGGCGTATGGATCATTAACTTCTCGCCGTTTTTTTTCTAGCTGAATCATCGCCTTATTAAAAGCAACTTGCTCTTCATCAGTTAAGACTCGAACATCTGGTTTTGACTCACTATATCGTTTTACTTGAGGTTTATAGGGTTTTATAACCTTTACAGGCTTCTTAATTACCGGTGTTCTAGGAGTACTTAAAGTCGGACGTGAGCTTATAACAGTGCTCTTTAGAGTTGGTTCTATTTTTTGTGGATAATGCTGTTTATCTGACTCGTTTATTGAACAGCCCCCCAAAATAATCAGAAAACTAACTCCAACCACTCGACTCAAATTAATATATTGCATTATTACTTTCATCGCTTTAATAGGTCTCCTATCCATGATGTATTGTCTGCATTGGAAGGAACTGATTTTTTAGCAGGGGTAGTAACTTTCTTATTTTCATTCCAGATTTTAGCATTACCATTTACTTTCCCCTTCGGGTTAAGTTGCCCCAACGCTTTTTGAGTTGCAGAATCAGACCATGTCGGTGCATCCGATTGATAATATATTTCGGCTTCAGGTGCCAAACATTTATTCACTTTGCTTGGTTCCGTCCCCACTATAAAAGGTAACGTTTCAGGCTTTCCGCAACTCGCATTATATAAAAATCCTGTATCACGATCTAACTTATAGTATTTAATATTACGTGGCTTTTTTGGTTTAAACGGTTTGGTATGAATACGCTTCACAAAGTCCGCCCAAACACGCAAAGCACCATCAGATCCTGTAAAATCAGTTGGTTTATTATCATTCCTTCCCACCCAAGCTGTCACCACATGTTGCCCTGTAAAACCTGAATACCAACTATCTATATTTTTATTCGTTGTACCGGTTTTACCTGCAGAGTTTTTCCACTTTGGTAAAGCTACACTTAAATAACGTGCCGTACCTGTTTTAGTTATTTCATTCATCGCGTGAGTTAATAGATAGACTAACTCCTCAGGAACAACTTGCTTAACTTGTAATGGATAGCGTTTAAGCGTTTTTCCGTAGGAGTTCATTACACTGCGTATTGCCTTTAAAGGCGTATAAGTCCCACCTGATGCCAATGTTTGATAGACTTGGTGTACTTCTATTGGCGTAAGCTGCAAGGCGCCTAATAACAAAGAGGGATTTGCGACAACAGGTTTATTCAAGCCCAATTTATGTAAAGTGGTAATCACATTTTCTAAGCCCGATGTAATTCCAATTCGTACCGTGGGCGTGTTAACTGAATGAACTAAAGCCTGCTCAAAAGACATCATACCTTCAGTTTTTTCACTATAGTTTTTGGGCTTCCATATTTTTGTTTTGGATAACCGAACCGTGACGGGACCACTGTTAATGGAGCTGCCCATGGTATACTGACCACTCTCTAAAGCCGAAAGATAAACCACTGGTTTTATCAATGATCCTATCTGACGTGAAGCACTCAATGCACGATTGTAGCCTTGAAAACGCGCATTTCTCCCACCCACTAATGCCAATATTTCTGCACCTTGCACACTAGTAACAACTAACGCCCCATCCAGTTTGTTTTTTTCCATGCGGCTAGATTTTTCTAGTTTAGCTATTCGTTTAGAAAGCACTTTTTCAGCTTGTAGCTGAATAATAGGATCCATCGAAGTGAAAATTAATAAACCTTCAGAGCGCAAATCTTCTTCTTTATAATCTCGTTGTAACTGTTGACGTACTAAATCTAAGTAAGAGGGAAAGGGACTAACACTAGGTGGGGCTATCTTAGTAACACCTAGGGGACGCATTTTTAATTCTGCCGTCAACTTGTGATCTAAAACGCCTTCATTTGCCATGATATCTAATACTAAATTTCTTCTTTGCAAAGCCCTTTCTGGTCTCCGCCTAGGGTTATAATAGGAAGCACCCTTTGCCATTCCAATTAACAATGCAATTTGCTCTGGCCTTAGTTCATTAATAGGTTTATTGAAATAAAACTGCGATGCTAAACCAAAGCCATGAACCGAACGTTGTTTATTTTGACCTAAATAAATTTCATTAACATAAGCTTCGAGAATTTCTTTTTTTGAATAATGAGTTTCAAGTAGCATTGCCATTGTTGCTTCATTAATTTTTCGTTTATAACTCCTCTCATTCGAGAGGTAAAAGTTTTTAACCAGCTGTTGCGTTAAGGTACTACCACCTTGTACCTTACGACCTGCTTTAGCATTTGCCATTACTGCTCGTATGATTGACTTAGGGTTCACGCCAAAGTGCTCGTAAAAATGCCTATCTTCTACTGCAACCAAGCCTTTTTCCAATAATTCTGTCTTCTCGTTGAGCCTAACTAGGACGCGGTCTTCATTGTGATGCGGATAAAAGTTCCCAATCAACACAGGCTCTAAACGCATTAAAGTAAGTGGCTCATTACTCTCCGTATTCGATAAGCTAACTATTTTATCTTTTTTTAGTTCTATTCGTATGCGACGAGATATTTCCTGGTCTTCTGCAAATTTGAAACCACGAGTCTGTATGATAAAGATATTTTTCTTTCGTTTAAATTGACCTGTACCCATTACATGAGTCACATAACTATAATTCAATAACTGTAGCTCTTTATGTAAGTCATCTGGCTTTAATATTTTCCCTTCATACAGCTCTAACGGCCGTGCGAAAACACGTGCAGGTAAAGCCCAGCGTTTACCCTCAAACTGTTTTCGAACAATATCATCTTGCTGTAAAACATAAACAGCGGCGAGCAACGCACCCACAACGATACCGACTAAAATAGTAATACGCATAATGCGCCAGAGACCACCCAACATGCTTGATGCAATAGAAGATATTCCCGTTGAAGGGATCACTGACTGTTTATTATTTTTTTCATCTCCGTCAGTAGAAGCTATTTTTTCTACTTCGCTGGTGTCACTATCACCTAATCTAGAGTGTAGTTTATTATCACTGACTAGCTCTGACTGGCTCTCATTAAGTGCATCTAATTCTTCCGTGACATTTAACTCAGAAGAATCTTCAGTAATAATATCATCTGAACCTAACTGTGACTGATCTTTTTGATCTGACAAAAAATACCCCATTACCCTTTTCAGGACTTAATATCAACACCAGCATTATTATTTGCAATATGACTGATTAACAACATAATTCTACAATATCTAAAAATAAACTGTAAATAAAATACAGTTAATGCTTTTTGCACGAAGTACGTAATAAAAACTAACGTATATTAGCTATTATTCATAACATTCAGTTTAATAGCAGAGCTATTTAACTTGATATAGTAAACAAATGAAATCAGACAGTTTTTATTGGTCAAATCTTTTGTGTGACAATCTCATTATGTTTCATTCAGCTAGTAGTAATCATTTAAAACCTATACTCACATTGCATAAATTGAACTTGTTACTAATTTAACAAACTAATTTACATAATAATACAAGTAAAACAATAAGCTAAGCAAATGATAAAAGTAATAACATTAACAATATTAACAAGTACAATACTCTTTATAAATGGATGCACCCAGCTAGCTAAAGAGAATTCTGGTCAGCGTACAAAATCTTATGCCTATCGCACACCAAAGCCTCAAGAGTATACGAAATATCAACCACAGCTTAAACAACAACAGAAAAACCACGTACAAACCAGTCAATCTGCTCCACTAGAAGCAAACTACCCACTTAGCGCTCACTCTTCAGTAAGAAATAAAATGGTTGGCATTATAAAAACCACACTGGGAGTCCCTTATAAATGGGGAGGTAACAATCCACAATATGGTTTTGATTGTAGCGGTTTAATGAGTTACGTTCACAAAAATGCAGGGATTAAAATCCCCAGAACGACGGCCAAACAACGAGATAATAGCCATACGTTAGACTATAACCAACTTCAGCCTGGCGATATGCTGTTTTTTAAAATAAATAGCAAAACAAATCATGTCGGCATGTATATTGGAGAAAGAAAGTTTATCCATGCTCCATCAAGCGGAAAAACCGTTACTATTGCGACTATGGATTCATCTTATTGGTATAAACGATTTGTTAAATTTGGCACTTATATTGATTAAGGAAAGCCTGATTAAGTCCCATAAAATTCTGTAAGTCTCTAGGGCAGTATATCCTAGGCGTATTTTGAAATAAATGCTTATTGCCTTCATGAGAAATACAACAACGGAGATGCTGCCCTAGAGCCTTACCCTTTGGCGTTGCCAGAATTTATGGGACTTAATCAGGCTTTCCTTAAACGATTAACAGTCAGCATGACCTTTATCTTACCTGGAACAAACATCAAAAATATTCATTATAATCAACATATTATACAATTAACAGTGATAAAGTTACGGTAACTTCCATATTGTGACTTAGAATTCATACAGCATAGTTTTATAGTTTTCACCCAATGATAATTAATGAGTGGTGGAAATGCTATATTCAACTATTATTTCACATATGTCAGAAGCCTTAGCTGAAAGCAGATTTCGATTTAAACAACTACGCGAAATGGAAAAGTCTGTTGCATGGGGAGAACTTACACAGCTTATAGAGCCACATTACTTAATATCAAAAAGTGGTCGTAACTTAGTCATTCCAGTAGATACGATGATTCGTATATTCTTCTTACAACACTGCTATATGATGACTCCTGCAGCAATCGAAGAGGCATTATTTCAGGTTGAAGAGTTAAGAGACTTTGCTTTGATTAATATAGCTACAGACCTAATTCCTTGCGAAGAAAACATTGAAGCCTTCTCATTACTGATCAATGAAAAGGAGGGTTTAGTGGGCCATGTATCAAAAACTATTAATGAAATACCAAAAGAAATAACTCTTTAGAATCTAGGCAACCTAGTTGAATTCTGCGAGCTTACTCAAGCACATGTCCTAGGTGTACTTTTTCGAGAACGAGGCTCACTTGCAAAAAACACATTAAAAACTAAACATTATCCCTTGAAATAAATTTACCCGTTGCAGTATGCACTTTAATAATTTCGCCTGTTTCTAAATACTCTGGAACTTGCACTATTATTCCTGTTGATAGTGTTGCTGGTTTGTCACGGTTTGTTGCGCTTGCACCTTTTAAGCGTGGGGCTGTCTCAGTCACCTTGAGAGATACTGTTGATGGTAGTTCAATACCAATAATATTGCCATCAAGCAATAATGCTGTTATTTCTTCAATACCTTCAGTGATATACCCCACCTGCTCACCTAAATCATCCATATTTAAGCTATGCTGAGAGAAGTCTTCGCTATCCATAAAAACATAGCTATCCCCATCAATATAAGAAAATGATACTTTGATACGCTGACAATCAGCTTCTTTAAGCATATCTTCCGCCTTGTGTGATTCGTCCCGTTTTTGCCCCGTTTGCAAATTAGTGTATCGGATTTTGTAATACGTAGATGCTCCACGTGATGATGGACTTTTACAATCCACTGTTTTAACCGCATGTGGCACGCCATCAAAGTCGATAATCATTCCACGTTTTAAATCATTGGCTCTTGGCATTTTTAATGCTTCCATCTAGTAATTTTCGAAATATTAAAGATACACTATAAAAGGTCCTACAGTTAAGACAATATTTGCTCATAACCTGAGTCGTGCAAGATCTCTATATAACGTTAATAAAAAATAAAAAAGCCTTGATTTAATATCAAGGCTTTAAGGTAAGAGTAAATAATTAAAGTCCGCGTAATATAGAAATTGGCGCAGTAACGGCAGGCAAATAATCAATAACCTTTCTTTCACGTACTTTAGAAGCATTCTTTAACACGATGATTCTGTCATCTCCGCGCAATATTGGGTCAGCAATTTTACCTAAACGAACTAAGTCTAAGTTTACGCTATGACGTTTACCATCACGAAAAAACAAAACATTACGAGACTCAGCTACGTTAGATAAGCCCTGCGCCATAGCAATCGCTTGTAAGAAACTTAAATTACCTTTAATAGGAAAAACACCCGGTGCTTTAACTTCGCCTTCTACTGTCACACGATTCTCTATTGCTTTATTCGTACGAGTTATGCTTACTTTCGGGTCCTGCATATACTGTTTTAAGCGTTGTGTGATGGTGTTTTCGGCTTGGGAAATACTGAGACCCGCTACTTTTACAGAACCAATTAGAGGCATTGAAATTAAACCGCTAGCTTCAACAATTAGCGCTTTTGCTGATAAATCAGCAACCTTAAAAACATTAATATCTAAGATATCATTAGCAGAAATAATATTTGAAGCAACTACCGGGGTAGCCCTAACCACTTTAGCATTATAAGAAGGTACTACAGATGCCGATGGAGTATTATTTAGCACAGCCACAGAACGTGCAGCAGCAGCTGTTTCTGCAGCAGTTGCTGGTTTGTTATATCGTGAACAACCATTCAGCAGTAACATCGTTACAACCAATGCAGTGAAACCTATTTTTAATCGTTTAATCATTTTAACCTCTATTTAATAAATCTATTAACACGTACAGGCTTTCTTATGGAAAACGTGATTATGTCATTTAGAATTTAGCGCAGAAAAACCACCTACCACTATTTTTCATGAAGTGAGGCGTAATAGTTATTACTACATTCGCTTATAAGTTCATTACAAACGAAGTAATAAATATTGCATCCATCATCGTGGTAAATATCGGCGGATTTGGCAAGCTGAAAATAATTGGACTCAATCAGGGCTTCCTTATTTATACCCTTGCGGATTATTGCTTTGCCAACGCCAAGTATCATCACACATTTCTTGTATCCCATTCTCAGCTTCCCAGCCAAGTAACTCTTTGGCCATTGCAGGGTCTGCATAACAACAAGCGATATCACCTGGTCTGCGATCAACAATCTCATAGGCTACTTCTTGACCAGAAGCTTCTGAGAATGCCTTAACCATATCCAGCACAGAATACCCTATTCCGGTGCCTAAGTTAACTGTGTATAAATCATCAACCTTATCATTTTCAAAGGCTTGTAATGCTTTTACATGGCCTTTAGCCAAATCTACCACATGAATATAGTCACGTACACCGGTACCATCAGTGGTTGGATAGTCACCACCAAAAACAGATAATTTATCTAGACGACCGACCGCAACCTGCGATATATAAGGCATTAGATTATTTGGAATATCATTCGGGTCTTCACCAATCAGCCCACTAATGTGTGCTCCTACTGGATTAAAATAACGTAATAGTGCAATATTCCAACTATCATCTGATACATAAATATCGCTTAAAATTTCTTCAATATGTAATTTTGAACGACCATAGGCATTGGTTGCACTGACAGGAAAGTCCTCCTTGATTGGAACCGTTTCAGGATCACCATAAACCGTTGCCGATGAACTAAAAATAATACGTTTTACATTATTGCGATTCATTGAATCAAACAAACAAACACTGCCCGCAATATTATTGTCGTAATACATGATCGGTTTTTCAACTGACTCACCGACCGCTTTTAAACCTGCAAAGTGAATCACTCCATAAATATCATGCTCTTGAAATACATTATCCAAGCCTTTGGCATCGCGCACATCTCCTTCAATAAAAGTGATCGTTTCACCACTAATTTCTTTTACACGATCTAACGAAACCGTTGAGCTATTACAAAGATTGTCATAGACGATCGGGGTATAGCCAGCTTTTAGCAATTCAATACAAGTATGTGATCCAATATATCCTGCTCCGCCAGTAACTAGAATATTTTTTTTAGTGTTACTCATGTTTTAAGCCTATTTTTATTTTGTAATAAACAGAGAGAGCAAGGTTACCGTCATGTATAAAAAATAGCCAGCTCCCCTCCGGAGAAACTAGCTATTCAGTACTATTTTCACGATAAAAAACAGCAACCGTTAAAAGAAAAAATCTGTTTATTTTTTACTTTTCTTTTTTGACTTCTTCTTTTTCTTGTCTTTACTCGATTTAGTACTCTTCTTTTTAGTTTTTTTCTTTGAGTCTTTTAATTTTTTAGACTTTGCTTTAGAACTCTTTGACTTTTTTGAAGCTTTATCAGAGCTTGTGCTGGATTTTTTAGCTTTTGTCTTACTAGGCGATGACTTACTCTTTGATGTTGTGGATTTTGCAGAAGACTTTTTAGTGCTTGATGACTTTTTCTTCGTCGTTGCAGAACCCATCTTGTAGCCTTTAGGGGCGCTAGCTTCACCACGTGACGTCGATATATTCTTCTTTAAGCCTTTAAAAACACCTTCACCAATACCTTCGACTTTCATAATATCTTTTACGTTTGAAAATTTACCATTTTTACTACGGTAAGCTACAATCGCTTTTGCTTTAATCGGGCCAATACCTACAAGGTAAGCACTTAATGCCGCAGCATTCGCTTTATTAATATTAACCGTGGTGCGTTTGTATTGTGATTTACCTTCAGCCGAAGAAGCTGACTTGGATATAGAAGGTGAATCCTTTGCCATAACTGGACCACTAACAGCCACCGATAAAACTAACAATATTAAAGCTTTGCGTAATGAAAAAATCATTTTTTTCTCCCTAAAGGTTATATGAAGATTATATGAGACCTTTGCACAAGTCGCTAGTCTCTATATAAAATAAATTGGAACTGCCTATAAGACAGCTTATTGCACCAATTGGTTCAAATTAAGTATTGGCAACAAGATTGAAAGAACAATCAATAACACCACCCCACCCATCACCAATATTAACAACGGTTCAAATAGACCCAAAATATTGGTCAACATAGAATCAGTTTCGCGCTCTTGTTGTTGCGCTGCTCGCTCTAACATTTCATCGAGCTTTCCGCTACTTTCACCACTAGCAATTAAATACACCGTCATGGGAGGAAAATAACCGGACTGCTCTAAAGCGCGATTAATGGGCTTACCTTCACGAACTTTTTTGGCCGCATCTTCAATCGCTTTACGCATCGGCATATTTTGCACCACCTGTGCTGAAATGGACATCGCATCCAAAATAGGAACCCCACTAGATGCCAAGATACTCAGCGTTCTAGCAAAACGAGCGGTGTTTAAACCGCGTACCATTTTTTTAATAACAGGAACTTTTAATAAAAAATCATGGTAACGATATTGCCATTTAGGAATCTTAATAGCCTGCTTAAACAGGATAAATGCCAACACGAAAAAGATACCAATATACAGACCATAATCTCGCACAAAATCACTCACCGTAATCAAACCACGTGTCATTGCAGGAAGCTCTTGCCCCATGTTATCAAATACATCAATAATTTTAGGCACGATAAAACCCAACAAACCGGCGACGATGAGAATGGATAAAACCGTTAATATTGCTGGATAAAACATAGCATTAGAGATGCGTTGCTGCGTCTCCTGACGTGTTTCAGTATAATCTGCCATACGATCGAGTACCGCATCAAGATGACCTGATTGCTCACCTGCCGCTATCGTAGCACGATACATATTGGGAAAAACAGAAGGGTACGTATTTAACCCTTCTGCCAGTGTATAACCTTCCACTACTTTAGAGCGTACCGCCGACAATATATGCCGAATATTACGTTTTTCAGTTTGTTTTGCGGTGGTCGCTAAGGCTTCTTCAAGTGGCGACCCTGATTCAACAAGCGTCGCTAACTGGCGTGTCATTAGCGCTAATTCAGCGGCTTTAACTCGCCCTGCTCGTACCGTTTTTTGTTTGTTTGAGCTTTCTGATTTTTCAACTTGAGAAACTTCTAACGGGGTTAAGCTGCTGTCACGTAGTAACTGACGTACTTGACGCGCATTATCCGCATCCAGTAAACCTGTTTCTTCTTTACCTTTCGCATTGAGTGCGGTGTATTCAAACGCAGGCATAGTCTTTAACTTTGGCTCGTATTTTTGGTGATACTACGAATCGTGCCCTGAGAATCTTGATTATTTTCTTTACTTTTATCTTCACGTGTCACACGAAAAACTTCTTCCAAAGTTGTTTTCCCTGCTAACACTAAGCGAATACCATCTTGGCGAATTGTAGGGACGTGTTGATGCACATAGTTTTCAACAACTTGTTCACTCTCCCCATCATGAATCATATTGCGGGTTGTATCATCTATTTCAACAAACTCATAAATTCCGTTTCGCCCAACATAACCTGTGTGGTTACATAAGCTACAGCCTTTATTATGATAAAGCGTTGGGGGGTTACTAGCGCTTACGCCTAACACTTCACAGGTCGCATCATCTGCCACATAAGACACACGACACTCGTCACATAACAAACGTACCAAGCGCTGTGCGATTACACCAATTAAGCTTGATGAAAGTAAAAATGGCTCAACACCCATATCACGTAATCGAGTCACTGCTCCGACGGCAGTATTCGTGTGTAACGTCGAAAATACCAAATGACCAGTTAATGATGCTTGCACTGCGATTTCAGCCGTTTCTAAATCACGAATTTCACCAATCATAACGACATCCGGGTCTTGACGTAAAATAGCACGTAAACCACGGGAAAAACTCATATCAACCTTATTATTAACCTGTGTCTGACCAATACCATCAATGTAATATTCAATTGGGTCTTCAATTGTCATGATATTACGACTGGTTTCATTCAGGTTACTCAATGCAGCGTAGAGCGTAGTGGTTTTACCAGAGCCAGTAGGGCCTGTAACCAGAATTATTCCATGAGGTTTTTTAATCAAGCTTTTTAATCGCTCATGGGTTGAAGGATCCATCCCTAAATGTTCTAGGTTTAACCGTCCTGCTGACTTATCCAGTAAACGCATAACCACACGCTCATTGTGCCCAGAGGGCAATGTCGAAACTCGAATATCAACCCCACGACCAGCTACACGCAATGAGATCCGGCCATCCTGAGGAATCCGTTTTTCGGCAATATCCATCTTTGCCATAACTTTTATACGTGAAATAACTAAGGCTGCCAAGGCGCGTGGAGGTTCTAAAATTTCGCGTAAAACACCATCGACACGCATCCGAACAACCATGCGATTTTCATAGGTTTCAATATGAATATCTGAGGCATTTTCTTTTACGGCTTGGGTTAACAGTGCGTTGATTAATCGAATAATCGGTGCATCATCTTCAGACTCTAATAAATCTTCTGGCTCAGGTAAAGAGTCTGCAACATCGTGTAAATCAAATTCATCACCGATGTCATCCATCATCGCGCTCGCACCCGCGCCACTACTATCGTATTGCCTGGCTAACATACTTTCAAAATCTTCATCTGCAACTAATTGAAAGTTCACAGGCTCTTGTAGAAAACGCTGAACCTCATTTGCTATAGACGGTGTTAAGCCTTTTTTATATTGCACCAACAATGGCGAAGCTTCACCGTTAGATTGCTCCAAACTACTCTGACGCTGTAGAACAACCCCATTACGCTTAGCAAAGCTATAAGGAAAATCTAAAAGCTTTTTCGGCTCTTCAACTTCATTCTCAAGTGTGCTTACTTCAATATCCATTTTTATTATTTTTCTATATTTCTACGACGCTGAGGCATAACATTTTGCATACGTTGTGGCATTGACTGTGCGCTCGCGCCTTTTACCGTAGGTCTTGTAGTGGCTTGTATCGCAGATGCCCTCTGTTGTTGTGCCATACGTATTTTTCTTGATTGCTGCTGAGCTAATTTAGCTTGCCTAATTTTTCTTTGATGCGCAAGTACCCGCTGCTTTTGCTCTTGAATAATAATTTGTTTTTTCTGTGCCTGGGTCATTTTTCTCACCAAACCGGAACGTAAGTTTGCAGGAAATTGTTTACCTCCACCTGGCAATAGTCCACGCTTACTAATTCGAGTTTCCTGCTGAGAGCGCCTGAGTTTATTGTATTTCTGGCGAGTATAACTATCGCCACTCAATACATCGCGCATAATTACAGGATGAATAAACACCATTAAATTTTGCTTATCTTTTGAAGTCGTAGTAGAACGAAAAGCACGCCCTACGACAGGTAAATCACCTAAGAAGGGCACCTTATTGTGTTTATCTCGATAAACATCTTCAGTTAAACCACCTAATACTAAAATCTGATCATCTTCAACCATTACACTAGTTTTAATGGAACGTTTCTTGGTGATTTTATCATCCGTTGATTGAGAGCCTTCTTCTAAACTTGAGCTTTCTTGTTCTATATCTAAGCGGATGCTAGTTCCATCATTGATTTGTGGTTTAATTTTTAGTGTTAAGCCAATATCTTTACGATCAATTGTTTGAAAAGGATTTGAAGGGGTCGTGCTTCCACCTGTGCCTGTATAAGAACCTGTCACAAAAGGTACATTCTTACCTACCACAATTTCAGCCTCTTGATTATCCATCGCGATCAAAGTAGGTGTTGATAATATATTTGTAGCTGCATCACCAGCCAAAGCATTTAGTAATACGCCAAACATCGGTTTTTTATCTTTACCTATGGCAAAACCAAGTACTCCACCATTACTGCTTAACAAGCCCGCTGGGTTTGCTAAACCACTTAAAATTGAAGGCCCAGCTGTTGAGAAGTTTGATGCACCAATTAAGCCAGAGCCGACACCTTTCGATCCACCAGCCGTACCCCCAGTAACTAATTGTAAACCTAGATTTTTAGACAAACCAGAGGAAACCTCTGCAATAATCGCTTCAACCAATACCTGGGCACGACGCACATCAAGCCGGCGGATAACTTTTTCCAAGTTCTTTTGGATATCTGGATCAGCGGTAATAATTAAAGAGTTCGTCGCAGGATCAGCTTGAATATCAATATTCGCTTTTTGCGTGCCAGCAGCCCCTTTTCTCGTCGGTTTTTTAGATTTTTGTGTTTTCGAAAATCCTGTTAGCACTTTTACCAAGTCTTCTGCTTTGGCATAGCGTAAATAAACCACTTTGGTTTTCTCAGCGATAGGCTGAGGTGTATCTAATTTTTTAATAATTTTTCGTACTTGTTGGCGAGATGATTTATCACCACTTAACAACAAACTATTGGTACGCTCATCTGCTGCCACCCTGTTTTTTGAAGATGCACCTTTAATGGAAGATTTTTGTAAAATTTGAATCGTCTTAGCTAACTTTTGAGCCGATGCATAACGTAGTGGAACAACCTCTAGCTCCTCATCATCCGCTCGATCCATCTTTCTAATTATTTTAAGAAGTCGATCAATATTTGCCGCACGATCTGAAATAACAATGGTATTACTCGGACCATAAGCCTGTAATTGCCCGGTACTAGGCACTAAAGGACGAAGAATTGGCACCAGCATTGCAGCTGGCACATGCTCAACACGAATAACGCGGGTGATTAATTCATCGGCATTACGTTTACGCTTAGGTTTTACTCTTCTCGCCTTGTTGTCTGTGCGAAGTAAATCTTGCGCAGCTTTATACAGCTCCCCAGAACCAATTTTCTTAGCATTGGATTCTCTTGCTTTTCTTGGATAATATTCATCATCACCCACTACTGGCACAGGTTGTTGCTTGGCTTGGTTAGACGGTACAATTTTGATTAAGTTAGCGCCCGAAGGTACTGCCGAAAAACCATGAACTTGCAAAATAGATAGAAAGGTTTCGTACAGCTCATCCTTATCAACATCACTACTAGTAATAACTGTAACACGACCTTTAACACGCGGATCAACTACAAAACTTTTACCAGTAATACGAGACACTGTTTCGATTAAAGTGGGGATTTCAACATCACGTAAATTAATTTGTGCGGAGTCTTCGGCGAAAACAACAGTATTCACTAACAAAGCAACACTACATAAACAAACAATTAACGACTTTCTGAACACATTCGGCACACTAAACAAACCCATTTTTACTCTCATTTTTAATTCTTAAGCGAAGCACTATCACTTATATTTTATAATTTGAACGACTAGCCCTAGACGATCAATTCAATACTAAAGCACGCACCTCAGCATGTTAAATTTTCCCATATATCCGATCCATTATACCACCCATCCCTTTCTATATCCTTAATAATATTCGTTTTAAACAAGAAACCTTGAAAACTTATAACTTGAAAAATGATTTTTCGCTCATACCCTAAACAAATGAATATTACTGCTGATGAAAACATTCCTTACGTCGAAGAGGCGTTTAACACCCTAGGGAAAGTCACTACCGTTAATGGCCGTACTTTATCATCAGATAAATTACAGACCACAGATATTTTATTAGTTCGTTCAGTGACTCAAGTAAATCAAAAACTTTTGCAAGACACGCCTGTAAAATTTGTGGCATCAGCTACTGCAGGCTTTAACCATATTGATTTAAAATACCTAGAAAAAAACAAAATCGACTTTGCTCGCGCCCCAGGCAGTAATGCAATTTCTGCAGCCGAATATGTTATGGCTGGCATCAGCCTGTGGTCATTACAAAATAATAAAGATTTAAACTCCTTAAGCATCGGTATTATCGGGTGCGGCAATGTTGGTTCACGAGTTAAACAATTGTGTGAAGATAGCGGTATACACTGCGTTATTAACGACCCACCTCTAGAAGAAAAAAAACCTGCACAATACGACTACTCAAGCATCGAAAAAGCTTTGGCCTGCGACATCGTTACGTTACATACACCCTTAACTTATGATGGGAATCACCCCAGCTACCGCTTGTTAAACAATAGACTGATTAGCATATTAAAATCAGGCACACTGTTTATCAATGCAGCGCGAGGCGAAGTTGTTGAAGAACCAGCATTACTGAAACGCATTAAATCCCATGATGACATCAGCTTAATTTTAGATGTCTGGGAAAATGAACCTAATATAGGCTTAGAGTTATTGCCTTATACACTCATAGGCACGCCACACATTGCAGGTTATAGCATTGACGGCAAGATTCGAGGCACCGAAATGATTTACAATGCGGTGTGTGATTTTTTAGGAGAAAAACCGCTATGGTCAGCACAACAAGTTGATTTTTCGAACAACCCAAGAACCGTGATAAAACTTTCTAGAAATCATGATAATCGCTCGACTCTTCTTAAAGCTTATAACATCTTACAGGACGATAATAATTTAAAAAGACTTCTAAAAAATAAGGCTTTGCAAGACGGGAAATATTTTGACTCCTTAAGAAAAAACTACCCAGCACGTCGAGAGTACAGTGATATTGAATAGCCAACTAAGGAGTTAACGAGAAGCTATTGCACGAAGCATGACGAATAAAAGCCTCAACCATTTTTATTTTCAGGTGGATTTCTTTGCCTAAACTTTCTCAACAACCAGCCTGCTGGCAACTCTTCACCTAATAAAACAGACTCAAGTAAATTAATATTTTTAACCAAGCGCATCATGTGCTGTCTCGCAGAATATGTTCCGCACATTAAAAAGCGATCATTTTCACGAATAATACGATTATATTCAGGCAAAAGCACATTGCCTTCACCACGGCGCAAAAATAAAGGTAAGGCGGCAATACACTCATTTTTAGCATCGCCTTTATTAAGCTGTTCACCATATAAAATATCTTCAACTAATACCTGCTGAGTCTCTATCATTTTATACAAGGCTGGAGTTTCATTCTCGTTGACAGTTAACTCCCATAATTCGGGGATTTCATCATCAACCACCCCGACAATTCGACTCACTAACTCATTCGCTTTGTCATTATTAAACCGTGAAACAATGCGCAAAAAATCACCCAACATCGGAGTTCGAATGAACGCAAAAATAGTATTTGAAATGACATTTCCACGTTGCATTAGCATATCTAAATCAGCAGCTTGAAAAAGATGTGTATTTTTCTCTTCATTTTGTCTTGCCACCCGAAAAACATCGGGGTTTAACTCTTCAGCAGTCATTAAAATAGACAGATTATTGGCATCAACATCAGTCCCTGCAATGATTCCAACGGCATCCTTAATTCCTGACTTCGTTAAGGTGTTCGCCTCTGTTGGACGACCAATAACAGAGCCTGAAGGCAAGTCCCTTACCTTACGATTAGGCTCAATCACACGTAGTGGCACGCCTTCATCATCAAGGTGTTCATACAATGAGCGTCCAAAACGTCCAAAACCACATATAATCCACATGCCTTGTTTTGCCTCTGGAGGCTCACAAATCTTTTGCCCTGATACACCTGTCATCCAATCATACAAACAAAACAAGCTTGGTGAACGCAATGCTAACGCTAAACGCGATGAGAATGTTTCAAAGGGGTTTATCACTTCATTAGCACCAAAAGAAAGGATATTAGCCTCAGCCTCTGGTGTTTCTGCGCGAGCAATTAGCCGTAAATCTGGGTTTAACAATTGCGCCACAATCGCTACTGTTAGATTAACCGAGTCTTCATTCGCTAAGGTTACAATACCTTTACACCAAGGGTGCTTGATACCTGCCATTTCCAAAACTTCTGACTGAGAACCATCGGCACACAGACTTAACGGCGGCATTTTAAAGTCATCCGCTTCGAGATCATTAATCCGCTCTTCGTCGGGATCAATAACCACCGATAAAATATTTTCTTGCGATAACGAATGCGTTAATTGTGAGCCTGTATCACCATAACCACATATAATATAAAACGGCTCACGAATACTTTTGACTCGTCTTAAAAAACTACTTTTTTGCATTTGTTGGCGAAATACACGATCTTGAAAAACTCCCAATAACATACCAATCCCATACAGCCATGCAACCACAGTAGCGTACATAGTAATTAATGCCCAATACCGCTGTGCATCTGTAAAAGCATAAGGGATTTCGCCAAAACCAATGGTTGTTGCCATAAAACTTACAAAATAAAACGCATGAAAAAATGACATTTTCCAAGGTTGACCTTGATCATCAACCCCAGGAATAAGCACAAAGCCCAATATTGAAACTGCATAAACCATGATTAATACGATCAATGGTGAACGCAGCCGTCTAAATAGTATGTAAAAGAGATTTGACATTGTTATGAAATACTAAACGATGTTCCCCTATCGCCGTACTGATATAGTCTCAGAAACCAACAAAACCACCGAAATGATATTTGCCAACAATGCGCCGCCTGATAAAGATACGACGGTTGATAAAGCGTCACCACCAAGTGTTTGACCAGCAATATGTTCTGTCATACCCCAAACGATGGCAGCAGCAATAAGTTGAAAATCTGCAACAATACTGGTTGCCAAAAAAACCGCACCGAGGTGCGAGCGATCACCCACTTTAAGTACCGTTGAAATTAAGCTCACCACAATAGCAGCATAAAGTTCATAAATATTATGATGACTTGCGTTATCCATCCCGCCAAGAAAAAAGCCAAAATTGAGGGTTAAGGCCAGTACGATAAAAAAGGCAAAAATTACTTTTTCTGAATTCATAGTGAGTCCATTAATTTGAGTTTAATTATGTAGAGGGCAAGGTTACACCACGCTGACCTTGATACTTTCCGCCACGATCTTTATACGAGGTATCACACACTTCATCCGATTCAAAAAAGAGCATCTGCGCTATACCTTCATTGGCATAAATTTTTGCCGGCAACGGCGTGGTATTGGAAAACTCTAAGGTCACATGCCCTTCCCATTCTGGCTCTAGCGGCGTAACGTTAACGATAATACCACAGCGAGCATAGGTTGATTTACCCAAGCAAATGGTTAGTACGCTGCGAGGAATACGAAAATATTCAACGGTGCGCGCTAAAGCAAATGAATTGGGCGGAATAATACAAACATCCGATTGAATATCAACAAAGCTGTCTTCATCAAACGACTTAGGGTCAACGATAGCAGAGTTAATATTGGTGAATATTTTAAATTCATCGGCACAGCGCACATCGTAGCCATAGCTTGATGTACCGTATGAAACAATCCGGTTGCCCTCTTCCTCACGCACTTGACCCGCTTCAAATGGCTCGATCATACCCTGCTCTTGCGCCATTCGGCGTATCCACTTATCTGACTTAATACTCATGCTGACCTACTTTACCCATAAACCTATATTAAAAATTAACGAATTGCTGTTTTACCGGCACGTTGAAAGGGAATATTAAACCACGGTAAATGCACCGAGCCATCTAAGGAATAATCCAGCTCGCGACTGCGCAATAAACCAGGAATCATGTTTAGCATATTGCTAAAACTCAAGGTTATAGGTACTGCTACTTTTTGTGTTTCACCTGATTTAATCGTCACTTTATGTTCTTTATCTCCTTTAGCAACCTGCACACCGTTTAAACTCAAACCATAATCAAAACCTGCCAACGGAATCGGGAATTTATTCGGGTTTTGAATATTTAAAATGATAGTTGCTGAGCCACCACTTAAATTTAAACTACCCATTTCTAACTTATGCACCTGCACTTTTGGCGGCTCAACCAAACCTTTAATGCCCGCCGATGAACAGGCACTTAACAATGAAACAATAAAAGCTAACATGATGAGTATTTTACGCATTTGAATTCTCCCTTATCAATTTTAATGCAGTTTAAATCAAAACGCCGGTGATTGCACTTTGCTTGATTTATTTGATTATTGGTTGTTGAGAAAGAACCCTAATTAGCCTGGTGGCCAACTCAAATCGCGCCCTGCTAATAGATGCAAATGAACATGAAACACCGTTTGCCCCGCCGCTTCACCGCAGTTCATTACCGTACGATAGCCTTCTTCGGCAAAGCCTTGTTGTTTAGCGATATTTTTTGCAGCGACAAACAAGCGCCCCATAGTTTTAGCATCACCATCTTGCACATCGTTGATCATCGCAATATGTTGCTTAGGGATAATTAAATAATGGTGAGGTGCAACGGCATTAATATCTTTGAAAGCATAAACAGTATCATCTTCGTACACTTTATCCGATGGGATATCGCCCTTAATAATTTCACAAAACAAACAGTCTGTCATTTCATCACCTTTGTGGTTTTCAGTCTTAACCCTATACTATTTCATAAGCAAAGAAACCGCCAATAAAACAAAGATTTATAAAACGCTTTAATATAGAATTAAATTTTTGATATTATGAGAATATTCTGTGAAATCAACGTCTAAACACTTGCATAAACACCTACTACTTTCCTTTTTGTTTACCGTGATTAGTATAATTCAAGCCCAAACAATTCATGCAGAAATTGCACCAGCCTATACCGCGCCCCATTCTAATTGGTATGATTTAGAGTCCGAACATTTCCACATCCTCCACGATAAAGGTGATTTAGCGGTTGCTCAACAAAGCCTTAAGATTGCAGAAGCAAGCTACAATGTATTAAGTCAGTTTTTTAAAGTAGCACCCGAAGGAAAAATCTATATTGGTTTAGCTAACACCTTTGACTACAGTAATGGTTTTGCGATGATTGCACCCCGTAATGCGACCTTAATAAATACAACACCACCAAGTTCTGGCGCGTTACTCTCTTCAAGCAACTGGTATGAAAACGTCATTACACATGAGTTAGTGCATATATTTCATCTCAATCAAGTGACGGGAATACAAAAAACACTGAGTAAGGTTTTTGGCAAAAGTAATTTCTTTTCCCCTCATAACTTTCAACCCGGCTGGATTATAGAAGGGCTAGCAACCTATCTTGAAACCAGCTATATCAAAAACACTCGCGCTGCTTCGCCCTATTACGAAAACTTAATGGCAAACGAAGTTCAAAAAGGGATACGCTCATTTGCTAGTATTAACGCGGGGGCGACTCACTGGCCCTACGGCAGTGATTATTTATACGGCAGTTACTTCTTTTTATTTTTAGAAGAAAACTACGGGCGAGAAAGTATCAAAAAAATGGTTCAAAGCTATAGTGATAATAATATTCCTTTTCGGATTGTTAGTAACACCATCCCAGCGACAGGCAAACCGCTGACGGTATTATGGCGCGAATATACTCAGTGGTTAAACCAGCGCTTTGCTTATGCCAAACTTAAAAGCAGCAAATCAAACAATACGCCGAAGACAGTTAAGAACAAAAATAATAACCAAGAAAAGATTTTTTCGCATTCAGCTTTTATCAACAGTCCTTTAAGCACTAATGGAAAACTCTATTACATCCAGAATGATCGCCTTAAACACCCTAGAATCATCGAGCAGCAAGCCAACGGTAAAAAGACAGACTTAGGTAAAATACAAAGTGGTCGATTACTTGATAGCCACGTTACATCAGGCATTTTACTGAGCCAAAGCAGTGCTTGCTCACCGTCTAAACTATTTTCTGACTTATATATTTTAAACCCTAGCAGCAAACGTTTAACACGCATTACGCGTTGCGCTCGATATTACAACGCAACATGGATGGCGGATGGTGAGCACATTGTGGCATTTAAAAAACATGGCTCATTTTCATCAATGGAGTTATTAAACAAGCAAGGTAAACACCTTCGCACCTTAAGTACAGGAGCTTCAGGGGATAATACCAGCTGGATTTCCCTTGACGGTGCAAACGATAATACTCATATACTCATCACACGAAAGCTGGGTGCAAACAATCACTTTGTGATTCAAGAGTTTAATACTAAGAGCGGAACATGGAAAACGCTTTTAAACAATGATCGAATTAAATCATCTGCCCGTTACATCAATAATGACCGTAATATTATTTACTCAACCGCAATACCTAACAGTAGCGCGACTGAAATTTTCAAATTAAATATAGCATCTAAAAAACTACAGCAGCTCACTCACTATAATGGCTTGGCTGAAAGCCCTGTTATGGATTTATCCAACGCTACACTTTACTTTATTGGCACCACTCCGACCGGCCCATCGCTATTTCATGTAAATGCACAACAGCAGAAACAAAATATCTCGCAGAAAGCTAAGCTGTTTGTACCACCTAAAGCTTTATCGAAACCCAAAAAGCTAGCCTTCATTCTACCCAAAAAAGTGGATGCAACACTGCAACCCTACTCGGCACTCAAATCAGTATTTGTACCTACAAACAGAATGCCTGTTTATATTAATACGGGGGCTCATAAAGAAATAGGCCTAGCACTGTCTGGACAAGATATTTTATCCAAACACGTATGGAATGCAGGCCTTGCTTATTCGCCTGAATTAAAAACAACCACCCATGCTTTTCGCTACACTTACGACAATAAAATTGCTTTCAGCACAAACCGAAATATCGGAGAACATAAGTATCATGACAAAGAACACACGCAACTCAAAGAATATAGTTTAAACACAGTAAATACGCTTGAAACATTACACACCGTTGACCTAGTAAATGCAGGATTTAGCGTTGGGCTTGGGCTAGCTGATATACACAAACAACGCTTTAATAAGCTTAAAGGCTCCGCTAGCAGTGATGATAAAGGTCTGAAAAGTAGTCGTCATGGGCTGATTGGTTTGAACCTGCGTTACATCTCTGCCAGCTTATTTCCTGATAAATTGGGTTTGAATGATGGCCGCACCCTTAGTTTTTCATTAGAAACCTATGATGCGTTTAGAAAAAATGAAGATCTCACAGGACTTGTAGGACAATTTCAATGGCGTGAATATATCGCCTTAGGTAAAACCACATTAGCTTTTAAAAATACGTTCGCCATGAGCAAAGGTGGAAAAAATCCAGCCAAGCTATCACTCGGCGGAAGTACTGCAGGTAGCATAGAACCCAGCAGTGTCCATATTGGATTAAACCGTAGGAGCTTTCGCTTACGTGGGTATCCGCATAACGCGTTTGTTGGCAGTAAATTACATACTGCAGCGCTCACATGGCAAATTCCTATCGGCGCAATAAATAAAACGGCTTCTATTCCTCCTGTGGGGCTGGGTAAATTTGGCTTTAATCTTTTCGCAGAAACCGGAAAAGTATGGAATAACAAACAACAAAACTACAAAACTGCTGTAGGTGCTGAAATTAGAGGTGAGTTAAAGCTTGGATATCGCTGGACGATTCCTGTTAATTTAGGTGTTGCTAAAGGCTTGGATAAAAAGCTTGGGGAAATCACGCCTTACTTAAATTTTGATGCTAGCTTTTAATGCTTGAAACGATTCTAGCTGCATCACTCTTTGGTATCGTTGCCGGATTAAAACCAGGCCCTTTAGGAATAGTTATTATTCATGAGGCACTGAGCAAGAGCTTATCTGCTGGCATAAGAGCGAGTTTCGCACCGCTCATTACTGATGTGCCAATAGCCAATTTTTAAGCAGCGATGGCTACCTAAACTTCATGAAGTTCCTGGCTCTGCTTATGGCGATTTTTGGGTTTGTTCTTCTTTACAAATCATATGCCACTGTAAGCAGTGTCATTTAAGAAATATCCAAATTAATAATTCCTACGCCCATCAAAAGCATGCGATAAGGTGCTACTGTCAACATAATCCAGTTCACCACCTACAGGCACACCATGCGCAATACGGGTAGTTTTAACATTGTATTTTTTAGCTAACTCACTAATATAATGTGCGGTTACCTCCCCTTCTACCGTTGGGTTCGTCGCTAGAATAAGCTCTTTTAAATTTTCATTTTCTAGCTGAATTTCTAACAAATCCAAGCCAAGTTCTTCTGGCCCCACACCATCCAGCGGCGACAGCTTACCCATTAATACAAAGTAGTAACCACGGTAAGCGGTTGATTGCTCGACCGCCATTACATCTGTAGGGCTTTCAACCACACACAAGGTATCTGGGTTGCGTCCTTTGTCAGCGCAAATTCGACAAACCTCGTGCTCTGTCAAAGTTCTACATTGTTGACACTGCCCAATATTTTCCAGTGCATCGCGCATCGCTTCGGCCAGCTTTAAACCCTTCTCACGGTCATGCTCTAACAAATGAAACGCCATCCGCTGAGCCGTGCGCGCACCGACGCTAGGCAAGCACTTTAGCGCGCTAACGAGTTCATTTAATAGTGAAGATTCTGACATGTAGTTGTTGTTATAGGGCTGGAAGTTCGCTAAAAAGGAAGCTTCATACCCGGTGGCAAACTCATACCTTCGGTAACGCCTGACATTCGCTCTTTACTAGCTTCTGCCATTTTATGTGCTGCATCATTAAACGCCGCTGCGACCAAGTCTTCAAGCATTTCTTTATCATCGTCTTCTAACAAACTGGCATCTATTTTAACGCGCTTACATTCGTGAGCACCGTTAATAATGACAGAGACCAAACCTCCGCCTGCTTCACCGTTTGATTCCATCGATGCGATTTCTGCTTGCGCATTTTTCATATCTTCTTGCATTTTTTGCGCTTGCTTCATCATATTGCCTAAGCCACCACCTTTAAACATTTTCTTTACCTTTGTCTGTTAAATTTGTAATTTTGGGTTTAATTGAGTTTGGCACTATTTTAGCACCAAACCTATTTTGTAGTTCTACCACAAACGGGTCCGATACTATATTTTTTTCCGCCTGAGTTTGAACTTCTGCAATATTTCTTGCGGTTCGTTGTGCGGGTGTTTCTGCTAGGTTATTTTCTTGCCCTGCTTTTGCCGAAAGCGACGAACCTGAAGAAAGTGACAAGGGATTCGCAGAAAGCGGCTCATCTGTAGGAGAAATGGTTAAATCAAGTTTGACCGCGTGTTTATAAAAATAACTTAAGGCGTTACTAATCTCTAATTCAACCGACTCTGACAATAAAGTCGCATTTTCAGCATTTAAATTTAAAGAAATTAATCCTGATTTATCAACGCTTCCAACTAACAAGCAATGTTTAACAATCTCAGCTGCGCGCCCACCTAGTTTTAATTGCGGGATAACATCATGCCACGCTAAATCTTCCTTTACTTGCTCATCTAAAACATCAAGAACTAAGTCATCAACGATCTGAGGTTGTTGATACTCTATACTATCCTCTGCAACTTGATGATCCTTTTTATCTGGGAGCGCAACTAACTCATCAGGTAAATCTTCCCAAGGTGGTATTTCATTGCTTGCTACTGGAGTTTGTTTTACAGGTGTTTTTTTTACTACCGAAGTCAGTGGCTTTACTTCTTCAGAGTTGCGCTTTTTATCTGCTAAGTCACTGTCTTCAAGCTTATCGTTTAGTGTTTTTTTTTTCGGATCTTGCGCAGAGTCTTTTTGTTCTACGCTTGCTTGCGGCTCCTTTAATGACTCAGGCGCAAGCTGCATTCCCTCACGAAGCGGCCTAAAAGACAACATACGCAATAATAGCATTTCAAAGCCACTACGAGGGTCAGGCGATAAAGATAAATCACGTCTGCCGTGTAGCGCAATTTGATAATACAACTGCACATCTTCTTTGCTAATCTGTTGTGAAAACGCAGTGATATTATCGTCGTCTTGTTGCGCATCTGGCACGACTTGCTGTACCGCTACTTGATGCAGCAAGGCTATCAAGGCATCCGTTGCAGCTTCAAAATCTGGAGTAACCCCTGATAGGTCTTCAACTTGTTGAAGTAATTGCTTGCCATCGCCTTGCGAGATAGATTTTAGTAAATCAAGTAACGGCTCATGCGAAATACTCCCCAACATTTCACGTACATCCACTTCTTTTAAAGCATCACCGCCAAACGCAATAGACTGATCCAGCAAACTTAAAGCATCGCGCATACTGCCATCTGCAGCGCGCGAAATTAAACGAAGCGAGTTTTCTTCAAAAGGAAACTTCTCTTCTTTTAGAATGGTGTTCAAATGCCCTTCAATTAAATCGAGTGGCATGCGTTTTAAATTGAACTGTAAACACCGCGAAAGAATGGTTACAGGCAGCTTTTGCGGGTCAGTCGTCGCAAACAAGAATTTCACATGCGGCGGGGGTTCTTCCAGTGTTTTTAATAAGGCATTAAAACTATGCCCTGTGAGCATGTGAACTTCATCAATTAAATAGACTTTATAACGCCCGCGCGTCGGTGCATATTGCACATTATCGAGAAGCTCACGGGTATCTTCAACTTTGGTACGAGAAGCCGCATCCACCTCAATTAAATCAACAAAGTTACCGGCGACAATTTCTTTACAGCTATTACAGGTGCCACAAGGTTCTGAGGTAACACCTGTTTCACAGTTTAAGCACTTTGCTAGAATGCGTGCAATAGTGGTTTTACCAACGCCTCGCGTACCCGTAAAAAGATAGGCATGATGCAAGCGATCATTATCCAGCGCATTAATTAACGCACGCAAGACATGCTCTTGGCCGACCATTTCTTTAAAATTTTGAGGGCGCCATTTTCTGGCGAGTACTTGATAACTCATGAACGAATCATAACGTAATTAAACAGCATAAAAAACAAATGCGAATGAATTAACTAAATTAGATTAATGATAGATTAAAACGCCTTGCTCGATTGACAGTTCCAACAATCTAAAAATTGAGCCGAATGTTTTTCACCACAATTATCGCAAGTCCATTCTTCACCAGCGACGTCAAAAGTTTTAGAATGCTCGATAATTTCTTTGGCGTAAGTTTCCATATCAGGGTCAGTGATCCAAACTTCTGGCCAAGCAGTGACTGGCGGAATATCACCAACCACAGAAGTTAAACCATCATTTTTAACAATCGACTCTATGCCTTTCGTTTCTAATAAATTTTTAATGTGGTAAACATTGAGTCTATTTTCTGCTGTAAACACTTGTTTCATAGGAAGATAGTACAATATTTTTTTAAAGAACGATAGCCCGACTACGCTTAAAAATTCACCTGTAATTAAAAACACAACTCTTTTTGCTTGAAAATTAGACGGTTGACTTGCCCGTAATCAAACTATCAAAAAAAGAACAGCAAGATTTGGTTAATTTTTTATTAACTCTGTAAGTTCACAAATATGATTATGTAATTTTTGAAAATAAATAAGTTGAAGTGTAATCATCTGGAGGCGACCCACACCAGCTACACCTCGGCACCCGAATCCACTGCTACCGTTGCTCCCTTCCGGGCCTGGCGGGGTTTGCAGTTTATCGTCGCGAGGGAACCAATGTAGATCACCCTAATGAAGAAACGTACAAAATAAGTCGTGTGTTTATCAGACAAATCTTGCAGTCCGCGGGATTATGCGCGAAGATTGTTTTTTTAACAACAATTTCTATTTTAAACCACTAAATAATTAATAATAAAAATGCCTTTTACTGTTGCCCACACTGTTGCTGTTATTCCGCTTGTCAAATACTTAGGTAAGTTTGGCGCGCTCTCTGCATTGATTATAGGCAGTAT
>Ga0256840_1000282_pt1 | contig 51384 bp, 44 predicted proteins | sample 355202metaG_FD_185969 | JGI IMG/M metagenome (GOLD analysis project Ga0256840, IMG submission 185969) | Hydrothermal vent microbial communities from Mid Atlantic Ridge, Atlantic Ocean - 355-202 | ecosystem: Environmental > Aquatic > Marine > Hydrothermal vents | place: Atlantic Ocean: Mid...
GGAAATGTTTTGAATTTGTTTATTTCAGAAATAGTACACATTTGTTTTTAAAACTTTTCATTTATATGTAAGCACTGTTTTTCTCACTTGTTACTGTCCATTAACTCTTTATATATAGAATAACTCTTACAAAAATATACCCTAATTACAAAAAATCTATAAGGGTATAAAAAAGGAAATAAATATGGGACTTTATGATCGTGATTACGCAAGAGCTAATACTTTTGCTAGCCAAACAAACAGTCGTAGTGAAGCACAAATAGTCTCTTTTGTTAAAGAGACATATAAGCTTTTTGCTGCATCAATGATGGCGGGTGCTGTAGGTGCTTATGTAGGTGTACCCTTAGCAGGAACAATACAAGCAATGTTTTGGCCTTTATTCTTTGTAGAGATCGGTCTTTTAATCGGTCTTCAATTTGTTAAAAATAAACCAGGCATTAATTTACTTGTAATGTTTGCTTTTGTATTTATGACTGGTCTAATGCTAGCACCTCTTTTATCTGTAACATTAGGTATGAGTGGTGGAGCTAGTATTATCGGGAATGCTTTTGCTATGACTTCAGTTGTTTTTGGAGCCATGAGTTTTTATGCTATCAAAACTACGAAAGATTTTACTGGATATGGAAAACCTTTAATGATTGCGCTTTTTGTAATCATTGGTTTTTCTATTCTTAATATTTTTCTTGGGAATCCAATGATTAATATTATTATTTCTGGAGTTGTTGTTATTTTGTTTAGTATATTAGTTATATTTGATACTCAAAACATCATGAATGGTGCTTATGAAACTCCAATTGATGGCGCGATTGCACTCTATTTAGACTTTTTAAATATTTTTACAGCATTACTTCAACTATTTGGAATATTTGGTAGTGAAGACTAATTCTTTATCACCCGAGCTCTATCGGGTGATAGATGCCAATCTTAACCGCCTCAAAGAGGGCATACGTGTTGTAGAAGATATCCTTCGTTATCGTGATAACAACAAAGCACTTGCAAAACAACTTAAATCACTTCGCCACAAAGCAAAAATCTCGGAAACTAAAGAACTTTTGACCTATCGTGATAGCATTAATGATGTACTCCGTAGTTCTACTAAAAGTGAACAAACGAGAACAGATATCGTAAGTATCTTATCTGCGAATTTTAAACGTTCACAGGAGTCCTCTCGAGTGCTTGAAGAGCTGTTTAAACTTGATAACATACAATACAGTGAAAACTTCAAAACGATACGCTATGAGCTTTATAACCTCGAAAAAGAAGTTATACTTAATTATGAAGAAATAAATGCAACTTCAAACTCTAAATAGTTGTGTGGATACTCTTTCATAACTCTTTTCATCTCTTTATAACTTAAAACATTTCGAGAACCGCTTACTCCACTGCGTTTAATGTAACGGAACATATCTCGTACACTGTCAAACTCCATCTTATAAGTCACTACCTCAAAATTTGCTTTAAAATACCTTCTTTGTAAAGCATCTAGCTGCTCTTTTGATATCAATAAAGCCTCCAAACCTGCAGTTTTATACAATGAAGAAAAAGTTTTTGAAGTGAAAATTGCCAAAGAGATGGGTGCATGAAGTTTTTTAATCTCACTAAAGACTCTCTCTATATCCTCTGCCCATTGCAAAGCTGATGATGAGAGTATATAATCATAGCTATACATCGAAAGATTTTCAAATAGAGTCATGTCATTAAAATTACCATAAATACACTCAATATTTTTAGACTTTGGATGAATCTCAAGCATACCAGGTGCGAAATCAACACCTATAAGTTTTTTATATTTCCAAGCAATCTTGTTTGCCAAAGCTCCATTGCCACAGCCTAAATCTAAAATATACTGAGGTTTTCCCTTCACCAATGAAAGGAGTTTGTTCGCTACTTTGTTTTGAATAAAATTATAAGAATCATAATGATTGGCATATTTAGAAAACTCAGAACTTACTTTCATTTTTTATTTGTCACTAAAGATAAAATAAAAATAGCAATGACACTCAGTACAATCGTAGCACCTGATGGCAAAGAGAAATAGTATGAAAGACTCATTCCAAAAATAACGCTAAAGAGTGCAAAAAAGAGAGAAATAAGCATTGTCCGTAAAAAACCTACCCGAAACTGCAATGCAGCTACTGTAGGGATTACCATAAGTGCTCCAATAAGAAGACTTCCAACTACTCGGATAGAAAGTGCAATAATAATAGCAACAACAGTGACAAGTAAAAAATTCAGAAACTTCACTTTAATACCGCTAGTTTTTGCTACTTCCTCATCGTATGCTATAAAATAAAGCTCTTTTGAAAAGATAAGTAAGAAGAATAAGGCAATACTTCCAAAACCGATAATCGTATAAACATCTTCATTACTTACAGAAAGAATAGAGCCAAACAAATAAGAAAAAAGTGAATTATTAAATGCACCGCCAAGAGAAACAATGATAACCGCTAAAGCGAGTGAACCTGATAACATGATAGAGAGTACAGCATCACTATAGATAGAAAAACTACTACGGAGATATTCGATAAGCCAAGCAGCACCAATAGCAATAATCACTGCTACCCATAAAGGATTGTATCCTGCAACTAAACCGACTGCTACTCCAACAAGAGCAGAGTGGGCTAAGGTTTCAGTCATTAAAGAATATCTTTTCAAAACTATAAATGTACCACTAATTGATGCGAGTATAGCTATGAAAAGCCCCGCTATAAAAGCTCTTTGCATAAAGTCATACTGTAACATTTCAATCATACTAATCCTTAATGCTCATGTTTATGATTATAAAGTGAATGTGCGTTAATGCCATATAGCTCACTCACTTCCTCACAGCTTAGTATCTGCTTTGGATCATTACAGATCGTTGCTTTTTGGTTAATAGTAAAAACTCTTCCTATATCATCTACTATGACACCAATATCATGTGTAATAAAAAGAATAGTGATATTTTCTTCTTTATTGAGTTTTGCCAAGAGTGTATAAAATCTTTGTTGTGAAAGCATATCTACGCCTGTATTTGGCTCATCTAAGATAAGTATCTTTGGAGAAGATGCCAAAGCTCTTGCAATCATAACACGTTGTCTTTGACCACCAGAGAGTGTACCTACCATTCGATTTTTCAAATCAAGAATATCCATCTTTACCATAGCGTCATGCACTTTTGCTCTATCTTCACTACTCGCACCAGCAAACAAACCTCTTTTTGCTATACGTCCCATTTTAACAATATCTTCCACTGTTGCAGGAAAATTTTCATCTACAAGGGTAGCACGCTGAGGAACATAGCCTATCTTGTGCCATTCTTTAAAATTTTTTAGTTTTTGTCCAAATATTTTAATTTCACCCGAGCTTGGTGTTTCAAGACCTAAAAGTAAACGAATAAGCGTTGTTTTTCCTCCACCATTTGGTCCAATAATAGCAATATACTCACCTTCATAAATCTCAAATGTTATATTTTCTAAGATTATTTGATCACGGATTTTAAAACTTAAATTTTTAACATCAAAGATTGGTAGTTTGAAACTCATTGACACTGCAATGCCTTACGTAGTTTTTTTAAATTTTCATACATAATGTCTTCATAACTCTTGCCTGCTTTTGCTTCATCTGCAGTAATGTTGCCTAATGGTTCAAACACATCAAAACTAATTCCAGCATCATGCGCAATACTTTTAATAAGTTTATCATTTACAAAATTTTCAAAAAAGATCGTATCTATACCGTGTTCTTTGATACCATTAAAAACACGATTGATGTCTTGTGCACTCGGCTGGGCTTCTGGAGAGAGTCCAGTAAGTGACTCTACATGAAATCCATACTTATCCGCAATGTAACCTAAGGCATTATGACTTACAACAACAGTATCATTTTTACACCCACTTAGCTGCGTTTGATAGGCTAAGTTTAGCTTATCAAGCTTTTTGATATAGGCATCCCTATTATTCATATAGAGTGCTCTGTTTTGCGGTAATAGCGCTATAAGCTTCTCTGTAATAACTGTAGAGATTATTTTCATATTATTAAAATCAAGCCAATAGTGTGGGTCTATCCCATTATGATGGTGCTGGTGATGTTCATGCTTATCTGCGTGCTCTGAGTGATGCTCTTCTTCATCCTCAGAGTGTTGTTCAAGCTTCCTTAGGTGTACATATTTGCTTAAATCAACAGCCTTCCCTTTAAAATCAAAATTTTGAACCCAAGGCTCAAGCCCTGCTCCGCTGTAAAAGACTAAGGCACTTTTTTCAATATTAACCATAAGTTTTGGAGTTGGCTCAAAACTATGTGGGTCAACACCAAAAGGTAAGATATTGACAACTTTACAAGTCTCACCAGCGATGTATTTTGTTGCATCATAAAGTGCAAAAGTAGTCGCACCAATTATGGGTTTTGTACTAGTTTGTGACTGCTGTTTAGTCGAAATAAATGCAAACAAAATAAGCAACGTGATGAATAAAACAGTTAATATAATCTTTAAATTTTTCATAGTGTAATTATACCCTCTTTTTATTAGTTTGATAATATAAGATTTTTTAGATATAATTCGCCACATTTATTTTAGGAACTTATATATGACTACAAGTCTTTTACTCATTATCCAAATTGTATTAGTTATTATTTTAGTAATAGCAGTACTTTTACAAAAAAGCTCAAGTATCGGTCTTGGTGCTTACAGTGGTTCCAACGAGTCTGTTTTTGGCGCCAAGGGACCAAATAGTTTTCTCGCTAAAGCTACATTTACTATTGGCTTTTTATTTGTTATTAACACAATAACATTAGGCTATATGTATTCACAATCAGCGCAAGCTTCTGTAGTAGACAACATAACTGAAGATACAAACATTGTAGCTCCAGCTGCTACAATACCTCCTATTAGCGAAACAAATACTACAAAATAGTTGCATTATTGCAACTATCCTCTCGCTAAACTTTCTCTTTTTACTCACTCTTAAAATATTTCTTGCTACAATAGCGAAACTTATTTTCATACTATTCAAGGAAATTCAATGCTTAACGAAATATTTAACGAATGTGAAACAAAGATGCAAGGTAGCATCGAACACATGCAAAGAGACTTTAAAACACTTAGAACAGGTAAGGTTGGTACTTCGGTATTAGATAATATAAAGATTGATTATTATGGAACACCTACATCCTTAGACCAAGTTGGCTCTGTAATAGCAACAGATGCTACAACTATAGTCATCAACCCTTGGGAAAAAAATCTCTTAAACGACATTGAAAGTGCTATAAGTGCGGCTAATATTGGTGTAAATCCTAACAATGACGGCGAACAAATCAAACTTTTCTTTCCTCCTATGACAGTTGAACAACGTCAAGAATCTGCTAAAAAAATGAAAGGAATGGGTGAAAATGCAAAAGTTTCTATTAGAAATGATAGACGTGATGCAAATGACAAAATCAAAAAACTTGAAAAAGATAAAGAAATCACACAAGATGAATCTAAATCTGCACAAGACAATATACAAAAAATCACAGACAAATACATAACAAAAGTTGACAGCATCTTAAAAGATAAAGAAGCTGAAATCTTAAAAGTTTAATCATATGGATGTTAAAAAAATATATATGGATGCAGATGCTCTTTTAGAGGGTCATTTTAAACTTAGTTCTGGAAATCATTCCCAGTTTTATCTTCAATCTGCAAAAGTTTTAGAAGACCCTAAAACTGCAAAACTTTTAGCTGATGCACTTGCATCTGAGATTAAAAAAAGTGGACTAAAAATAGACACTGTTTGTGCTCCAGCTCTTGGTGGTCTAATCGCTGGATTTGCTCTTGCTACTGCACTTGATGTAAGAAGTATCTTTGCTGAAAGAGTTGATGGTAAGATGACTATTCGTCGTGGTTTTGAGATAAAACCAGGGGAAAGAGTTTTGATGTGTGAAGATATCATTACAACGGGTGGAAGCGCTATGGAAGCTGCAGCTGTAGTCAAAGAACTCGGTGGTGAAATTGTTGGTGTTGCAGCCCTTGCAAATCGTGGTTTTTGTCATAGAGAAGGAAGTGATATAACTACAAAAGCTAACTGTAAACTTCCTCAAGATATTCCATTTTTTGCTCTTGCAGATTTTACATTTGAGATGTATGCACCTGATGCCTGCCCTCTTTGTAAAGATGGAAGCCAAGCTATCAAACCAGGTTCACGCGGAAATTAATTTTCTGCGTTTATCTTCTTCTTTTATTTATACTGTAACTGACAAGTCATCATTCTCTCAACCAAGACACGAGCAACTTCAACTTTTCCATCAACAATTGTTGTAATGTTTAAATCCTGAAGCATCTCTTTTTCTGCAAGAGAGGTAACTTTTACAATAAGATTTACATCCTTTGAATATTCTAAAACTGCTTCACAAAGAAGACGTTTCTTCTCAGGATTATCAAGAGTAACGATGATAGCAGCAGCTTTTTCTATATGCAATGCTTCAAGGATAGAAGCCTTGGTTGCATCCCCAAGATAGGCTTCAATACCATCATCTAAAGCCTCTTGAACATGCTTATTTGAGTTATCAATCACAACATAAGGTGCATCAATCTCTTCAAGGTGTTTGGTGACGAATTTTCCAACATAACTGTAACCACAAACAATCACATGATCTTCCCTTCTTTGAAGCGAAGACATATCTGTTACAACATCCTTCTCTTTTATTTTTGCATCTACAAAAGAGCTGATTTTAGAGATAAAAAATGGAGTGACAATCATCGAAAAAATAACAACAAGTACTAAAATAGAAGCTGTTCTTTCTTCAATTAACCCACCTGATGATGCCAGTGCAAAAATAACAAAAGAGAATTCTCCGACTTGAGAGAGGGAGAGTGCCGTCTTGAGTGCTGTAGCTGCGTTTGCCTTCGTTAAACGCAGCATAGCAAACATAACAAGAGTTTTAAGAAGAAGAATTGATATAAAAAGCCCTATAATCAAAACAATATTATTCATAAATAAAAGAAGATCTATTTTCATACCAACAACAACAAAAAAAGTTCCCAGTAAAATATCTTTAAAAGGTGAAATTTCAGACTCAACTTTATGATGGTATTTTGTTTCAGCTATAATCATACCAGCTACAAAAGCACCAAGAGAGTAGGTGAAACCCATATAATGAGCAAACAAAGAGGCGCTAATAACTATAAATAAAACAGAACCCATAAAGAGTTCATCCAGTTGACTTGAAGCAGAAAAATGTAACAACCATGAGACAACTTTTTTACCAACAGTAAAAAGGACTGCAATGACAACGACAACACTGAAAAGTGTATGCCCTAAAATCACATAAATACTCTCATGCCCTTCGCTTGTCAAAAAACCTATCAAAATTAAGATAGGAATAACAGCAATATCTTGAAAGATTAATATACCCGTTGCATTTTGTCCATATGGAGTATAGATCTCTTTAGAGCTTTTGAGGTAAGTCAGAACGACCGCTGTTGAAGAGAGGGAAAATGCAAGCGCTACGATGATAGAAGTCTTCTCATCTAAATGAAAAAGAAGATTAGCAAATAAATAAACAAGTAAAGTTGTAAAAGCTATTTGCATAAAACCATTGCCAAATATCTCTTTTTTCATTGAACCCATTTTAGCCAATGATATTTCAAGTCCTATAGTAAACATCAACAGAACAATACCAAATTCGCCAACTGTTTCAAGTTCATGAGAGTGTCCTGCTTCTTGTAATCCAAAGGCATACGATATGACTGTACCCGTTAAGATATAACCAATTATCTGTGAAATACCCAACTTTTTCAGTATGATATTGATAACAAGTGAAAAGCCTAATGCTGTGATGATGTAAAGTAAAATATAATCCATTATCCTACTTTATCTTGGGTAATTACCAGTTTTTGCTTTTTTATACAGTATATAAATATTTCTCTTATCTATTTCAGAAAGTGCCTTTTTAGCACTTTTTACTGCGTTTAAGCCCCTGAGCTCAGTTGTGAGTGCTGAGGGTTTTTCATCTGTCATTATCAAGCCTTTTGTTTTATCAACGATAGCTTTATAGTAATATTTGTCTTTAGGATTGTAGACGATAACATTCCCATCACTCTCTATCCAATGAAAAGAAGCATCTCCTTTGTATTGTCCCTGAAATGTTTCTCCATTAGGCTGTGTAAATGTCACTGTTCTTTTTAGTGCCGGCGAACTAAACGCAGCTACACTTAGTAAAAACATCATCAAAAATATTCTCATCAATTTCATTATCTTTCCTATTTTGTTATCTTAAAAGTCATCGTTCTATTTGTATAATCTTCATCTACAACTTCGACGGCATAGTTTGTAGATGAGCCACCATAAAGGTTTGTTTGAGATGATGAAATCACATCACCTAGAGTATAAACATCATCAAAATCAGCTTCTATACCTTCTGTAGAGGTCATATTTGGTGCTGTATCTTTTTCTACTAAAGCAACTTTATAGTGATTGTATCTTGATTGATATCCATCTTCATTATTTGTGCTTTTGTCTTCATCAACATGATAAAGCATTCCAAAAAGTCTGTTGTCTGTAAACCTATTATCAGCCTGCGCAAAAGAGATGTCAGAATTTTCTTTTTTCGTATCTCTACATTCAAGTAAAAAATATTCATTTGTTTTGGAAGTTTGCAATTTTACTAACTGTTCAGCATCACAAGAAATTGTAAGGACTGTACTCTTACTTACCTCAGTAAGATTTACATCCAGACCTGCGTCAATTTTATTAAATGCTGAGTATTGTGTCGGTGTATCGCCCGCATAGGTGTCACGTAAAGAATACGCCCAAGAACCACCACTCATAATATCGTACCAACCAAGACCCGAACCACCACCGTCATCATAATAGTCATCTAAACTAAAAAGCGCATGTCCAAGTTCATGACAAATAATTCCTATCGTAGCTTTATGCTCATCGTGCTTGGCTCCAAAACGGGTATAAGAGCCTGAAGTAGCATTATCTCCTGTATATTTCATCACTGTCACACCATCTACGCTAGGTGCATTATTACTTGAAAATGACCATTGGTGTGCCCAAATGGAGTGATCTGTAGGATCTCCATAAGACATTTCACCACCAGCAACGATGAAAATTATCTGCAACTCTTTAGCATCTACATTTCCATCATGATTTAAATCTAAGGCTGCAAAATCCATACTATTGACAAGGGCACTACTTGTGATAGCATTTCGTATTTCCGTGTCTCTAAACGCAGTATCATCACTCCCTCCGGGATGATTTTTCCCCATTGACACACTGATAATCCCATCATTAGCTGTCCCTGAAGACTCTTGTACGGGTACAAATTCAATCTCGCCTAAGGTATTCTCATCATACCACCTATTCACAGAGTTAAAAGATGTATTGAAAATCTTATCTTGCCAAACTTTCGGGTCGTTTTCACTATAATCATTCCAATTCATCAGCACAACGAGGGTTGGAACTCTTTGTATATTCGATCTAGACGCAGAAATAGGGTTCTCATTTTGAACTTGCGTATCGTTTGTTGTTTTCTCTTCTGACACTTCACAAGCACTAAAAACTAAACAAACACAGACCAATAACAGTGATTTAACTCTTTTTGTTATAAACATACACTTCCATTTTTCATCTTTAATAATTATATATAATAGTAGCAAAATCTGCTGAAATAAATCTGTAACTTAAATAAGAACTTAAAGGATTTTATATTATAATCGCGGTTAATTATTAACTATGGAGATTTTTATATGACGAAATACATTTTTGTAACTGGTGGGGTTTTAAGCTCCCTTGGAAAAGGGATAACAGCAGCTAGTATTGGTACTTTGCTTAAACACGCAGGCAAAAATGTAGGTATGCTAAAAATCGATCCATACATCAACGTTGACCCTGGAACGATGTCTCCTTTGGAACATGGGGAGGTTTTTGTAACAAAAGATGGGGCAGAAACTGACCTTGATATTGGGAACTATGAAAGATTTTTAGACAAAGCTTTTTTAAAATCAGCCAACTTCACAACAGGGCAGGTTTATTCAAGCGTTATCGAACGTGAACGTGCTGGTGGTTACCTGGGACAAACGATTCAAGTCGTACCACACATCGTAGGTGAAATCGTCAAACGTATCAAAGAAGCAGGTGAGGGGCATGACATCCTCGTTGTTGAGCTTGGTGGAACAGTTGGTGACATTGAAGGACTCCCATTTATGGAAGCTATTCGTCAAATGAAATTTGATGATGACGTATCTCAAACTCTTTTCGTTCATGTAACTTTGATTCCATACATCAAAGCGGCTGGAGAGATGAAGTCAAAACCAACACAACATTCAGTTCAAGAACTTCGTCGTATCGGTATAACACCACAAATGATTATTGCAAGAAGTGAAAATGCACTGCCAAAAACATTTAAGAAAAAGCTTGCAATGAGCTGTGATGTTGCCCCAGAATGTGTCATCGAAGCACTTGACGCTGCATCTATCTATGATGTGCCAATGTCATTTTTAAGACAAAATATTTTAAAACCTATCGCAAAAGAGTTAGATCTTGGTGAAATCGTACCAGATATGGAAGAGTGGGATGCACTTGTAAAGAAAATCGTACAACCTAAAGGTAAAGTAGTCATTGGTTTTGTAGGAAAATATTTAGCACTCAAAGAGTCTTATAAATCTTTAACAGAGGCACTTATCCATGCTGGAGCACACCTTGACACTCGTGTTGAGATATGTTGGGTTGACTCAGAAGAGGTAGAAGAAAGAGGAGCTGAGTCGCTCCTAGGAGACTGTGATGGTATCTTGGTTGCAGGTGGCTTTGGAAACCGTGGTGTTGAGGGTAAAATTCAAGCTATTGAGTATGCTCGTGTGAATAAAGTTCCTTATCTTGGCATCTGTCTTGGTATGCAATTAACACTTGTAGAGTACGCAAGAAATGTCCTTGGACTTGAAAATGCAAACTCAGTAGAGTTTGATGAAAACACAGCACATCCAATGATTTATCTTATCGATAACTTTCTTGACCAAAGCGGAGGAATGCAACTTCGAACACATAAATCACCAATGGGTGGAACACTGCGTTTAGGTGAATACCCATGTGACACAAAAGAGGGATCAATTTTACGAGAAGCATACAATGGTAAAAAAACAATTTTTGAGAGACACCGTCATCGTTATGAAGCAAATCCTGCCTACAGAGAACAACTTGAGAGTGCTGGTATGATTGTTACAGGTGAGTCCAATGGTCTTATTGAAACAGTTGAGATAGAAGGGCATCCATGGTTTTTAGGTGTTCAATTTCATCCAGAATTCACATCTCGCCTACAAACACCAAATCCTTCAATACTTGCCTTTGTAAATGCTAGTGTGAATGCTGAATAACACACAAGAACTTAGCAAATCAAATCTTTTTGAACTCCTTTCACAAAGGTTTGATTCTGAAGACAAAAAACTCTCACAGATTCCAAATCCTGCACTCTTACTAAATGCAACAAAAGCAGCACAAAAAATTGCTGAAGCAATTCAATCGAAAAAACGTATAACACTTGTTGGTGACTATGATGTTGATGGGGTGAGTTCAACCGCTATCATGGTTGATTTTTTTCGACAAATTCCTTATCCTCTTGAAGCTATCATTCCTAACAGGTTTCGTGATGGTTATGGTGTGAGTCCTAATGTCTTAGAGCGTATAGATGTAGACTTAGTCATCACAGTTGATAATGGTATATCAGCCATTGAAGCTGCTAAAATTTGCAAAGAGAGAGGCATTGAGCTTATCATCACAGATCATCACACACCCTCAGATGTTTTACCAGAAGCTTTTGCCATAGTTGATCCAAAACTACCAGATGACACGTATCCTTTCACTGAGATATGTGGAGCCGAGGTCGCATGGCTACTTTTAGCGCTTGTCAAAAAAGAGCTGCGTTTAAACATTGATATGAAACAGTTTTTAGATATTTTAGCCATTGCAATTATCGCTGATATTATGCCACTCGTCAACATCAACCGTACACTTGTCAAAGAGGGTTTAAAACTGATGATGACATCTAAGAGACCCTCTTCAGTTATTATCCGAGATTTTTTAAATAAATCAAAAATCACAAGTGAAGATATTGCTTTTCAAATTGCACCTAGAATAAACTCAGCTGGACGACTTGAAGATGCTTCTATCGCCTTGGAGTTTTTTACAGCCAAAGACAATCATGCTGCATATAAACAGTTTGAACTCTTAGGCAAGCTCAATGAACTTCGTAAAGAAACAGAGATACAAACAACACAAGAAGCTATCAAATCAGTAGATGCAGATGACCTTGTCATAGTTGTAGCAGGAGAGGGCTGGCATGAGGGTGTAGTAGGTATTGTAGCTGCACGTTTAGTTGATAAATTTGGGCGTCCGGCTATTGTTCTGAGTGTAGAAAACGGTAATGCAAAAGGGAGTGCAAGAAGTATTGGCGATGTCAATATTTATGAGCTTATCAAAGCAAATGAACACTTGTTAACTAAGTTTGGTGGACATAAAATGGCCGCTGGATTAGGGCTTTTAGAAGAAAACATTGCTGCCTTTAAAAAAGCTATCAACGAGACTGCAAAAAATATTCCTGATGAAGATTTTATCCCAAAAGAGCAGGTGAGTGGCATACTTTGCACTGATGATATCGACACAGAACTTTTAGGACTTTTAGAACAGTTTGAACCTTTTGGTGAGGCAAATCCCCGACCTACATTTTTAATAAAAGATGCTGAAGTAGTGAGCATAAAACTTATGGGCGCAGATAAATCTCACTCCAGGATTGAGATACGACAATACCCACATCAAAGAAAAACTATAGAAGTTATTGCCTTTAGAAAAGTTTTTGAAATGCCAGAAGATAAAAAGATAACTTGTAGCTATAGTGTTGCAAAAAATGAATTTAATGGTAAAATATCTGCACAACTTCTTGTAAACAAGATTTTTTAAAAATTAACGGAGATAACCCAATGTATAGCCTAGAACAGCTTACAAGCAATCTTACTGCGTTTAATACCACACAAAAACTACTCGCTATAGCTAATGATGAGCAAATAGATATCTATTCACAAGATAATCAACTCCTTAAAAGCATCCAAACGGATGAGGGTAGCATAGAAAAGATATACTTCATACCAGATACAGCCTATCTTTTATGCAGCACAAAAACCGGTAGAGTGATGATTTATAATTACAAAAACAAACCTTTTGGTTCTCGTCTGTACTCTTTTGTCAAACAGTATAAAACACAAAAACAAAAAAAGATGACTTGTGCTGCGTTTAAAGATAGACGTATTGCCATAGCTAGTTCTGAGGGCATTATTATGCTCATAGGTCTCTATTCTCAGGAAGTACAGCAAAAATTCAAACCAACACATTCCACAATTTCTGCTATGACATTTACTAACGCTAACAAACTTATCAGTGCAGAAGTACAGGGTGATATTTTTATTCATAAGCTTGACAACTCTCAGGCAATGCAGACAATACACACTGCCTTGTATGCCATCAAACAACTACTTTCAATCCCAAATACAGACTTTATAATCGTCTATACAGGGACAAATAAACTTGCACTTTTGGATATTAAAAGTGCAAAGGTCGTTGATTTTAACTATTTTAATTTTGCTCAGGATATCGCTTATATTGAACTAACACCAGAAGATAACCTGTTAGTTATTTTAGCCAATAAAGAGACAAAAGAGATTCAACTCCAACAAGCAAAAGAGATTCATTCTCTTATCTTGCATAATATGATTATAGAAGCCTATCAATTAGTTGAAAAAGAACCATGGCTCAAAAATACTCAAGAGTATAATGCTTTAGAGAAAATTTATTTTACACAATATCTTAGCGCAACAAAAGCACTCATCAATGCAGATGTGCAACAAGCACACAATATCATGGACGCATATCTACTCACACAAAGTAAAAAAGATGATGTGACCCTTCTTTTTAATGCTTACAAAGAGTATGAACGCTTTAAAGTACTCAGCAATGAACGTAAATATGCACCTGCTTATGCTTTAAGTGATCGCTATGCTCCTTTAAAATATTCTCCCCAATATAAAAGTATGGAAGCCGATTTCAAACATGCATATATGCTTGCACAAAGGGCAATTGTTAAAGGAAAATATACTTTAGCCAAAGAGCATCTCTCTCCCTATCTTACAGTCCTTTCTAAAAAAGAGATACTCAATCTTATTTTAAAATATAACAAAGATTTTTTAGACTTCTTAGCCTATATTAAAGAAGAAGATTATGAAAATATCAGTAAACTTTTAAACAAGTATCCTGTTTTTTACGAAATTCCTCCCTACATAACGCTTCAAGAACAAGCAAAATCTTCGCTTTTAGAGATTAAAGAGCTAATAAACGCAGCTGACACGACAAAAGCCCTGCAAAAAATAAACAGACTCCAGTATATTCCAACACTGCGTTTAGAACTTGAGCAACTCCGTACAGATGCCATAGCAGTAGAGCAATTACTTAAAAACTATGAAGAAAATAATTTTCGCCGTTGTTATGAAATTTTGGATGAACAAAACCATATCTTTACAAATCTTGAGTTAAATAAGCTCTTAGAAAATCATTGGAAGAATCTCATGCAACAATGCGAACAACATGCACTGCAAGGAAACGTTAAAGCCATAAAAAGTACCTTACGTGGACTTATTACTGTTAAAACGCGTTCTAAGCAGATAGGGGATTTACTCAGACTAGGCTTTCGTGTCGAAATAGCTAAAAAAATACAAAATCTAGAATATTCAAGTGCCGAGGCCCTTATATACTCTTATATAGATATTTTTGGAATTGATAAAGAACTACAAAACTTAATGAAAAAATATGAAAAAGATTCCTATAAAACTCTCGCACTTACAACACATAAAATGCACAGATTACCAAGAGATGCTTGGCTTCATAATGAACTTATAGTTGCTAATCACTGAGATAGCATAAGCGATGTCAACTCTTCTCTTGTCTCTTCAAAAGCAACATAGAAACTTGCACCTTGAGAGATAAAACGCTCCATTTTTTCCTTTTTATCTATCGCCTCATCAAGCTCAGCATCACTCCCTTTGACATATGCTCCGATACGTATAAGCATTTCATTCTCTTTTAACAATGTATAGAGTCTTCTAAACTTTATAGCAGCTTTAAAATGTTCTTGACTTATAATATCATTCATAACCCTTGATGCAGAATTTAGAATGTGAATAGGGGGATAGATACCAAAATCTGTCATCTCCCGAGAGAGTACAATGTGACCATCTAAAATAGATCGTGACTGATCTGCAATTGGGTCACTCATATCATCACCCTCAATTAAAACCGTAAAAAAAGCAGTAATAGAGCCTTTTCCCTCTTCCTTTCCTGCACGTTCCATAAGTTGTGGTAAAAGAGTTAAAGAAGATGGAGGATACCCCTTAGAAGTTGGTGGTTCACCAAGAGCAAGCCCAATTTCACGCTGTGCCATAGCAAAACGTGTAACAGAATCCATAATAAAAAGAACATCTTCATTTTTATCTTTAAAATATTCAGCAACACTCATCGCAGCAAAAGCACCATACTTACGCATCAAAGGAGAATCATCTGATGTTGCTACGATAATAACAGTATTTGTCAAATCACCACCAAGGTTTTTTTCTATAAACTCAGGCACTTCACGACCACGCTCACCAATCAGTGCAACTATTTTTATAGGCGCATCTGCACCACGGACTATCATTCCCATCAGTGTAGATTTTCCAACACCACTTCCTGCAAAGATACCGAGCTTTTGACCTTTTCCACAAGTTAAAAGTCCATCAATAGACTTTACTCCAACGCTAAAAACTTCATCTATCATACCACGATTCATTGCAGCAATAGGGGCTTTTATAATGGGGGAGAGTTCTGAGTCGTTTATAGTGCCCCTCCCGTCAATTGGGCGCATAAATGGATCAACAACACGACCAAGCAGGGAAGGACCAACTGGGATATTTAATCCAGTAGAGTCTAAAAAAACCTTATCATTTGAACGAAAACCCTCAACAAAACTAAATGGGGTGATATAAAAGCTATTACCATCAATCTCTGTCACCATGCCAACAGTCTCTTTCTCTGTTTCATTGGAGACAATTTTTACCATATCACTTATGCTTACATTTAATCCTTTTGCTGTAATAACAGTTGCATTAATCTTAACAACCGTTCCAAAAGATACAGAATAGTTTTTATTTGCAAGTCTCTCTTTAAGTGATGAAAGTGGCATTTATTAGTATCTGCTACCAGTAGGAGAATTTATAAGTGAGAAAAACTCACTTCTTGTTTTTTCATCTTTTTTAAACAAACCTCGAAGCGCTGAAGATGTTGTCGTAGAGTTAATCTTCTCAACACCACGCATCTCCATACACATATGACGTGCCTGAATTACAACTGCTACCCCTTTAGGTGTAATTGCATTCATAATAGCATCGGCAATCTGCTCTGTGAGTTGTTCTTGTATCTGCATACGTCGAGCGAATACATTGACAACGCGTGGAATTTTTGAGAGTCCAACTACCTTACCATCAGGAATATAAGCAACATGCACGCGTCCAATAATTGGAAGTAAGTGATGCTCACAAGTAGAATAAAATTCTATATCTTTTACTAAAACCATCTCATCATTTGAACTCGTAAAAAGCGCTTTTTTTAAAATATCGTCTGGGTTCTCTTTATAGCCACCATAGATAAATTCAAAAGATTTTCTCACGCGAGCAGGAGTATCTAGGAGTCCTTCTCGTTTGGGATCTTCTCCTACATGAGTCATCATTACTTTTACTGCATTTTCAAATGCTTCATTTTTATTGTCTGACAAGATTATGCCTTTAAGAGTTTTTATTTTGATAGGGTAGCAAGAGTTTGCTGAAAAGATGATGTAATGAGTTCTTCCCTCGGACAAAGTCCTTAGGAAATAACTTTAGTGAATAAGAATATGTGGAACAATAAGAGGATATTTTTTCATTTTACGGTAAATATGCTTTCTTACAACCTGACGTAGATCACCCTCAAGTGTTCTATGACTTGCTATAAGTCCCGGTTTCATATTTATCAGAAAGTTTTCTATGATATCTTCCATCTCTTTAGCAAATTGTTTGTCTTTTTTATCTGCAACTATACCAAAAGTAGTTACTTTAGGCTTGTCTATCATTTTTGCAGTTTGTTCACTTATTTGAGCAACTATCATAACAACACCATCTGTTGCAAGTTTTTGACGATCAAGAACGATGTCATCTTCAATTTCATGATTGTTTTGGTTGTCAATATATGTTTTTCCTGTTTTAACAGTTTTTACTTTTCTCATATATTTTGGCGCGATTTCAATCTGCTCACCATCTGTCATAAGAAGAATATTTCTCTCAGGAACACCACACATGATACCTGTCTCTTTATGCTTCATAACATGGTTATACTCTCCATGAATAGGCAAGAAAAATTTAGGATTCACTAAACGAAGCATAAGTTTTTGTTCTTCCATCGAAGCATGACCTGAAACATGCAAGTCTCTTTCATTGGCGACTTTAGCACCACATTTTTGTAAATGATTGAGCATTTGAGAAATTGAGCCCTCATTTCCTGGAATAGCACGAGAAGAAAGAACAATCAAATCAGATGGTTTAATTTTGATATGTCTGTGCTCCCCAATCGACATTCTAAAGAGTGCCGAGTTCCCTTCCCCTTGTGAACCTGTTGTCACAATAAGAATATCTTTATCATTCATATGTGCCACTTCGTCTGGTTCTACAAAAATATTTTTTGGAAGTTTAATATAGTCATATTGCATAGTAACTTCAAGGTTTCTCTCCATAGATCTACCGATAACACACACTTTACGTCCATATTTCATCGCATATTGTATTGCTTGATAGACACGATGAATATTTGAGCTAAATGTAGAAAGTATTACACGTCCTTCTGCTTTGCTAAATACACGATCAAGTGCAGGTGCAACAGTTAGTTCTGATGGTGTTGGAGTAGGATTATGTGAATTTGTTGAATCACTCATCAAACATAAAACACCTTTATCACCATAATATGCTAATCTATGTAAATCCGCAGGATAACCATCAACTGGTGTATGATCTATTTTAAAGTCACCAGTATGGATAACTGTTCCCGCCTCTGTCGTAATAGCGATTGATGAAGCATCAATAATAGAGTGTGTCATATGCATCCACTCTATTTCAAAATCATTTCCAATTTTATACACTTTACGCTTTTCAATAGGATTAAAATATTTTCTATGTTCTTTTAAATGATGTTCATCAAATTTATTTCCAATCATAGCTAAAGGAAGCGGTGTTCCATAAAGTGGAAATTGCATCTCTTTAAAAAGATAAGGAACTGCACCAATATGATCTTCATGAGCATGAGTAATAATTATCCCAACAATTTTATCTTTGATTTCTCTAATATATGAAAAGTCAGGGATTAAAATATCAACACCATGCATCTCTTCATCTGGAAAGCTCATACCAACATCCACAAGGATTGCTTCATTCTCAGTTTCAAAAACTGCTATATTTCCACCAATTTCCCCTAAACCACCAAGTGGAGTCACACGGACTTTTGCTTTAGAGTTAAGATCAAGTTTATAATGAGGATTTAATCTTTGTTTATGTGAGTCTTGATTTTTTGAAACAAAAGCTTTTAGTTTTTCATCTATTGGGGAAGCTCCTCTTTTATGACGACCTCTACTTTTGTTTTTGTTGTTGTTATTTCTTGCATTCGGCTTTGCATTGTTATTTGACTTAGCATTTGCATTATTCTCACCAGCTGGCTTGTTTTGATTGCCATTTGGTCTACGATTATTATTTTGTCTTCTGTTGTTATTTGGTTTGTTTTGCGTTTGAGGTTTGCTTGTCGCTACCTCTTGTGTCTCTTCTGCCATCCAAACTCCTTGTTAATTTATAGAGTTGGTGATAGTCGTTAGTGTCAACCTGATGAGGACGAATCGTTAATGTAAGTTCTAATGTTTCAAAAACTTCTTGAAGAATTTTCTTATCGTATTTTGCAGAGAGATTTTTTATCAAAGTTTTTCGAGGTTGCGAAAATGCAACTCTTAGCATCTCCTCGAACTCTTTATCTGATCTATCAGCACTTTTTTGTATAAGAAAAACAGCAGAATCTACTTTGGGCTGAGGGTCAAACGCAGTCGGTGGAACTTTAGTGACGATACTCGCCTTTCCTACACTTTGAGCTATTATGCCCAAAGAACCAAATACTTTTTCACCTGAGGATGCACAAAACTTTTCTGCTACTTCAAGTTGAACCATTACAAGTATATTTTTACACATTGGATCTGCGAGCGCTTTGAGTATAATGTTCGTAGCTATATAGTATGGCAAATTAGCCACCAAGTCATACGGCTCATCTACTAAAGTACTCTTCCAAGCTTGTAAAACATCTCCACAATTAAGGTGGAGTCGCTTGGTAGTAATCTCTTCTTTAAATATATTTTGCAACAGTTTACATAAATCGGTATCTACCTCAAAAGCTTCTACACTTTTGACATCAACTAAAAATTTAGTTAAATCACCTAAGCCAGGTCCAATCTCAACAACTTTATGGTCATTTTTGGGCATCGCTTCGACGATTTTTCTTAAAACTGATTGGTCTTTTAGAAAGTTTTGTCCAAACTTCTTCTTTGCTACAACGCTTTCTTTATTCATTCTCTTAGTCTATCTCATTTTTTCTTACAAAAAGGTAATACTATTAAAAATAATACCTTTAAATCAATTTTTATACTAAAGCTTTTATTTTTTCTTCAGAAACAGCAATAAGTCTTCTTTCTAGTCTACTTATTTCTTCAAGCAATTTTTTTGATATCTTTTCCATTTCATTATAATACTGTTTCGCATTAAAAATCTCATCTTCATTTAACTCTTTCTTTTTAGTAAAACCAAAAAGTTTAGCAAAAAAACCTTGTTTCTTATTTTCTGAAAAATATATATTAAAAATACTAAGATATTTGTCATGCAGATCAAAATGTAATGATTCTATAGTATTCATACACTCCATGGGATTATTTGACAAACTATTCAAGATTTGTCCATCACTATAAAACCATTTTCCAAATTTACATTCGGTTGAATCGATTGGGATTGCGTCTTCTTGAACTTCTATTCCGTTTATTAACAGTTTTGCTTTTTGTACCCATTTAATATGGGCTGCTTTTGCAGCTCTTAAATGTTCTAAAACATCTTCTTTTCCCATAACATATCCATATATTATTTTTATTTATGATTGTAGCGTAATATATTAAACCGATTAAAAGAATACAATATTTGTTTCACGTGGAACAAATCAATCATTAAGCCAAAGATTGTATAATTTCAATATATAATAAAAGGTACAAACTCTCCCATGAACTATTTTGCAAAAAGAATTATTCCCTGTTTAGATGTAAAAGATGGACGCGTTGTTAAAGGCGTAAATTTTGTTGGGCTAAAAGATGCAGGAGACCCTGTTGAAGTAGCTAAACGCTACAATGAAGAGGGTGCTGATGAGCTCACTTTTTTAGATATTACAGCTTCATCTGACAACAGAGACACCATTGTAGATATAGTAGCCCAAGTTGCACGCGAGATATTTATCCCTCTCACTGTCGGTGGAGGTATACGAAAACTTGAAGACATTTACAAACTACTAAATGTAGGTTGTGATAAAGTAAGTGTAAACTCTGCTGCTATTAAACGTCCAGAACTGATAGATGAGGGTGCCAAACGTTTTGGTTCTCAATGCATAGTCACTGCCATAGATGTCAAACGCAGTGGTGATAAATATAATGTATTTTTAAATGGTGGACGAGTAGATACAGGAATAGATGCTGTTGCATGGGCAAAAGAAGTTGTTGAGAGAGGAAGTGGAGAAATTTTACTTACTTCTATGGACGCAGATGGAACCAAAACAGGATTTGAGCTCAACATTACTGAACAAATCAGTCGTGCAGTTAATGTCCCTGTCATTGCTAGTGGAGGAGCTGGAACTATGCAGCACATAAAAGAGGCCTTTGAACATGGTGCTGATGCAGCCCTTGCAGCTTCAATTTTTCACTATAAAGAGATAGATATAATGGACTTAAAACATTATCTTCACGAAAACAACATCCCAGTAAGGTTATGAAGCAACTAGTTGCGAGAGCTCTCTGCCCAAGAGAACGCAGCGTTATAAAATAAATTGAAGGAATGAAATGATAATCTGTGCCGGAAATAATGAAAATTTTTCATTTGCTACACCAATGGGTGTAGGTCTAGTAGAAACTGCCATGAATATAACACGTTTGTGTTTGTTTGACAAACCTGAGTTTTTACTTTTTGTAGGGACTGCTGGTAGTTATGGAGATAAAAAAATCTTTGATATTGTTGAGAGTAAAACAGCTTCAAATATCGAACTTGCTTTTTTAAGTAACGATGCTTATACGCCACTTGATAATGTTGTTACTACAAACACAACAAATGTAAAAGACATAGTAGTCAACTCTTCTAACTATATTTCTACAAACGAAGAACTAACAAAAAACTTTTTAAAGTTTGGTGTAGGTATAGAAAATATGGAATTTTTTTCCGTATTAAGAATAGCTCAAGAGTTTAATATTCCAGCAGGTGGAGTTTTTTGTGTTACTAACTATACTAACAAAAATGCGCATGAAGATTTCTTGAAGAACCAAGACAGAGCAAAAACAATGCTAGAAGAACATGTAAGAAATAGAATTAAGGAACTAACAGCAAAATGAGTGAACCAAAACCGTCCTTATTAGACTTCACACAAAAAGAACTAACTGAGTTAGTGAAACCTAGCTTCCGTGCTAAACAAATATTTGGTTGGATGTATCACCAATATGCCCAAGACTTTGATGAAATGAAAAATATTCCAAAGAGTATGAAAGAAGATTTGGCTCAAAAATATATAGTCAATCCAATGAAAATAGTACGCAAAGAAGAGTCAACAGATGGAACAATAAAATATCTTTTTGAGCTACAAGATGGAAAAACAGTTGAAGCTGTGTGGCTAAAAATGAAGGATACGCAATATGATGATAATGGCGAAATCATACAAGAAGCAAAATTTACTATCTGTGTTTCAACGCAAGTTGGATGTAAAGTCGGTTGCTCATTTTGTTTAACAGCAAAAGGTGGCTTTACTAGGGATTTGACAGCAGGTGAGATAGTAGCACAGGTCGTTAACCTCAAACGTGATAATAACCACAAACATAACAGAAAGATAAATATAGTCTATATGGGTATGGGTGAACCACTTGATAATCTTGATAATCTAGCCAAAGCTATAGAGATTTTCAAAGAAGAAGAGGGCTTAGCTATATCTGCAAAAAGACAAACAGTTAGTACAAGTGGACTAAGCAATAAGATAGATAAGCTTGGCCAAATGGATTTAGGCGTTCACATTGCTATATCCCTTCATGCTGTAGATGATGAACTCAGAACTGAGCTTATACCAATGAATAAAGCACACAATATTAATTCTATCATAGAAGCCGTCAAACGCTTTCCTATAGACACACGCAAACGTGTTATGTTTGAGTATCTTGTGATTAAAAATAAAAATGATGATTTGGGCTCCGCAAAAAAACTTGTCAAGCTTCTAACGGGTATAAAAGCAAAAGTCAATCTCATCTATTTCAATCCATATCCAGGAACTCCGTATGAGCGTCCTACACGTCAAGATATGGTGAACTTCCAAGAGTACCTAATCAAGCATGGCTTACTCTCTACTATCCGTGACTCAAAAGGTATTGACATCAGTGCTGCCTGTGGTCAACTAAAAGAGAAAGATAAATCAGAGATTAACGATTAAATAACAAAGCTAGGAGTATAATACGCTTCTATCAAAAATCAAGGAAAATTATGAGCGGTGTAGACATATCGGAAATTATTTTGTTAGTTATTGTATTTGTAGTTGGTGTTGGTGGTTTTATCTGGGCTGCCACTAAAGAAGAAAACTAGAGTCAAGACGATCAACACACCAGGGAGATCGTCTATGAATGAAATAATACCCTACTAATCTTAAAAAAATATATTTATCCTCAAATAATTCCAATCACAAATAAACTACAAGTAATCTAAATATCTCTCCATAAATACTTACTATTCACACATTGTTCTAAAGTGTGAATATACTTTCAATACTAAGACAATAAATTATTAAATTTATTTAAATTTTAAGAAATTTTTAATATAAATATAGACTTAAAAATAAATTATATTTTACTTAAAGCCCTATATTCAGGGCTTTCATCGACTATTCACTTTTTATTCACAATTCTTAAAATAAAAAATTATCAAATTTAAAAGTTATTCACATATGTGTCTAACTATATAGCTAAAGATGAAAAACAAACTTTTTCAAAATCAACTTTACTTTTAATATTGTAAGTATGCCCATAAAGTTCAAACTCTAGTTCACTAGCATGTAACAATAATCTTTTAGCACCGGAGAATTCTATCCTCTCCTGTGGCGTTAAAGACTTATCTAAAAAACGAATCATCTTCTCTTCGCTTTGTCCATAAATAGGGTCACCAACTATAGGATGTTTCACGTGGAACAAATGTACCCTTATCTGATGTTGTCTTCCAGTGTGAGGAGAACACTCTATAAGACTCATATCTAACTCAGGAAAATATTTTAGCGGTTTGAAGTCTGTTTTAGAGGATTTCCCTCTTTGATCCACTTTCACAACCATACGAACAACTGCACTATCATCTTGTGCTCTCAAAATAGGCTCATCCACACACAAGTCATTTTCAAATTTTCCGTGAACGAATGCAAGATATTTTTTTTTCATTTCACGTTCTTGAAACATCATTTTGATATCTCTTTCACTTTTTTTATTTTTAGCACATAAGACTAAGCCACTTGTTTCTTGATCAATTCTATGTGCAATGTTTGCATCACGTCCAAATTGAAACTTCAGCTCATCAATCAAAGAGTAGGGTGTACGTTTTGTTTGAGGATGAATCAACACACCACTAGGTTTATCAAATACAACAAATTCTTCTTCTATAAATGTAGGCTCTAAACCTTTCGTAATTGGCTCAAAAAATATAAACTCAAACTCACCCTCAACTTCACCAGCGGTCTTGAGCATCTTCTCGCCATTTACAAGGACTCTTCCTTTTGATATGAAACGTTGGGCTTCTTTTTGCGTATACCCTAACTCGTTTATAAAATATATAAAAGCTTTCTGTCTCTTTTGTACAAACATTTTTTTTATTACAAATGGCAAATTAGAATCCTCTTTTAATCAGTTATTTATCATAAATTCTGTAAAATAACTAACTTTAATATTAGACTTCTTGCATACCCTAGATATATCTCAGAGAAGTAAAAAGTAGTGAGATAGTGCAAAATAAATTTTTATGCCTAGCCATAGCTAAGGATAAAATATTTTTTTGTGCTAGATTGCTACTTTTTACTTCTCCCTTTAGGCATTATAGAGAGAGCTTTACTCTGCGTTAGATAACCTTCACTGTAGCTACGGCTACACTGAAGAACATCTGCCTTGATTAAAACTCTCTCTAAATTGCTGAGCTATATCTAAGGTATGCAAGAAGTCTATTTCAAATTCTAGCATAAAATATAAGATATTACTCACAAGGAACCCACACAATGGTAGATAGATATTCACGAGAAGAGATGGCATCAAAATGGACTTACCAAGCAAAATATCAAGCTTGGTTAGATGTAGAAAAAGCAGTTGTAAAAGCTTGGGCTAAACTTGGAAAGATTCCACAAGAAGATGCTGATAAGATTGTTACAAACGGAGCTTTTGATATAAAAAGAATTGATGAAATTGAAGCGGTAACACGCCATGACCTTATTGCGTTTACAACATCTGTTTCTGAATCACTCGGCGAAGAGAGTAGATGGTTTCACTATGGGATGACATCTTCTGATACAATCGATACTGCAGTTGCCTTACAAATGAAAGATTCTCTTTCTTTAATCATTGAAGATGTGAAAATGATTATGGAATCTATCAAAAAACGTGCGATGGAACATAAAATGACTTTAATGGTTGGACGTTCACATGGTATACACGGTGAACCTATTACATTTGGTCTTGTACTCGCTGTTTGGTATGATGAAATGGCACGTCATTTAAAAAACCTTGAGGAGACTATGGAAGTTATCTCTGTTGGTCAAGTAAGTGGAGCAATGGGTAACTTTGCTCATGCACCGCTAGAACTTGAAGAGTACACCTGTGAAGAGCTAGGTCTTAAGCCTGCACCTGTTTCAAATCAAGTCATACAAAGAGATAGATACGCAAGACTAGCTACATCTTTAGCACTAATGGCTAGCTCTATAGAAAAATTTGCAGTACAAGTTCGTCACTGGCAACGTACAGAAGTGTATGAATGTGAAGAGTATTTTGCAAAAGGGCAAAAAGGTTCTTCTGCAATGCCACACAAACGTAACCCAATCCTTACAGAAAACATCACAGGTCTTGCAAGAATGATACGTGCTTACGCAGCTCCTGCTATGGAAAATGTTGCACTATGGCATGAGCGTGACATCTCTCACTCTTCTACTGAGCGTTTTTGGCTTCCTGATACTTTTGTAACATCAGACTTTATGTTACACCGTATGAATAACGTTATAGCAAACTTAACAGTTTATCCTGAAAATATGATGCGTAACCTCAATCTAACAGGTGGACTTGTTTTCTCTCAACGTGTTTTACTTGAACTTCCCCTTCAAGGTGTAAGCCGAGAAGATGCGTACAGAATTGTACAAAGAAATGCTATGAAAGTTTGGGAAGAGATTCAAAAAGGTAAACCAACTGTCAATGACAAAGGTGAGAGTCTTTATCTCAACCACCTCTTAGCTGATGAGGAACTTAGAAGTAAACTGAGTGAAGAACAAATTCGTGAATGTTTTAACTATGATTACTATACTAAAAATGTAGATAATATTTTTAAAAGAGTTTTTAAATAGTGAGAAAGAAGTGACTTTTTTTATACCAATAAAAGTCACTTCTTCCAATGAACAAAACAATAAACAAATATCAAAATTTAGACAATTTTTCAATTAACACTTAATAAACTTTGGATAAAATCAAAAACTTTATATCTAAATTTTCATATATATATTGGCATAATATTTATATGAAAATTTAATACTTTCAAAGCAGGAACAGATTATATGATAACAGTTATAAAAAGAAATGGACGAACAGAACCTTTAGATATATCAAAAATTCAAAAATATACTTCGGCTGCAGTAAAAGGCTTAGCAAATGTAAGTCAAAGTGAGTTAGAAGTTGATGCACAAATTCACTTTCGTGATGGCATCACATCAAAAGAGATTCAAGAAACACTTATCAAAACTGCAGTTGATAAAATAGACATAGATGCACCTAACTGGACTTTTGTAGCATCACGTCTGTTTCTTTTTAACCTTTATCATCAAGTAAATGGTTTTACAGGTTACTGCTCACTTGAAAAATATTTTGAAAAGGGTGAGAAAGAGGGACGTATACTTTTAGGTTTAAAAGAGATGTACGACCTTGAAGAACTAGAAAAGCACATAGAACCAGAACGTGACTTGCAGTTTAATTATCTTGGGATAAAAACACTTTACGATCGATATCTCATAAAAGATAGAAATTCTAATCCTATAGAATTACCACAACATATGTTTATGGCAATTGCGATGTTTTTAGCACAACGTGAAGAGAAACGTCAAGAGTGGGCAATAAAATTTTATAACATGATTAGTAAATTTGAAGTGATGTTAGCAACACCAACTCTCTCAAATGCAAGAACACCAAGACACCAGCTTAGCTCGTGTTATATTGGTTCAACACCAGATAACATTGAAGGTATATTTGATGCCTACAAAGAGATGGCAATGCTTTCAAAATTTGGTGGAGGAATTGGTTGGGATTGGACACAAGTTCGTTCAATGGGTTCTTTTATCGATGGACATAAAAATGCTGCAGGTGGAACAGTTCCCTTTTTAAAAATAACAAACGACATTGCCATAGCAGTTGATCAATTAGGTACTAGAAAAGGAGCCATAGCTGTTTATCTTGAGCCTTGGCATATTGATGTTAATGACTTCTTGGACTTGAAGAAAAACTCAGGTGAAGAGCGTCGTCGTGCTCATGATTTATTTCCTGCTATGTGGCTCAATGACCTTTTTATGCAAAGAGTTCAAGAAGATGGAATATGGACACTTTTTGATCCTTATGATGTTAGAGAACTCTCAAATACCTATGGAGAAGAGTTTAACAAACTTTATTTAGAACTAGAACAAGATGAAGGTCTTATCAAAGAAAAAATAAAAGCTAAAGATTTATGGAAAAAAATTCTGACTTCTTACTTTGAAACAGGTTCTCCTTTCCTTTGTTTTAAAGATAATGCAAACCGTGCAAACCCGAATGACCACTACGGAATTATTAGAAGTTCAAACCTTTGTACAGAGATTTTTCAAAATACACAGCCAAACCATTATAAGATCAAATTTATTTTTGAAAGTGGTGATAGTGTTAGTTATGAAGAAGAAGAGATGGTAACAGTTGATAGTGGCATAACAAAACCAGCTAAAAAAGTTACAGCACTTGATTCTCTTGGAGGTTTACCTATCTTCGTAGTGGAAAAAGAAAAAATTGATGGAGCAACTGCAGTTTGTAACCTTGCTTCTATCAACCTCTCACGTATCAACACAAAAGAGGACATAGACCGTATCGTTCCAACGGCTGTGAGATGTTTAGATAATGTTATTGACCTAAACTTTTATCCTGTTGAAAAAGTAAAACGTACTAACATGAAAAGTCGTTCTATCGGTCTTGGTGTTATGGGTGAAGCACAGATGCTCGCAGAGGCTGGAATCATGTGGGGAAGTCAAGAACACTTCGATAAGATAGATGAAGTTATGGAGTCTGTTTGTTATAACGCTATTGCGGCATCATCAGATTTAGCTCTTGAAAAAGGGGCTTATCCTGAATTTGAGGGTAGTAAATGGAGTCGTGGAATTTTCCCTCAAGACCATGCAAATGCGGAAGTTGTCAATTTAGTTGACCGTGGTGGTCTTTTCGCTTCAAAATATGAGTGGGATGAACTTCGTACACGTGTAAAAAAACAGGGAATGAGAAATGGTTACCTTATGGCAGTTGCACCAACTTCTTCTATTTCTATTCTTACTGGAACGACGCAGGCTATTGAGCCGGTATTTAAACGTAAATGGTCTGAAGAGAACTTAAGTGGGCTTATTCCGGTAGTTGTACCAAACTTATCACCTGATAATTGGAGTTATTATATTCCTGCTTATGATCTCAACCAGACTCTGCTTATAAAAGCTGCAGCTATTCGTCAAAAATGGATAGATCAAGGACAATCACTAAATATTTTTATAACACTTGATAAAGCAAGTGGTAGATATCTTAATGAAATATATATGCTTGCATGGAGACTCGGACTCAAATCAACGTATTACCTACGTTCACAATCACCTGAAGTACATAATGATGTAGAAGACAGATCTATGGAGTGTGTAGGTTGTCAATAGACCTCGATAGATTTGACAACTTCAAAGATGCCCAACTGCGTTTAGTCGAAGTTGTCTCTCCCAGTCACATCAAAGTCACTCTTGGAGTTCAAGATAAAGCAAGGGATTTTGACTGGATAAGCCTCACATTAGAGTTTACTGGCATAGTAGATGCTAGACTTCCCAAAGAAAATCAATTAGAGTTTATAGATATGAGTGATGGCGTAAGTATACTCAAAGATGATAATAAATTTGTATTTGCTATTGGGGCGTGCTATAATATATCAACCATAAAAAATTCTATATTTTATATAATATCTACAGACCTCAAATCATATGAGAGTCCATTTTAAAGGATAAACATGCGTTATAAAGTAAGTGCCCAAATACTTGGATTTGCAGATACCAAAGAAGTTGAAATACAAGAGATAGATGATTTTTTCTCACGAATGATAGATACACAAAACAATAATATTTCTTTTATCTTGGTAAATCCTTATCTTTTAAGAGAATACTCTTTTGATGTTCCAGTAGATATTAAAAATATTTTAGAGATAAAAGATGATAGTAAACTAAGTGTTCACAATGTCCTAGTTATCCAAAAGCCCTTAGAAAAATCTACTGTTAACTTTTTAGCTCCCATAATTATCAATCATGATAACAACAGACTTGCCCAAATTGTACTTGACCCAAAACAAAATCCTGATTTTGGAATGGCAGAACGTATAGAGTCCTTTAAAAAATAAACATCTAAACGCAGTGAAATGAAACTAAAGTAGCATTTCATCCTTCGTGTGTTAGTGTATAATCAAAATAAAAAAGGAGAGAGTATGCGAGTAGTATGTCCTCACTGTTTAGCAGTTAATAATGTTCCCAAAAAAGAGAGTTATAAAAAAGCAAATTGTGGTAAGTGTAAACAATCACTCTTAGATACAAAACCAATAGAATTAACACAGGCAGCTTTTGATGAAGTTATTGTCAATAGTGATATTCCTGTTATTGTAGATTTTTGGGCACCTTGGTGTGGACCATGTAAAATGATGGCACCAAACTTTGAAAAAGCAGCGAAAAAATTTCCACTCAAAGTTCTATTTGCTAAAGTAAATACTGAAAATGAACAAAATCTTGGTGCAAGATTTGGTATTAGAAGTATTCCTACTTTGATGATATTTAAAAATGGACAAGAAGTTCACCGTGTTAGTGGTGCGTTAGATGAAAATAGCTTATCACAACTTGTTTCACAATTTATCTAATATACACTTTTAAGCAGATATACCCTAGAATACACAATCTACTCTAGGGTTGTCAAATATATGAAGCATTATACTTTTACTTTAAAAAATACACACTCTTATTTGAAAGCTTCTAAAGAGGCAAAAAAACAAAAATATACTGCCCAACTTATTCAAATATTTTCATCCCTAACAAACAAAACAACTATACAAAACCTTTTAGATAAAATCGCTCATGATTTTCCTCAGGCTCAAGTTATAGGAACAACAACTGCAGGAGAGATTTCTCATGCAAAAATATACGAAAATGAAACCATAATTAGTTGTTCACTTTTTAAAACAAGCAAACTAAAAACTGCCTACATCAAAGAGATTACAAAAAAATCTGGAAAAAAACTCTCAAAAAAAATAGATACAAAAAATACAAAAGCAGCCATTGTTCTTAGTGAAGGTTTAAAAGGAAAAGATTATGAAGGTTTTATCCATGCTATACATAAACAAAACCCCGAGCTTGTTGTAGCTGGAGGACTAGCCGGAGATAATTTCAGACTCAAAAATACTTTTATATTTTTAAATCAAAAAATTTATACACAAGGGAGTGTCGCTGTATCTTTTAGTGGCAAAAAACTCTTTGCTTCAAATGAGTACAATCTAAACTGGGCACCCATAGGGAAAGAGTTTACAATAAGCTCTGTCAAAAATAATAAAATATATGAAATAGATAATAAAAATGCCCTAAAAGTCTTTAAACACTATCTTGGCAGTGAACTGTTTAAAAACAATGAAGTATCTCTTCCAGATATACAACTTCTCTATCAAGAGGGTGAAACTGTTGTTTCTAGGACACCAATGACTGTTGATAAAGATGCCATCGTTTTAGCAGCACCAATCAAAGAGGGACAAAAAGTAAAGTTTGGTTTTTCAAACGCAGCATCTGTCATCTTAGGAGCAAATGAGATAAAAAACAAACTTGCTAACAAACCTGCAGAAGCTATTTATATCTACTCTTGTATAGCGAGAAAAACACTCTTAGGAAAAAGACTTGAGCGAGAGTTTAAATATTTTGAAGATATTGCCCCAACAAGTGGTTTTTTCACCTATGGTGAGTATTACAGCACAAACAAAACAAATGCTCTTCTTAACTGTACAACAACCATTTTAGTTCTCTCTGAATCTAAACAAACAAATAAAACACACAAACAAACAATGCCAAAAAACCTTGAAAATACGACCTTTCAAGCTTTGACCCATTTTATAAAACAAACCGCAAACGAGTTAGACAAAAATACCAAACTCCTACAAGAATATAAAAATGTTGTAGATGAAAGCTCTCTTATTTCTAAAAGTGATATAAATGGAACTATCACCTATGTAAATAAAAACTTCTGTGATGTTAGTAAGTATAGTAAAGATGAGCTCATTGGTGCAAACCATAATATTATTCGTAATCCAAAGATGCCAAAGAGTACCTTTAAAAATATGTGGAAAATACTCCGTGAAAAAAAAGTTTATAAAGGAATACTCTCAAATAAAGCCAAAGATGGTTCACTCTATTATGTTGATGCAACCATCATGCCTATTCTTGATAAAGAAGGAAAAATTGAAGAGTTTATCTCTATCAGAAAAAATATCACTAAAGAGATAGAATCAAAACTACGAATAAAAGAGAAAGAAAAACTCATCAAAGCTATCTTTGATAATCAAGATAGTATCGTCATACTCGCATCTAAAGATAAAGGTATCCAAAAAGTGAATAAAAAACTTTTTGAATATCTTGAGTATAAAGACTTTGAAGACTTTAAAAAGCAACATAACTCTGTCTGCGAGCTTTTTATTCGAGAAAAGGGTTATATAAATATTATCGATAATCCCAATATTTTTGAATATGTTGCTCTAAACGCAGTAAATACTAATAAAGTCAAAATGAAAATCAAAGATGGCACTATACACACTTTTAAAATTGCTGTTAAACCCATAAATTATCAATATATTATCAATCTTTATGACATCACTGATTTTGAAGATGCACTACTAAAAGCAAATCTTTCTGAAAAAGCAAAAGCAACATTTTTAGCAAATATGTCGCATGAAATACGTACACCATTGAATGGTATCATAGGTTTTACAGATATTTTAAGAAAAAAGAAACTTGATCAAGAGTCGCAAAAATATGTTCAAATTGTTCATAACAACAGTGAAACACTCTTAAATATTGTCAATAATATTCTAGATTTTTCAAAAATTGAAGATGGAAAATTTACGCTAAATAATACAGTATGTAACTTTAAACAAAATATTCAAAATGCACTTGAAACATTTGAATCTTTAGCATATAAAAAAAATATATTTTATAATGTAAAAATTGACAAAAATATACCGACACAATTACAATGTGATATACAAAGACTCAAACAAGTAATAAACAACCTTATAAGTAATGCCATAAAGTTTACTCCAGAGAATGGAAAAATAGATGTACAAATCAAACTTCAAAATATAACAAACAATAGCGCAAAAATATATTTTTCTGTAAGTGATAATGGCATTGGTATAGCAAAAGATAAAATAAGTTCTATATTTGAATCATTTTCACAAGCTGATAATTCTATCAGTAAAAAGTATGGGGGAACAGGTTTAGGTTTAGCTATAAGTAATCAGTATATCAAACTTATGAACTCTAACATAGAAGTTCAAACACAAGAGAACAAAGGGAGTACATTTTACTTTTCACTGCAACTCCCAATAGTAAAACTTCCAAACGCAGTAGATATACAAAAAACAGTATCCAATAAATATGAAGGAAAAGTTTTAATTGTAGAAGATAATACTACAAATCAATTACTTCTAAGTCTGTTGTTAGAACAAAAAAATATATCTTGTGATATAGCTAACAATGGAAAAGAAGCGCTTGAACTTATAGAAAAAAACAAAAAGTATGCTCTTCTTTTTATGGATATCAATATGCCAATATTAGATGGAATTACAACGACAAAAATTCTACGTGAAAAAAATTATACACAGCCTATTGTTTCACTCTCTGCCAATGTTATAAAAAAAGATAAAGAAAAATTTAGAAAAGCCGGTATGGATGCAAACTTAAATAAACCCATTATTCTTAGTGAACTCGAAACTATCTTAGATACATATATGCAAGTAGATAAGCCTAATACTGCGTTTGATATTATACATCCAAAAACTATTTTTGAAAAAATGTTTATTACAGATGAAAAAATGATACACAGCCTCTTAAATACCTTCGCAACAAGTGCGACAAAAATGCTTCATGAATTACAAACGAAAGGTTTGGATGAAAAACTTATTCACACTATTAAGGGAGTTTCTGGGAATCTTCGTTTTGAACATCTATATCAATTGTCAGTGCAGGTTGAAAAAGAGTTGTCAAATATGAGTGAAAAAGAAAAACAAGAGAATGAAACCCTACTCATCTCTCATTTAACGAAGTTAATAGCTCAAGTAAAAGAGTTAAATTAACTCTCTTTGATGTATGAGCAACAGTAATCTGTTACCGAATTTATTTTGATATCAAATGAAGCATTTGCTTCAACTTCAAATGATTCTGGAACATTTAGTGTTTTCCACTCTTCACCTGGTAGCTTTATACTAACATCACCACTGAGTATCTCCATGATCTCTTTATCAGCAGTATTAAAAGTATATTCACCCTCAAGCATAATTCCTAATGATTTCACACTACCGTCTTGAAATTCCACTGTACGACTTGTTACTTTTCCATCATAGTAGATATTTGCTTCTTTTATTACTGTTACATTTTCAAATTTTGCCATATTTTAATCCTTCTTTTTTAATTTTACTCGTTGTGAATGCGTAATAGCCACTGCCATAGCATCAGAGATATCCAAAGGTTTTATCTCTTTTTTTATATTTAAAAGCCTTTTTACCATAAAAGCAACTTGTTCTTTTTGCGCTTTTGCTTTTCCAGTAAGAGCCTTTTTCACCTGCAAGGCAGTGTATTCGTGAAATTGACCAAACTCTTGAAGTAATTTTAACATAATTGCCCCACGAAATTGGGCAAGTTTTATTGTCGTTGCTGGATTATGTGCATAAAAAATATCTTCCATTGCCACCTCATCAATTGTATGTTTTTCAAAAATTCTACCTAGTCCTTCAACCATTTGTGGTATCTGAAACTGTAAATTTTCGGCTTTCATTTTGATAAGTCCAGCCTCTATTAATGCTATTTTTCCGTTTTCTAATGAAATAAGTGCATAACCCATATTTCTTGTACCCGGATCTATTCCTAGTATTGTCATTTGCGAATTATAACACAATAAAAAAAGTTATTCACATATGTGACAAGGGAGTTATTCACATATTTTTAACCCTATCTTATGGTTATTCAGTGTATTATTCACATATAATTTAAAAAATAAGGTTTTATGTGAATATAGGTCAAGAAGTTTTACAAGCGCTCAAAGATGAAATAACTGAACTCGAATATAACAGATATATCAAGTATCTCACTTACGACGCGAAAAAATCAACAAGTGACAGAGCAATATTTTATGCACCCAATGCTTTAGTGGTAAATTGGATTAAAAATAAGTACAATGATAAACTAGCACACCTTTTTGAAATTAAAAGCGGTTCAAAAGTTTCCATACTTATAACACTCAAAAACAAAGTGGAAACAAAAAAAGCGAAAAAAGTCACAGAGATCAAACAAACAAGCTCACTCTTAAATCCATCACACTCATTTGACAACTTTATGGTAGGTGGATCAAATCAATTTGCTTATGCAGCAGTGAAAAGTGTCAGTGAAAATGCAGGAAAAGTTTATAATCCTCTTTTTATTTATGGAGGTGTTGGACTTGGTAAAACACACCTTATGCAAGCTGCTGGAAATGTTTTTCAAAATGAAGGTAAAGTAGTTATCTACACCTCTGTTGAACAATTTTTAAATGATTTCATTCGTCATGTTCGTAACAAAACAATGGAACGCTTTCAAGAAAAATATCGTAAGTGTGATGTTTTACTTATTGATGATATTCAATTTTTAAGTAATAAAGAGGGGATTCAAGAAGAATTTTTCCATACTTTTGAAGCACTCAAAGGTGCTGGAAAACAGATTATACTTACAGCAGATAAACATCCTAAAAAAATAGGTGGTCTTGAAGCACGCCTGCAAAGTCGCTTTGAGTGGGGTCTTGTTGCCGATATTCAACCACCCGAACTTGAAACAAAAATAGCCATCATCAAGAAAAAATGTGAAATAAATAAAGTAAGATTAAATGAAGACATTGTAAATTACATCGCAACCGTTATAGACTCTAATGTTCGTGAAATAGAAGGAATTCTCTCAAAACTTCATGCTTATTCCCAACTTATGCATGTTGACATTGACCTTGAGTTTACAAAAAATGTTCTTAAAGATCAAATGAATGAAAATAGAGCCAATCTCACAATGGAAATCATCACAGAAGTGGTCGCAAAAGATTTAAATATCAAACCAAGTGAGATCCGTTCAAAAGGACGTAGTAAAAATATCGTTTATGCTAGACGTATATGCATCTATATTTGTCGTGAATTAACGCAAAATACAATGCCACAACTTGCACAATACTTCGGTATGAAAGACCATACAGCAATTTCACATACTATTAAAAAAATAAATAATCTTATAAAAGATGATGAAGACTTTAGAGTAAAAATCGAAGAATTGACAAACAAAATAAGTTCGAGTTCTTAGTTTCTTCTAAAAAAATTAAAAAAAAAGATATAATTGTGAAAGTGAATAGATGTGAATGAAAGCAAAAGAGTTCATCACATCAATACAAGAGCTAGTCTAGGGCATTTAAAGAATATTTTCACTTATTCACATGCACCTACTACTACTTACTAAAATTATATAAATATATAGGGATTTAAAAGATGAAAATTACGATATCAAAATCGATATTAGAAAACATACTTATTCATTCAGGACCTTTTCTAGAAAAAAAAGATACTTCACAAATTACATCGCATGTATATTTAAACGCAGCTAATGGAAACTTAACAGTTAAAGCTACTGATTATGAGATAGGTTTTTTAGTTACTACTGATACACTAACTATTCATGAAGAAGGAAGTATCACTGCTAATGGTAAAAAATTTCTTGACATAGTAAGAATACTAAAAGATGGAGAAATTAATTTAGAAGTTAAAAATGATAATCTTTTAATTTCTCAATCACATTCAAACTTTAAACTACCAACATTTTCATATAATGAGTTTCCAGAATTTCCATCATATGAAGGTAAAGCTAGAATTTCCATTGAATCACATACACTTATAGAATCATTAAAAAAAATCACACCAGCTATAGATACAAATAATCCAAAATTTGAACTCAATGGTGCCTTAATCGACATTAAAAAAGATGCTATTAATTTTGCTTCCACTGATACAAGAAGATTAGCAGTTGTTACTTTACATAATCAAAGCGAAAATGAACTATCAATTATTATCCCTAAAAAAGCAATTGTAGAAATTCAAAAACTTTTCTTTGACAATATAGAACTTTATTATGATGAAACAAATCTTATTATTCATTCACAACAATACACTTTCTTTACAAAACTTATTAATGGAAAATTTCCTGAATATTCAAGAATAATTCCAAAAGAAACAACACATAATTTAGTACTTCCTAAAGCGATGATGATTGATTCCATCAAACAAATCACTACAATCTCAACAGATGTAAAAATTACTTTTTTAAATGAGACTATATCTTTTGAATCACTTAGTGATGATAATATTGAAGCAAAAACTGAAATAACATTTCAAACAGGTTTTAGTGAACCCTTTGCTATTGCTATTAACTCCAAATATCTATTAGATTTTTTAAATTCTATTAACTCACCAGAGTTTCATATAGGTTTAAATGAAGGAAATCTTCCTTTCATTTTAAAAGATGAAAACTTCATTACAGTTGTTATGCCTATAGTCATTTAAGCAATAAATACCCATAAAAACTTCTTTTTAGCTATTTTTAGATAAAATAGCTCTAATAATGGCAATTGGAGTTATTTTATGGAACAAAATTACGGTGCAAGTAATATCAAAGTCCTTAAAGGTCTTGAGGCAGTTCGTAAACGTCCTGGTATGTATATCGGTGACACAGGACATCGTGGTCTTCATCATTTAGTTTATGAAGTTATTGACAACTCAATAGATGAGGCGATGGCTGGTTATTGTGACACAATCACAATAACACTTACAAAACGCGGTACTTGTATCGTTAGTGATAATGGTCGTGGTATTCCTACAGATATGCACCCTACAGAGGGAATGAGTGCAGCTACTGTAGTTTTAACTGTACTTCATGCTGGTGGTAAGTTTGATAAAGATACTTACAAAGTCTCTGGTGGACTTCATGGTGTTGGTGTTTCAGTTGTAAATGCATTATCATCTGACTTGCATATGACAATTTACCGTGATGGTAAAATTCATGAACAAGATTTTAAGATGGGTATTCCTCAAGAACCTCTTGCTGTCACTGGTTCTACTCGCAAAACAGGTACTACGATAGAGTTTAGTGCTGATCCTTCTATATTTACAGAAACAGTGACTTTTGAATATGATTATCTTGCTAAAAGATTTAAAGAACTTGCATACTTAAATCCATTTATTACTATAAAATTTAATGATGAGAGAACAAGTAAAAAAGAAGTCTATCATTTTGAGGGTGGAATTGCTCAATACGTCACTGATATGAATAAAAAAGAAGTTGTAGCAAATGTGTATAGCTTTAGTGGTAAAGCAGATGACATTGAATTTGATATAGCTATCATGTATAACGATTCTTATGAAGAAAAACTTGCTTCATTTGTAAATAATATCCGTACTCCAAATGGTGGAACACACGAAGCAGGTTTTCGTGCTGGACTTACCCGAGTAATTTCAAATTATAATTCTAAAAATGGTGCTGTAAAAGAAAAAGATGTAAAAATATCTGGAGATGATGTAAAAGAAGGTCTTATTGCTATCGTTTCAGCTCGTGTTCCTGAACCTCAATTTGAGGGACAAACAAAAGGAAAACTGGGAAATACTTATGTTCGCCCACTTATTCAAAAAGCAACAGGTGAAGCTCTAAGTAAATATTTCGAAGAAAATCCGATCGAAGCAAAAGCCATAGTTTCAAAAGCATTGATGGCAGCACGTGGTCGCGAGGCAGCAAAAAAAGCAAGAGAATTAACACGTAGAAAAGATTCTATGAGTGTTGGAACACTTCCAGGAAAACTTGCAGATTGTCAAAGTAAAGATGCTAGTATTTGTGAACTCTATCTTGTGGAAGGGGATTCAGCGGGTGGTTCTGCAAAAATGGGACGTGATCGTGTATTTCAAGCAATTTTACCACTCAAAGGTAAGATTTTAAATGTTGAAAAAGCACGTTTGGAAAAAATTCTCAAATCTGATGAAATTACCAATATGATTACAGCTATGGGTTGTGGAATTGGTGAAGAGTATAACGAAGAAAAATTGCGTTATCATAAAATTATCATCATGACGGATGCCGATGTTGATGGTTCCCATATACAGACCTTGCTCCTTACTTTCTTTTTTAGATATTTCCGTGATATTGTTGAAAAAGGTTATCTCTATCTTGCACAACCACCATTGTATCGTTACTCAAAAGGTAAGAAAAAAGAGATATATTTTAAAGATGACAGAGCAATGAATGATTATCTTATTGACAATGGTATTGAATCTTTAGAAGTTGATGGAATTGGTCATGATGATTTGGTAGCTTACTTTAAAATGGTTGACCATTATGCTTCTTCCCTTGAAGCCTTAGAGCGTCGTTATTCCCTTGTGAAACTTATTCGTCATTTTATAGAAAATCCAGACTTAATTGCTTTACCTGCTAAAGAAATATTCCAAGAGAGTAAAAAATATTTAGAATCTATTAACAATAATATTTTAACCTATTCAATAGATGAAGAAAATAATGAAGTTCATCTTTTTGTACAAACTGAAGGTGGAATGGAAGAGTTACTTATCAATGATGATTTGTTTGCTGCACCACATTTTAATGAAGCAAGTTTTGTTTTTAAGAAGATTCAAGAGTGGGATATAAAACTTCCAAAAGACATCATTGAAGAGTTAAATGATGTCAAAGAGTATGCTAAAAAAGGTGCTTATATTCAACGTTACAAAGGTTTAGGTGAAATGAATCCTGAACAACTTTGGGAAACAACAATGACACCTGAAAATCGTGTTCTTTTACAAATAAATATTGAAGATGCTGAAGTTGCTTCTGATGCCTTTACACTTTTTATGGGTGATGAAGTTGAACCTCGTCGTAATTATATAGAAACACACGCAAAAGATGTTAAACATTTGGATGTTTAACACTTAGTATGCTACTTCCCCAAACAAAAGAGAGAGAGTACCGTTTTAGGTTGGCACTTAGAATGGGACTTCCTATTTTTGCACTCATTATTGCATTTACTTCTCATACATTAGTTAGTAATTACAACACACTTAACACCTCTTTTTATATTGAAGCAATTGCATTGCTTTTTGTCAGTGTATATTTTATTTTATATCTTATTTATGCAGGTTTTAATGTCAAGATTACTGATGATGTGACAAAAACATTTAGTCGAGAATATCTTTATAATTATCTCAATAAAGAAATAAAAAATAAAAAAGAGTACACTTTAATACTTTTGAATATAGATAATCTTCATGACATTAACAAAATGTACGGTATTAAAAATGGAGATAAAGTCCTTAAAAAAGTAGTGGAATGGATTAACTCTTATATGAAAAATGAAGGCATAGAAAACTTTCCGCTTGGGCATATTAAAGGAGGAGATTTTATATTAGGACTTGAAGGTTCAAAAGATAAATATAGTACTATATTGGACTTGATGTGTTTAAAATCAAATGAATTAAAAGTTGATGATATAGAGATTAAGTTTTCTGGTGCGATTACTGATACGAACTACTCACAGGATCTTGATTATCTTATTGAACATCTTTTTGAATTACAAAGCAAGAAAAAAAATCTGAAAAATGAAGATATTATTAACCCAAATGAACTTGAAAAAATTGTGATAGACTCTTTGTCTAAACGCAGTTTTACTTTGATGGAGCAGGATGTTTATGAAGGAAATAAGAGTGTATTTAAAGAAGCTTTTATAAGGCTAAACGCAGCTAATGGCAAAATAATTCATCCAAAATCATATAGAAAAGTCTTAAATAAACTCTCTTTAGGAGTGGATTTTGATTTAATGGTTATTGAAGAAATTATTACAAAGTATGCGGACAAACAGCGCTATGCAATTAATATATTTCCTACATCTTTGAGAAACGATAAATTTTTAACGAAATTAAAAGAGTTACTAAAAGAATATAACAATTCTAAAATAATACTTATCTTATCAGAAATGGAATATTACAGTTTTATAAAAAGATATAACAGTATTATAGATTCATTACGAAAGATGGATGTTTGGATTGCTATAGATAGATTAGGTTCTATTCATACAAGCTTTTTATATCTTCGTGAACTTGAGATTGATATAGTTCGTTTTGATACCTATTATTCAAATGATAAAAAATTACAAAAAAACTTGAGTATTATTGAGGGATTTCAAACTATGGCACAAGAAAAAGGTGTAAAGACCTGGATGAAAAATATTGAAAACAAAGAAAGCCTTGCTATGGCTCAAAAGATAGGTATTAATTATATTCAGGGTAAAGTTTTATCAAATTTAGAACTTGAGAGATAATTTTTTAGCCATATAATTGCCTCTTGTTTATCTTTAAACTCCTCTCTCATTTGTGCTTCATATGCTGCGTTTAAAATAATTCCAAACTCTTTGGAAGCCTTTAAACCCTCTGCTTGTAAGTCTCTGCCAAGTATTAGTGGTTTCGCTTTTTGATTATAAATGTGTAAAGCTTTTGCTGTTTTGGATATTTTATGAATCAAATCATTTTTTTTATTGTGATGCAATGCTTTTAGATATCTAAGATAGAGAGAAATATTTACTTTACAAGCAAGTTTATACAAGGTGTAATTATTATAATTTTCTAAGGATAACTGCGTTTGAGTGAGTAGTAAAACACTTTTAATCAACTCTTTGTCATTTGTTATTTTACTAAGAAAGCTTTGTGTCTGTGAATAAGTAAATTTTGAACTTAGAAGAGAAAAGAAGATGATAAGATTTGTTTTTTCATCTTTGCTTGATTGTTTACTATATACATCTAAGCTTTGTAGTATTAAATTGTACTTTTCATCACTCAAATTCTTAAACTCTTGAAAAAATATAAAACCATCAATCTCTTTTAAAAGTCTGAAACCTAAAGAAGGTTTAGGAGATTTTAAAAGTATTTTTTTTATTTCATCAAAAATTCGTTCACGTGGGAGTTGAAGAAGTACATTGTCATGCATCATCATTTTGCACTTTTGAAAAAGTAGTGCATCAAGATGTAGATTAAAACGAGAAGCAAACATGATAGCCCGTAAAACACGAAGAGGATCCTCATCAAATTTTTTCAGGTCTACAGCTCTTAAGAGATGGTTTTTCAAATCTTCTAAACCAGAAAAAGGATCTAGAAGTTCTTTTTTTTGTACATCATAACCCATAGCATTTATGGTAAAATCTCGCCTAGAAGAAGCATCTCTAAAGTTAAGTGAAGTATCTATACTCACCTCAAAGCCTTGATGTCCTTGTGCAATTTTATTGTCTTTTCTTGGGAGTGAAAAATCAAGATCAAGAGTATGAAATATAAGCTTACAAATACCAAAATTTTTCCCCACACTGTTAACTTTTGCAAATTTTGCTAAAATCTTTTCAACTTCTTGTAGTGAATTAATACCATACAGTTCTATATCAATGTCAGCAGAAGGGATATTGAGCAAAGCATCACGAACAAATCCCCCAACTATGATAGGTTTTATCCCTTTTTTATGTAGCTCATCAAAGATAATATCAAGTACTTTGGGATATTGAAGCATTTAGGTTTCCTACACAAAAAAATATTTATTGACAAGTATAACACTAATTTTACGAGGATGTAATATTTATTTAGGTATAATCGCGAAAATTTTCCAAATAAAGGAAACCCTTATGCAAAAAATAAGAAATATTGCCGTTATCGCTCACGTTGACCACGGTAAAACTACACTAGTTGATGGACTACTAGAACAATCTGGTACATTCACTGCACATGAACAACACGATGAAAGAGCTATGGATAGTAATGACATAGAAAAAGAGCGTGGTATCACAATTCTTTCTAAAAATACAGCTATTCGTTATAAAGATTACAAGATTAACATTATTGATACTCCGGGCCATGCCGATTTTGGTGGTGAAGTTGAACGTGTTCTTAAAATGGTTGATGGTGTTTTAGTTCTTGTTGATGCGTATGAGGGTGTAATGCCTCAAACAAAATTTGTTGTAAAGAAAATGTTAGCACTTGGTAAAATGCCAATTGTTGTAATCAATAAAATTGACAAACCTTCTGCTGAGCCAGATCGTGTTGTTGATGAGATGTTTGACCTTTTTGCAGACATGGATGCAACAGATGAACAACAAGATTTTCCAGTTATCTATGCAGCTGCACGTGATGGTATAGCTAAAACAGATATGGCTGACCCTGATGGTAACTTTGAGTGTATTTTTGAAGCAATTATCAACGAAGTTCCACAGCCAGAAGGTTCTCCTGAAAACCCACTTCAAGCACAAGTATTTACACTTGATTATGACAACTATGTTGGTAAAATCGGTATTAGCCGTATCTTTAATGGTACTGTAAATAAGGGTGATAACATTATGCTTGCAAAAGCTGATGGTGAAATGGTTAAAGGGAAAATTTCTAAACTTATCGGTTTTCATGGTCTCAATCGTATGGAGATTGATCAAGCAGAAGCTGGTGATATTGTAGCATTTGCTGGAATGGAAACTGTTGATGTTGGAGATACTGTTTGTGATCCAACTAATCCTGTTGCACTTGATCCTATGCATGTTGAAGAGCCAACTTTGACAGTTGTATTTGCTGTAAATGATTCTCCTTTGGCTGGAAAAGAGGGGAAACATGTTACTTCAAACAAACTACGCGAACGTTTAGAATTTGAGATGAATACAAATGTTGCAATGCGTCTTGAAGTTGTTGGTGAGGGTAAATTTAAAGTTTCAGGTCGTGGTGAACTTCAAATTACTGTTCTTGCAGAAAATATGCGTCGTGAAGATTTTGAGTTTAGTATTTCTCGTCCAGAAGTTATTACAAAAGAGATTAATGGTGTGAAATGTGAACCATTTGAGCATTTAGTGATTGATGTTCCTGAAGATTTATCTGGTGGTGTTATTGAAAGACTTGGTAAACGTAAAGCTGAAATGAAGTCAATGTTACCAATGGGTCAAGGTTTCCAAAGAATCGAGTTTGAAATTCCTGCTCGTGCATTAATTGGTTTCCGTGGACAATTTTTAACAGATACAAAAGGAGAGGGTGTTATGAACCACTCTTTCTTAGAGTTCCGTCCATATAGTGGAAATGTTGAATCAAGAAGTTATGGTGCACTTATCTCTATGACAAATGGTTCTACTTTAGCATTTTCACTTTTTGGTATTCAAGATCGTGGAACACTTTTCATCGGTGTTCAAACAGAAGTATATGAGGGTATGATTATTGGTGAGCATTCTCGTCAAAATGACCTTGTTGTTAATCCTATCAAAGGAAAAGCACAGTCAAATGTACGTTCAAGTGGAGCTGATGAAGCTATTAAACTTGTTCCATACAGAGATATGTCACTAGAGCGTGCTTTAGAGTGGATTGAAGATGATGAACTTCTTGAAGTTACTCCTAAAAGTATTCGTATTCGTAAAAAATTTCTTACAGAAAACGAAAGAAAACGTAACTCACGTAAGTAAAACTTACATTTTGGGCTTTTGCCCAAAATTTTTCTTCTTTAATTAAATTTCTTAAAAAATTCTACTACTCTTTTTTCCATCCAATATTGCGGTTTTAAAAAACTTCCTGAAATAAATCCCACATGTCCACCGTGTTCACTGACTTCTAAAGAGATACTCTCTGAGAGTTCTACTGCGTTTGGCAATACTTCTGGTGTCATAAAAGGGTCATCTTTGGCATGGATGATAAGCGTAGGAATATGTATCTGTTTTAGATACTGTCTTGCGCTTGATTTTTCATAATACTCTTTTGCAGAGCCAAATCCATGAACAGGTGCAGTATAGGCATCATCAAACTTCCAAAAAGTATCAAGAGTGCTAACTTCTTGTTCTTTAAGATGCAGTAGTTTTTGCATATCAAATTTTTTATATTTTTTAAGGAGAGCTGCGTTTAGATCTTTGAGTAGATGGGCTTGATAAATTTTGGCAAAACCACTGTTCATATGTGTCGCACAGATATCTAAACGCAGTGGAGGTGAAACGCCAACTGCTGCGTTTAGGATGCACTGTTCTTTTTTCTCTCCAAGGAGTTTTAGGAGCATATTAGCCCCAAGTGAGTAACCAACGGCAAAGAGTTTAGCTTTTGGGTATCTTTTTTTGACACTTTGGATAAATTCAAAAGCATCTTGGGTATCTCCACTATGATAGGAGCGGGCTTTTGCATTTTCTTCATCCCCACAACCACGAAAATGCATCAAAACACTACTAAATCCAGCATTTTGTAGTTCTTGCATAGTCCCTTGAATATAAGGAGATTTGTAAGAACCGGCTAGTCCATGAAAAAGAGTAACGATAGGCGTGTTGTCTTGATGATTTTGAATTTTATGCCAAAAACACTCTACAAAATCCCCATCACTGAGTATGAATTTTTCTCTTTCAAAATGTATAGCTGAGAGTTTTCTAAAAAAAGTGGCATAGATAGTCTGTAAATGCCCATTTTTTAATCCTAATGCTGGTTTAAACTGCTTATTCATTTCTAACCTTTATTGAGTAAGGCATCTTATCAAAATTTTATGTATAGATGGATATAATCTCTTACTTAAATCAATCGGAGAAGCCACTATGCAAAGAAAAGAAATATATAATCCTGACTCAACAGAAAGTGTAAATGATAGGAGAGTATTTGGTGGTAATCCGACAGGTATATTTGAACTCAACAAGATTAAATACCAATGGGCATATAACCTTTGGGAGATGATGTTAAACAACACATGGTTCCCTAAAGAAGTAGATATGACTAGAGATGTGAATGACTATAAACAACTCACAGATGCTGAAAAAACAGCCTATGATAAAGCGCTTTCACAACTTATCTTTATGGACTCATTGCAAACAAATAACTTAATTGACAATGTAAATCCTTATGTAACAGCTCCAGAGATCAACCTAATCTTGGTTCGCCAATCTTTTGAAGAAGCCCTACATTCACAAAGTTATGCTGTTATGGTGGACTCTATCTCAACAAATTCTGATGAGATTTATGACCTGTGGCGTCGAGATATGATGCTAAAACATAAGAATGATGCCATCGCTGGCGTGTATCAAGAACTTGCAAAAAATCCAACAGATACGAACTTCGTAAAAGCTTGTTTTGCAAACCAAATTTTAGAAGGTATCTATTTTTACAGTGGTTTTACATACATCTACACGCTTGCACGTTCTGGAAAGATGCTTGGTTCTGCACAGATGATTCGCTTTATTCAAAGAGATGAAGTGACACACTTGGTACTTTTTCAAAATCTTATCAATACACTAAGAAAAGAGCGTGCTGAGCTTTTTACGGATGAACTGAGAGCTGAAGTCATTGAGATGTTTAAAGAAGCGGTGAAACTCGAAACAGAATGGGGAAAATATATCACACAGGGTCAAATTCTTGGTCTTACAAATGACATCGTTGAACAATACATACAATATCTTGCAGATGATAGATTAAACTCAGTAGGTTTTGATAAAATTTACAACGTAAAAAATCCTATCAAATGGGTAGATGACTTCGCAAAATTTAATGACCAAAAAACAAACTTCTTTGAAGGAAATGTAACGAACTACTCAAAAGGTAGTTTGACATTTGATGATGATTTTTAGAAAGTGCGGCATTTTTGTAGGATGAGCAATGCTCAGTTAAGTCTTAAGACAGCCTTGCAGAGGGAACCGCAACCTCTTTATTATAGCCCACTCGTTTCTCACTCGGATAAACTATCGTTGTTATGATATAATTGTTTCCATTAAAGGAAATTGAAATGTCAAAAATAGTTTTAGGATTAGACTTAGGAATAACTTCAATAGGTTGGGCTTTAGTTGATATTGATGAAAAAAATCTTCAAAATAATAAGATTATAGATAGTGGTGTAAGAATTTTTACAATTGCTGAACACCCAAAAGATGGTAAATCTTTAGCCCTTCCAAGACGTGAAGCTAGAAGTGCAAGACGAACTACAAAACGAAAAGCTCAAAAACTTCGAGCTATCAAAAGACTCCTTATAAAAAATAAAATTATTTCCCAAGAGGAACTAGATAATCTTTTTCTAGGTAATAAAGGGCAAAAAGACGTTTGGGATTTGAGAAAAGAAGCACTTTATAGAGAGTTAAACAACAAAGAGCTCTCACGTATCATGATACACCTTGCAAAGCATAGAGGTTATTTCTCAAATCGTAAAAGTGAACAACCTGATAAATCAGATAAAGAAGCTAAGGCTGTTTTAGGTGGGATCGAAAAAAATAAAGATATTATAAATTCTCAAAATTACTTGACTATTGGTGAATACATATCTACAAAACCTAAAAAACGAAATGGTAAAGATAAAGAGGGAAAATTAAATTATGAAAACTCTGTAGAGAGATATATGCTTATTGATGAAATAGATACTATATTTGATAAACAAAAGCACTTTGGCAGCTCTTTAGTTAATGATGACGTACTTCAAACGTATAAAAAGATAGCCTTTGAACAGAGGCCTTTAAAGTCAGTTGCCCATATGGTTGGGAAATGCCCATTTGAAACAGATGAACTTAGAGCATCTAAAAGCTCCTATACTTTTGAATACTTTAGAGCTTTGCAAAAACTAAAAAATTTAAGAGTGATAAATGAAGATGGCTATGAAATGCCACTTATATTTGAGCAGATTGAACAAATAATAAGAGAGGCTAAAAAGACTAAAAACTTTACTTACAAGTCCTTTAAAAAACTTTTTCCACAGTATAGAGATATGAAAATTAAAGGGCTTATATATCATGATCATAAAACAGGAGAGATAAAAGATTCTGAAAAAGTTAAGTTTTTGGACTTTAGTGCATTTCAAGCAATGCAAAAAAATATACAAGGGGTAGATAACCTTTACTGGAATACTATAGAAAATGATAGTGATGTTTTAGATGTAATTGCAACAATTTTGACAACTGAGAAAAATGATGCAGAGGCGATGAAACAGCTTCAAGGAATAATAGAACATCAAGAAGTTTGTGATGCTTTGCTCTCTTTATCGTTTTCTAAATTTGGGCATCTGAGCAACAAAGCTTTACGGAAAATCATTCCAGAACTTGAAAAAGGGTTTGATTACGATGTAGCTTGCAAAAATGCAGGTTATGACTTTCAAGCTATATTTAAAGGGGATAAATCTCTTCTTTTGCCATCTCTTTCAAAACAAGAAAACTTGGAAATGACAAACCCTGTTGTTAAAAGAGCTATGGCACAGATGCGTTTAGTTTATAATGCAATTGCTAGAAAATATGGAGCAATAGATGCTGTTCATATAGAGTTGACCAGAGAAATAAAAAATTCACATGATGATAGAAAAAAAATAGAAAAAGCTCAAGGGGAGTTCAGAGAAACAAAAGAGAGAGCACGAGAACAGGCTAGTGATAAGTTAGGTAAAGAGCCAAATGCAAAAGAACTTTTGAAATTTCGTCTTTGGGAAGAACAAGGTGGACACTGTATTTACAGCGGTAAATATATAAACCCAGATATTTTACTTGACCCTTACACTACAGAAATTGACCATATTCTTCCATATAGTCGTTCTCTTGATGATAGTTTAAATAATAAAGTTCTTTGTTTAACAAAAGAGAATCAAGAAAAGGGAAATAAAACGCCCTTTGAGTATATTGACGAGGATAAATGGAATGAATTTGCAGGGAGAGTTGAGGGGCTTAAAAATCTTAAATATGCTAAAAAAAGTAGACTTTTAAAGAAAAATTTTGATGAGAACAGTGAACTTGCTTTTAAAGAGAGAAATAAAAATGATACTTCTTATATATCTATCTTTATTAAAAATTATATAGAAGCTCATATAGAGTTTAAAAAATCACATATGAAACGTCATGTATTTACTATGAATGGAATGCTTACCTCACAACTTCGTTATAAATGGGGTGTAGGTGATAAAAATAGAGATACGCATCTTCATCATGCAGAAGATGCAATCATTTTGGCATTTGCAACACAAAGTATGGTCAAAAAGCTTTCTGATGTCTCCTCACGAAGAGAGAGTGAGGGCTTTAAATATAAAACAAAAGAAGAAAAAGCAAAATATTTAAGATTTGTAGCTCCTATGGAAGATTTTCATAAAAAAGTACAAGAGAGTGTGGGGGATATATTTGTTTCTCATATGCCTAGAAGAAAAATTAGTGGGGCTGCTCATAAGGCTACAATCTATAGTAACAAAACACTAAGTATGAAAAAAGAAAATGGTAAAATTGATCTCCTTAAAGGTGGAAGCATACAAAACAATGTAAAGTTAAAACATGGACTTGCTTTGAATGATTCAATGCCAAGAGTTGATTTATTTCAGAATAAAAAAACAAAAAAATATTATTTGGTTCCAATTTACATTAGTGATTTTGTAAAAGATAAATTACCAAACAAAGCAATTGTTGCAGCAAATAAACCTTGGATAGAGATGGATGATGAGTATGAATTTAAATTTTCTTTTTATAAGAGGGATTTGATAGAGCTTAAGAGCAAAAAAACTGCTAAAAAGGAAGAAATTCAAGTTCTTGGCTATTACGATTCGACACATAGTGGAACAGCTAATATTTCTATTTTATCTCATGATGGAAAGCAAGAATATAACTTTGGTTCACAAAATTTAGTTTTTATAAAAAAATATCAAGTAGACGCATTAGGCAACTATATTGAAGTAAAGAGTGAAAAACGACAAGGAACTATTAAAGAGGGTAGAGCAAAACGTAAAGCAAGCTAGGAGAAGATTATGAGTGCATGGCGAACGATACTCGTTACTAAACCTTGTAGGCTTAGTATGAAAAATAAGCAACTTGTTTATGAACCTCAAAGTCAAGAGAAGATAACGGTAGCATTGGAAGATATAACAGTTATAGTCATTGAAACTAATCAAGCCATCTTAACAACTGCACTACTTAGTGAATGTGCGGAAAAAAATATAGTGCTATTTAGCTGTGATAACTATCATATGCCAAATGGATGCTTTACTCCTTTTCATCAACACTCAAGACTCTCTCAAGTAGCCCATATTCAAAGAGATATAAAATTACCACTTAAAAAACAAATTTGGCAAAAAATCATAACACAAAAAATCATAAATCAATCACAGCTTTTAAGTTACTTTAAAAAAGACAACATACAACTTGAACTTCTTACAAACAAGGTAAAATCAGGTGATAGTGAAAATTTGGAAGCTTTGGCGGCAAGAAGGTATTGGCAGTTACTTTTTCATGATTTTACACGAGATCAAAAAAAAGGAGATCCTAGAAATATAGCACTTAATTACGGCTATGCCATCATTCGTGGTGCAGTGGCTCGTTCTTTAGTATCTTATGGATTGTTACCGACATTTGGAGTTTTTCATAATTCGCAACTTAATGCGTATAATTTAGCAGATGATATGATAGAGCCACTTAGACCAATGGTAGATATGGTTGTTAAAAAGCTAGAGATTGAAGATGAACTTGATGTTAATTTGGGTACAAGTGTAAAATCTGCTCTCTTAAATGTGTTAGTTATGCAGATGAAGCTAAATGGTGAAAATATCACTGTATTAAGTATTTGTGACATAATGGCACATACTTTTGTAAAAGCAATCAAATATAATGATGTTGGTATGTTAAAGCTACCATCAATAGTATGAGTGAGTCTAAGTATATGTGGATTTTTGTATTTTTCGATTTACCTACAAAAACAAAAAAAGAGCGTAAAACGTATACAAGTTTTAGAAAATTTTTACTCAAAGATGGTTTTATAATGATGCAGTTTTCTGTTTACGCGAGAATCTGTAAAGGTGATGACAGCATAGAAACTCACAAAAAAAGAGTTAAAGAGCATATACCATCTAAGGGACATATACGAATGCTTTCTATTACAGATTTGCAATATTCAAAGATGGAAACGCTTATAGGTGTAAAAAAAGAGGAAGAAAAATTAGGGAAACAACAACTTTTACTTTTTTAGTAAATAGTGTAGAAATGAAACAGATTTTAGTTAACTCTAAGGAAAATATAGTTTTTTTAAGGCGAATAACTTTGAAAAAATAACCTAAATAGAAAATAATTTAAATTATTTTGGTGTTTTTTTTAAGAAAAATAAGCCATAAACCCATCAGTATAAGGGGTTTGTAGGCTTCTAGTATAGCACATCCGAGTGAGAAAGGGGGCTATAACAACTTTTTATAGATAGCCAAGGTCGCTGTCAGTATAGCACATCCGAGTGAGAAAGGGGGCTATAACATTCGTCAGGAATAGAAATATCAATAAGCTAGTATAGCACATCCGAGTGAGAAAGGGGGCTATAACAGTGGAGGGATTGCTTGAAGATGATGGCAAAGTATAGCACATCCGAGTGAGAAAGGGGGCTATAACCTTGTTATCAATACCATCAAGTGAACCCTGAGTATAGCACATCCGAGTGAGAAAGGGGGCTATAACTGGACACTACTACAAAAAAAGTAATTCTAAAGTATAGCACATCCGAGTGAGAAAGGGGGCTATAACTGTATATTTAATCACGCAAAGCCTTTCTCTAGTATAGCACATCCGAGTGAGAAAGGGGGCTATAACGTTTTATGCTCTGCAATATTATTAATTTCAAGTATAGCACATCCGAGTGAGAAAGGGGGCTATAACGCAATAGAACATTTTGATTTGGAAATTATTAGTATAGCACATCCGAGTGAGAAAGGGGGCTATAACTGTTTTTTTAATGATAGTTTAGATTTTTTAAGTATAGCACATCCGAGTGAGAAAGGGGGCTATAACTTCCACTTCACATAATATAATTTCTTCAACAGTATAGCACATCCGAGTGAGAAAGGGGGCTATAACAGGAGCAGGATATAAACGCTCTAAAGCTATAGTATAGCACATCCGAGTGAGAAAGGGGGCTATAACTAATAATGTTGAAAAGATTGTTAAAGCTTTAAGTATAGCACATCCGAGTGAGAAAGGGGGCTATAACCAATTGACAGGCTTAGGCGTATAAAGTGTAAGTATAGCACATCCGAGTGAGAAAGGGGGCTATAACTTTAAATGCTAGCGGTACTCCTAAACTTAGAGTATAGCACATCCGAGTGAGAAAGGTGGCTATAACCTCCAGCTGTTGGTGCTTGTGTAGACCCTCAGTATAGCACATCCGAGTGAGAAAGGGGGCTATAACTTAAAGTTAAACATAGAGGGGCAACACATTAGTATAGCACATCCGAGTGAGAAAGGGGGCTATAACACTGTTAATGTTTTTAAGTCAAA
>Ga0256840_1000283_pt1 | contig 51229 bp, 49 predicted proteins | sample 355202metaG_FD_185969 | JGI IMG/M metagenome (GOLD analysis project Ga0256840, IMG submission 185969) | Hydrothermal vent microbial communities from Mid Atlantic Ridge, Atlantic Ocean - 355-202 | ecosystem: Environmental > Aquatic > Marine > Hydrothermal vents | place: Atlantic Ocean: Mid...
GGGCTTTGTGTCTTTGAAGACTAAAGTCAAGGTGCTTATAAAACAATCTAAAGGGTAAAAATGTCTGCAAAGGTAAAAGTAGCTGCAATTCAGATGAGCATGAGCAAAGACAAACAGGCAAATGTTGCAAAGGCTGAGCAGTTTGTCCGCGAGGCTGCTGAAAATGGGGCAAACATCATACTTTTACCTGAGCTTTTTGAGACACTTTACTTTTGTAAAGATATGGATGAAAAATACTTTGCATGGGCAAAACCTTTGAAAAATAACACGCTAATCCAACATTTTGCAGATTTGGCAAAAGCATACCATGTAGTTGTATTAGTTAGTTATTTTGAAAAATCAGATGAGGGCTACAAGGTGAATTGCGAAGCAAGAGAGGTTAGCTTGGGCTATTTTAACTCACTTGTAGTTGTTGATGCAGACGGAACTGTGATGGATAATTACCGAAAAACACATATACCTGACGGCTCGGGCTATGAAGAAAAATTTTATTTTAAACCCGGAGATACAGGCTTTAAAGTCTATGAAACGACTTACGGAAAAATCGGTGTGGGTATCTGCTGGGATCAGTGGTTTTGTGAGACAGCACGGGCTTTGACACTGATGGGTGCAGAGATTATCTTTTACCCGACAGCCATAGGGAGTGAACCCGAAATAGGGCTTGACTCAAAAGAACACTGGCAAAGAGTACAGATGGGACATGCCGCGACAAATACTGTTCCTGTTGTAGCTGCAAACAGAATTGGCACAGAAACAGGGGAGAGTTGTGAGCTTAGCTTTTATGGTTCTTCTTTTATAACAGATTATACCGGCAAAAAAATTGCCGAAGCTTCTCGTGACAAGGAAGAGATAATTTACGGCGAATATAATTTAGATGAAAATGCAAAACAAAGAGGATACTGGGCTCTTTTAAAAGACAGACGCCCAAATATGTATACTAAAATTTGTTCAAAATAAGTTTTTCTAAATCTTCAAGTTTTGCACTGCTGACATCAGTAAACTGTGTACGGTTAAAGGTCTGCTGTCTTTTTGCAAGTTGGGCGGTGTGTGTAGAAATGAGTGAGAGCATTTCATCTTTTTCAATTTTTCCGTCTAAATAATCAAGCACTTCTACTATGCCGATGGCACCCATGGCATGGGGTGTTCTTGTGTACTTTTGTTCCAAAAAACAGACCTCGTCAATAAGCCCTTGTTCATACATCTTTTGGGTTCTTTTTTGGATGCGTTCACGCAATACTTCACGCTCTACATCAATATTGTAAATATCTATATCTGGAATAACAGGCTTAGGAGGGTTTTGCTTAAACCATTCACTTGGAGTGATGCCTGATGCTTCATAAATCAAGAGTGCTTTTTCTATGCGGTATTTGTCATTGGGTGCTATTTTTTGCATATATGCTGTATCAATTTTTGTCAAAAGCTTATAACAAGCATCTAAGTCTTGTAATTGTGCTGTTACATGTAAACTATGTTCTTGATTGATTTTTGGTAAAGAGGAAAGTCCCTCAAGCAAAGATTTGAGGTAAAAAGAGGTACCGCCGACTATAACGAGATTTTTGTTTTCTTTGTTACATGTAAAGTGTACTTTTTTGTATAAATCTATAAAAATATCAACACTAAAATGTTCATTAACAAAGAGTTCGTTGATACCATAATGTTTGATTTGTGCCAACTCTTTAGAAGAAGGTTTTGCAGAGACGATGTCAATCTCCTTATAAATACTAAGAGAATCTATAGAAAGAATGTACGCATTCATCTCTTTGGCAATGGCAATGGCTAAATCACTTTTTCCTGAAGCAGTCGGTCCTATGATGGCTATTTGTTTCATAAAAGGATTATATCACTTTATTGTTCAAGTTCAAAAAGTGCATAAATGGGATTATGATCTGAGACTTTTTTTGTATCAATTGCTACGGCTGTTAAAGGTTTGATACCACGATAATAAATATGATCAATGGTTTGTGAAAAAATTTGTTTTACATGATGAGTATTGTCAACAACAAGTTTTTTAAGCCCTAACTCTTCTTGAAAATTCTTTAAAATTTGCAGACGCTTTTTATTCCAGTTATTAAAATCTCCGCCGATTATTAATGGAGCGTTTATAGTTTGGAGATGATTTTTTATTTGTTGTAATTCTTGTTCAAAAGTTTTATGGGAGACAAAATTAACGGCATGAATATTGGTAAAATAGAGCATTTTTTCATTACATATTTTGTGTTGTGTGATTAAAAAACTCTTATGTGTTGTAAATCCAAGTTCTTTTTTATGAGAAAGCGATGTTGTCGTACTCTCAAATGAAGATTTTGTCGCAGTTAAAACACCAAAAATATTTTGCTTTGTCTCAATATTTGTTCCAAGAATAAAAGAGTATTGATGGAAAAAAAAGGGTCTGTTTTTTGGGTATTTTACCTCTTGCAATAATAATATATCACTCGGATATGTTTGCATAAGAGTAGAAAAGTTTTCTGTAAATTCTTTTGTTTGGTTCTCTTTATGTATATTCCACACTAAAAGAGAAAATTTACAGGGTAATGTGTTGGCTTGATGTATCAGTTTTTTTGGTATCTGTTTTGGAATGAACATGATTATAGTACCGGTGAAGTTAGTCTTGCTAAACGCGTGATAAGTTTAAAAAGAAAAGATTTTTTCTCAATTTCTGTGATGTTTATCTCATAAGCATGTTTAAAATCATTTTCAAACATTGCTTTTATCTCTTGCGTAAAAGGCTTATCTGTGATTAAAGCCGTAATCTCAAAATTGAGTCTTAAAGAACGGTTGTCAAGATTTGCAGTCCCTACGGTTGCATGAGAATCATCTATAAGCATTACTTTTTGATGCAAAAAGCCATTATTGTAACGAAAAAACTTCACACCTGTCGCTCCAACATTTTTAAAATAGGTAAATGCCGCAAGATAGACAAGAATATGGTCTGCTTTATCAGGAATAAGAATGCGTACATCCACACCTCGTAAGCCCGCTAACTGCAAAGCCTTGCTAATAGCCCCGTCGGGAACAAAATAAGGGCTTGAAATCCAGATGCGTTTTTTTGCAGCGTTGATGGCTTGAATGAACATCAATGAAGCAGTTTCTAGCCTATCCGCAGGCGAAGAAGGAACAATTAAAATTTTTTTATTCTCTTTTTGTGAAGGAATAGGGTTCCATTGCAGATGCTTTATAAAAGATTCGGTAGCCCAGTACCAGTCTTCAATAAAAGTTTTTTGTACGGCTATGACGGAAGCTCCTGTAATTTTTATATGCGTATCTCTCCAGTGTCCGAATTTTTTACTTTTTGAGAGATATTCATCCCCAATATTATGCCCACCAATCCATGCTGACTTTCCATCAATAACAACTATTTTACGATGATTTCTAAAATTGATTTGAAATCTGTTTCTAATGCCTTTTTGGGTGTGAAAATTATACACCTGTATGCCTGCTTGTCGCATTGTATCAAGGTAGCCTTGAGAAAGTTGATAACTTCCTATTTCATCATACAAAAAGTATATTTGTACCCCTTCTTTGGCTTTTTGTATGAGAGCGTGTTGTATTTGAAGTCCGAGAGTATCGTCGCGGATGATGTAAAACTTCAAAAGTATATATTTTTTTGCTTCATCTATACCGGCGAAAATGCTTTGAAATGTTTTTTCACCATCAATAAGTAAATCAAGTGCATTCGCTTGAAGATAAGGCATCTTAACTAACTGTTGAGCGGTGCTTTCAAAAATGCCTAGAGACGATTCATCGGGTGTATAATTTTTTGCTTGTGTGACGACATCTTTTAGTTTTTTATTGACAAGCTTTTCAGCCTCTTTGCGTGCTACTGTGTACCCATTGAACTTGCTTCTACCGAAAAACCAGTAAAGAGGAATGGCAATGTAAGGCAGGGTGATAAGTGAAATGACCCATGCTGTTGCACCTTGTGAAGTTCTTGCAGTCATGACGGCATTGAGGGCAGAGAGTACGCCGAGTAAGGAGACAAAGACTACTAGAGTAAAAAGCATTGCAGCGCCTTAGTGTGAATTTTTTTCTTCAATCAGCTCAATAGTTTCATCTGTGTTATTTAAAAGTTTTGGTTCATTTTCGGGTGCAATATTGCCACTAAGGGCTTTGATAAGTTCACTTTCTTGTTCTTTACCTAGTTTACCGCTTGCTACGGTGTCGATGATTTTTTCGGCTATACGCATTTTTGTCATATTTTCCTGCTGATGAAAATATTTGTCGAGATTGTCTTGATAGGCTCTGAGTTTGTCATCATGTCGGCGTTTAAAATAGAGATAAATAAAATAAGAGGCAACAAGTAATACTAAAAAAAGTATAAGTAAAAGATAGCGTTTTAGCTCCATAGCATCTTGACGCTCTAAGTTGCGTTGTTTTGCTTCAAATGCCTCTTTTTCTTTTGCTTGCGTTAAGAGCATTTTTTCTTTTTGGGCAGATGCTTCTAGCTTGATTTTTTCTAATAATTGTGCTTTTTCCATCTTAGCCAAAGTTGTTTGTGCATTTATTTTTGCCAGTTCCTGCTCTTTTTGGGCATCTATTTTTTTAAGCTGTACTTCTTTTGTATCGGCAATTTTTGCTTCAAAAGCTTTTTTTTGTTCAAGCTTCTTTGCTGCAATTTCTTCTTTTGATTCATTGAAATTACAGGCATTAAACAACAGTAGAAATGAGAGAAACATGATAAATTTCATTATTGTACAAGCCTTTTTAAATTTAGAATATTTTACTAAAATTTTTGTTTGATAGATATTAATTAATGATTTTATAATATCATATAGTGTAAACTCAAACAAAAAGATTGCTTATGCAACAATATAATTGTAAATATACAGATTCAGATACCTTCTTAAAATTTTTAAAAAACTCTTCTATTGATGTACATCAGGAAAATATTTTAATTCAAATGTTCACTTCCTTGGAATCAAAACAAGAAATTGAAAATATTGCATTACATGTAAGGTCTGTTTTTACAAATGCAGTTCTTGTCGGTGCTTCTTCCGCGGGAGAAATACTCAATGGTGAAATGCTAGACAATAGAACGGTTGTAAGTATTTCCATCTTTGAAAAAACAAAAATCACTGCCTCTTATGCAGTAGAAAAAGACTCTTATACTTTAGGTTTGGCTTTGTCCAAAAAAATATTTGACAAAGAGACAAAATGTGTCATTACATTTTTAGACGGACTTGAACATAACGGACAGGAGTATCTACACGGGCTCTCATCTTGTAATTTTAACAAAGTAGCTATTGCAGGTGGTATGGCTGCAGATATGCTTCACTTTAAGCAAACCTACACGATTTTTGGTGAGAAAGTTTTTGACGGAGGTGCCGTATGTGTTGGACTAGAGGGTGAAGCGTTAGAGGTTTTTCAGGATTATAATTTAGGTTGGAAGGCAGTAGGTCCGACATTTATGATTACCAAATCTGATGGAGCCAGAGTCTATGAGATAGATTACAGACCTGCAAAAGATGTTTATGCCGAAGTGCTTGGTGAATTTGCGGTAGACAATATGCCCGCTTCCACAATAGAATTTCCACTTATTCGCAAAGAAGACAATATGTTAATAGCACGCTCAATGCTGAGTGTGTTTGATGATGGTAGTCTATTGTACGGCGGTACTTTGGAAGAAGGAGAAGAAGTCTATTTTGGTATAGGGAGTAGAACACTTGTTAATCAGTACAATCTAAAAGAAGATTTGGACGAGATGGATTCTTTACAAGCATGTTTCATCTACTCCTGTATTGCTAGAAAACAGTTTTTAGACAAGGAAATTGAGAAAATATTTCGATTGCTTGAAAACAAGGCACCGACAAGTGGTTTTTTTACCTTTGGAGAATTTTTTCTTAATGATAAAAAAGCAAAACTTCTTAATGTGACGACAACAATGCTTTTCTTACGAGAAAAAGGGACAAAATCTGTAAAGCGTACACTGGATGAGAAAAGAAAATTTACAAATAATTCCAAAACGGATAGCGCACTTTTTAATCTTATAGAGTATGTGACAACTACATTAAAAAAGCAGGAAAAAAGTTTTAAGAGTTCAAAATTTAAACTTGATGAGTTCTTAAAAGCTCTTGACAGTGTGGTTATTATTTCAAGAACGGACAAGCTTGGAAATATTACTTATGTCAATGAGCGTTTTGAGGAAATAAGTGGCTATAAAAAAGAAGAACTTATAGGAAAAGCACATAATATTGTGCGTCATCCTGATGTTTCAAATGAAATTTTTCAAGAGTTGTGGAATGAAATAACAAAAGGAAATATTTGGCAGGGAGAATTTATCAATAGGGCAAAAGATGGGAGTGACTACTATGTAAAAAGCTCAATTATCCCGATTCATGATGAAAATAATGAGATTATAGAGTACATGGCGATTCGTGAAGATGTTACTTCTTTAGTACAAAGCAGAAAAAAAGCAGAAAAAGCAGAGGCTGCTCAGTCGATGTTTTTAGCTAATATGAGTCATGAAATAAGAACACCTATGAACGGTATTTTGGGATTTAGCGAACTTCTTGCAAAAACTAAGCTAGATGCTACACAAGAAAAATATATAAATGTCATTAACAGTTCTACAAAGACACTTTTGAATATTGTCAATGATATTTTAGACTCTTCTAAAATCAGTAATAATAAGATTTTACTTGAAAAGATGTCTCTTGACCCTTTTGTTGAATTTTTTACAACACATGAATTGTTACAGTCGGTGGCGGAGGAAAAATCATTACAGTATACGATTGAAATTGATGAAGCAATATCTCCATGTATTTATAGTGATGCAACTCGACTGCGTCAAATACTAATTAATCTGCTCTCAAATGCGATTAAATTTACACCAGAGTATGGCGATGTCAGGTTTGAAATATCTTTAGTAGAAAAAAAAGCAAACAAACAAAGAGTTCGTTTTAGTATTCAAGACAGTGGTATTGGGATTGCGAAAGAAAAAATAGAACAAATTTTTAAACCTTTTGCACAGGCTGAGACTTCTACGACTAGAAAGTTCGGAGGAACAGGCTTAGGGCTTAGTATTAGTGCTGATTTGTTACAAGTTTTTGGCTGTGAATTACAAGTCGATTCTCAAGAAAATGAAGGGAGTAATTTCTTTTTTGTTTTGGATTTCGATACATGTAACATGGTAGAAACTGATGTAGATGAGAGGAATGTTTATACAAAATGTCAAGAAGAAGGTGCTTGTAATGATGTCCGTTTAAATGTTTTGATTGCAGAAGATTACAAGGTAAATAGAATGCTTATATTATCTATTTTTGAAAAATATAAAAATATTACACTTGAGTTTGCTGTGAATGGGCGAGAAGCAGTAAATAAAGTAAAAGAAAATGAGTATGATTTAGTTTTTATGGACATAAATATGCCTGTGATGAATGGTTTGGATGCTACAAAAGTTATAAGAGAAGAGTTACAATCTGATGTCGTGATTGTAGCACTTACGGCAAATGCTATACAAGGAGACAAAGAAAAATTCCTTGCTCAGGGTATGAATGATTACTTGAGTAAACCGATTGATATGATAAGTTTAGAAAAAATATTATATAAATATGTAACAAAACAAATGAGTGAAGAAATCATAGATATAGAGGCTGTTTTAAAGCAAGTAAATAAAAAAATAGGACTCAATAAAGAAATAGGTATGAAACTTTTAAACTTATTTTTAGAAAGCTTACAAGAGCTTGTGCCTGTTCTTGAAAATGCTTTTAAAGAAGAAGATAATAAAAAAATTTATGAGACCGCACATAAACTAAAAGGTGCTGCAGGAGCACTCTTTCTTGAAGATATTTATGAGCTTATGCAAGAAGTAGAAAAAAGTGCTTTAGCTGAAGATGCAATGCATCATAAAGATAAAGTGGAAGTTCTTTATACATATATTGAAGCATTTGAAAAAGGAGTTGCACAATCTCAATAACATTTAAATCACATTTGGGTAAAATATAAAAAATAGTGAAGATGAGGTTTGATTTGCAACGAATAATACAAAAAGCAAAAGATTTTAATGAACTTGTGATGTTTGAACATTCCATCTTTTCACTACCATTTATATTTATAGCGATGATTGTAGCAGCTGATGGTTGGTTTGGTTTGTGGCTTTTTATGATGGGGATTTTTGCAGCACTCAGTGCGAGAAATTTTGCGATGGGTGTGAACCGCTATGCAGACAGTGATATAGATGCAAAAAACCCTCGAACTTCAAACCGTCCAAATGTTGACGGGAGATTAGACAAAGTAAGTATTCTTATTTTTATTATTGTGAATGCGGTAATTTTTGTTGCAGTAGCATATATGATAAATTCTCTTGCATTTGCGCTCAGTATTCCTATTTTATTTGTTTTGGCTTCATACTCTTACTTCAAGCGTTTTAGCGCCTTGGCGCATGTCGTTTTAGGACTTGCATTAGGGCTTGCTCCTATTGCGGGAGTAGTTGCGGTAAGTGCATCTATACCATTGTGGTCAGTTTTACTCTCTTTGGGCGTGATTTTTTGGGTCGCAGGGTTTGATTTGCTCTATTCATTGCAAGATATAGAGTTTGACAAAGACAATGACCTTTACTCTATTCCCTCTCGTTATGGGGCAGATGCTACACTTTTTATCTCGGCACTTTTTCATGCCCTTACAGTGCTCTTTTGGCTCCTTTTTGTATGGGCTGCAGACCTTGGCACATTCGCTTACATTGCAGCCGTTGGCAGTGGATTTGTTCTTTATTATGAGCAGACATTAGTGCGAAGAGATTTTACAAAGATTGACCGTGCTTTTTTTACGGTCAATGGCTATTTGGGCATTGCCTTTTTGGTTTTAATCATTATAGATAGGATAGTATCATGAGTACACCTCGTTTAGTTCCCGCACCCATTGATATAGTGTTTTCGGAAGCTGATTTGGACAAAGCAACATATGAAAGAGAGTTTCAACAGCTCAGTCAAAGTGATGATGACCCAATTTCGCAATGGTTAAAACTTGCAAAAGCACGAGGAGAAACAGCTGAGAGTGATCCCGTACTACTGAACTTAATGGTAGAACTCCATAGAAAAATAGATGCTTTAGAAATGTTCTTGAAAAATGAAACACCAAAAAGACTTTCTTTGACAAATGAAGCACATATTCGTGCCATAGGTTTTGAATATTTTGAATTAGAAGCACCTATGTTGCAAGAAGGAAAAGAATACTATGGGCGGATTGCTATGCCTGTACATCCCAAGCGTGATATCGGTGTTTTTTTTAAAGCAGTATCTCCGAGTTTAGCACAGATTGTTAGAATGCATGAACGAGATGAAAAAGAGTGGGCTGCTTACTTGACGGCTCGTGAGCGTATTTTAATTCGCGAAGCAAAAGAGAAAAAATAGTGAATTTACAAAATTTTAGTTTTAGTATAGAGTATGTGATAGTCATTTTGGGCGCAATAATTCTATATATGCTCTATTATATTTTTACAAAAGATGTCCAATATACAAGAAATATTCGTTCGATTGCTTCTGTGGTTGAAGACTTGAACAGAGAGCTCTATTATTTGAAAAAAAAGCTTGATCAAACAGAGGGTAGTATCAAAAACAATTCACAAAGAATGAATGATGATGAAATTTATCAAGAGATTGAACGAAGTGTGTATGATATGGTACATCCGCTTTCTTTAGCGATAAAACAATTACAAAACAATATCAACACAATTGAGCATGAAATGCAAAATAAAATTCTTCAGCTTGAGAGTGGTGTGAAACAAATATCTATTCCTGCATCTATTCACGGAAATGATGATGAAAAAATAATATCGCTCTTCAAACAAGGTGTTTCCTTAGAGACAATTTCAAAAGAATTACACCTCTCTAAACCAGAAGTAGAATTTGTGCTCAAAATAAATAAGATAAAGTAGATTTTAGTGAGCGCAGATAGAAAACTTTTCACCTTGGTATCGCTGTTAATTGGCATCAGCATAGTACTCTCTTACACACTAACGCCCTATACGACACTTCTTTTTGATGTCAATGAATTTCATTTTGCTTTGCGACAAACTATTTTTGGACTTATCAGTATTACTATTATTTTTACACTCTCACAACTCGACCCAGACAAATGGCTCAAACCCATAGGGTTTACACTTTTTTTTGGCTCTTTGATTTTAATGATAGCGATGCCTTTTTTGCCTGAGAGTATTGTTGCTGCGGTTGGTGGTGCAAAACGATGGATTAAAATAGCCGGTTTTTCGCTTGCCCCTGTTGAGTTTTTCAAAGTTGGATTTATTTACTTTTTGGCATGGAGTTTTTCACGAAAATTAGGGCATCATGACGGTATGGGGCTCTCAGGAGAATTTAAAAGGTTTATGCCGTATGCCATCATCTTTTTAGGAGCGATGTTTATCATCGCTTTTTTACAAAAAGATTTAGGGCAGGTCGTTGTTCTGGGTGCGACATTGCTCTTTATGCTTATTTTTGCAGGAAGTAGTTTTCGATTTTTCCTATCTATTTTAGGAGGTATTCTTGGCGCTATCATTATTTTTATTGTCACGGCACACCATAGAATCCTTCGTATAAAATCATGGTGGGCATTGGCACAGAACTCTGTACTCGAGCTTTTACCCGATACAATTGCAGACAAACTCCGAGTGCCTGTTGAGGTGGAACCTTACCAGATAGGACACTCTCTCAATGCCATACATAATGGTGGTATTTTTGGTACAGGCTTGGCAAATGGCACTTTTAAACTTGGTTTTTTAAGTGAGGTGCATACCGACTTTGTTTTAGCAGGACTTTCTGAAGAGTTTGGCTTTGTCGGTGTTTTAACGGTTGTTATTATTTTTCTATGGATGATTCAGCGTATATTTAAAATTGCAAACAGAACGAATGATACGAGCATATATTTGTTTAGTATAGGTATCGGGTTGATTCTTACTTTTTCTTTTTTGGTTAATGCCTATGGAATCAGTGGAATTACTCCTATTAAAGGGATTTCTGTGCCTTTTCTCTCTTATGGCGGTTCGGCGATGCTCGGTGCTGCTTTTGGTGTGGGTATGGTGTTGATGGCATCAAAAAAAGCAAAGATGAACTAAGGAAAAATGAATATGAAATTATGTATAACAGGCGGTGGAACAGGGGGACATTTGATGATTGCAGAAGCTTTGTCTGACGCTGCCGTTGCAGATGGGCATGAAGTGATATTTATCGGTTCTACTTCAGGGCAAGATAGAAAATACTTTGAGCAACATAGTAAATTTTCACATGTTTACTTTTTAAAGACGACAGGCGTGGTAAACCAAAAAGGAAGTGCAAAAATAAAAGCCTTATACAAAGTTTTCAAGGCTTTTTTACAAGCAAGAAAAATTTTAAAGAAACATAACATTCAAGCTGTTTACAGTGTTGGCGGATTTTCTGCGGCTCCTGCATCTTTTGCTTCTTTGAGCCTTTTTATTCCTCTATTTATCCATGAACAAAATTCAGTCGAAGGGCGATTAAATAAGCTTTTGAAAAAATATGCCAAAAGTTTTATATCAGCTTATGATGAAAATTCTCCAATACAGGGCTATCCCGTAAAAAAGTTTTATTATAAAAATGCCAGAGTAAGAGATGCACTTAAAACCATTATATTTTTAGGCGGTTCTCACGGAGCAAAGGCGATTAATGATTTGGCGTTACATGTAGCATACAAGTTACAAAAAATGAATATTGCTATCATTCATCAAGCAGGAGAAGCTGATTATGAGAGGGTAAAAAATGAGTATAAAAAACTAGGAGTAGCAGTTGAACTCTATGCGTTTACAAAAAATTTGCCGGAGTTGATTGCACGCGCAGATTTGGCAGTTTCGCGTGCAGGTGCTTCAACGCTTTGGGAACTTACTGCAAACGGCTGTCCGGCTTTTTTTATTCCCTACCCGTATGCAGCAGGTGATCATCAATACTACAATGCACAGTTTCTTGTAAAACAGAATTTGGCTTGGTGTGAGCGTGAAAGTGAAAATTTAAAACCAAAACTTATTAAAGTGTTGAAAAATCCACAGCTTCAAGAAAAAAGCCAAAAACTTTTAGAATTCAACACACAAGATGTCGCAATACAGATGATACAGATGATACAAGATGTACAAAAGAAGCTAAAATGATACATGAACTCGCACAACAATTAGTTGATTTAATCTTTGACTGGGGCTATTTGGGTATATTTATTATGATGGCAATAGAATCCTCTTTTATCCCATTTCCGAGTGAAATAGTTTTGGTTCCTGCCGGGTATTTGGCATCAAAAGGAGAAATGAGCATTACTTATATTATGGGAAGTGCCTTGATAGGCTCTTTGCTAGGTGCATTTATAAACTACTATTTGGCACTGACTTTAGGTCGTAAGTTTCTTTTAAAATATGGAAAATACTTTTTTATATCAGCTGAGAGTTTACAAAAGATGGAACGCTATTTTAAAAATCACGGGCATATCTCTACCTTTACGGGAAGGCTTATCCCCGGGATTCGTCAGCTTATTTCTATACCGGCAGGATTAGCGCGTATGAATCTTGTCGAATTTTCGATATTTACAACTTTAGGTGCCGGAATATGGGCGTTAGTATTGGTACTTTTGGGGTATTTTATTGGAACAAATGAAGCCCTAATTCATCAATACTTAAAAGAAATAACTATAATAGTTTTTGTTTTGTTAGTAATATTGGTCTGGATATACTATAAATATCAAAAAAGAAAGGCGTAAAATATGGACTATATGTTTTCACAAGGATTTTTAGGGACAAGAGCACCGCTGTTTATGGATGTAGTGACACTTATCGTAGCAATATTACCATTATTGGTATATGGGGCTATAACGTTGGCAAGAAAACAGTTTTATAAGGCACATGCTCTAACTCAAAATGTTATTTTTATAGTTTCAGTAATAGTTGTAGGATATTTTGAATATGGTGTGCGTATAGGTGGCGGATTTGATGCTTTTATCAAAGGAAGTGGCGTTTCTCATACTTATGCTTCGATTGTTTTAGTGTTACATGTAATCATAGCAACTCTTACATTGTTGTATTGGAGTGTGACAATTTTTACGGCAAATTATCAGTTTATGCAAAAAGCATTACCCGGAAAAAAATCAAATGCGCATAAACTTTTGGCTTTGAAAACATTTTTAGGTATAGTTTTTACTTCATTTAGCGGTATTTGGGTATATCTGCTGTTGTTTGTATACTAAAGACTATTTGCTTTACATGTAAGATCATAAAATCTTTTGGAACTCGGACTTTCAATGCTAAAGCGTGAAGATGGCAGAGAAGTTGCAATAGCCCGCACTAAAGTACGGGTTCCAAAAAAAGATGCTTAACTTAATGGCGTTCTCAGAACTGGTACTTTAGTGCCGGCTGAAGATGGCTTTAAAGCCTTTACATGTAAGTAAAATAAATTTATAAAAAGGAAAAAATATGATAGAAATTGGAGAAAAGGCAGCAGATTTTTGCTTGCCAAATCAAGATAATGTTGAGATGTGTTTGCGGGATTTAAAAGGAAAATGGATAGTTCTGTATTTTTACCCAAGAGATAATACACCGGGATGTACGACCGAAGCGTGTGAGTTTACTGAGGCTGCACCTGATTTTTCATCGCTTGACGCTATTGTATTAGGAGTAAGTGCAGACAGTACAAAAAAACATAGAAATTTTATAGAAAAACATAAGCTCGGCATTACGCTTTTGAGTGATGAAAGTACCGATATGATGCAAAAGTATGGCGTGTGGCAATTAAAGAAAAATTATGGCAAAGAGTACATGGGCATTGTCCGTTCGACTTTCATTATAGCCCCTGAGGGCATAGTACGAGAAAAATGGGAAAAAGTCCGAGTAAAAGGACATGTAAAAGCTGTAAAAGAAAAACTGGAAAAACTTAAAAATTAAAATGCTATAATAATGAATGATTAATTTTAAATTTCTAGAAGTTACTAATGAAAAATTATTAACGCGTGTTTTTTCATTTAGATACAAAATATTTAAAGAAATATATCCGATGTATATGCAAGAATCGGGATTTAGTGATGAAAAAGAGTATGATAAATATGATGCCTATGCTGTACATTTTGTTGCATTGAATGAAAAGGGTGAAGTTTGTGCAACTGTACGGCTTATATATCATTCTCCGATTGGTTATCCAACAGAGAACAATACAAAATTTGATAACAGTATGTTTGAGAGGAATAAAGTCGGGGAGATGTCAAGAATATTTGTAGATAAAAAATATAGAAGCATGAAGACAACAAAAATTATTATAGAAGCCGTAAAGCGTTACATGTATGTTAAAATGATACATGAAGGTATAGAATACACATATGGGTACCTTGAGAAAAGTTTTTTAAGATTGTTGAGAATTTATAAAATGCCTTATCATCCAATAGGGAAGATACAAAAACATAAAAATTTTGGTTTGCGCTATCCCTGTATTTTATATACGCAAGAGTTAGGAAACGAAAATCCTCAACTGATAAAATTATGGGAGCAGTCTCGTAAAATACAGTAGCAAACTTTTTTTATTATTCTGTTTTACAAGTTTACAGTTACAAGCAGATGATTTGATTTCGTCTATATCTACAGATATGAAACAATTCGATGCGATTGCTACACAAACAAAACAAAATGAACATTATCAGCCTTATATTGTTTCGGTATTTGAGAGTAAAGAGTTGGAAAAGTTGGGTGTATCAAACTTAAAAGAGGCTTTGATGCTAGTGCCGGGTGTAGATATGGCAACCGATAATTTTAATAATCAAACGCCTATTTTTAGAGGTTCAAACCCTTTTGCTTATGGACAGTCAAAATTGCTCATAGACGGTGTACTGGTAAATAACCTTTTCTTTGATGCTTATTCTGAATATTTGTCAATGCCCATAGAGATGATAAAGCGTATAGAGGTCATTAGGGGGCCGGGAAGTAAGGTTGATGGTATTAATGCGTATGCAGGTTCTATCAATGTTGTAACCTATGCTGAGGATTTTGAGGGTTTTGAATCAAATGACAAGTTTGTTTTTAAATACGGTTCATATGATTACAGAATGGGCGGTTTTGTTAAAAACTTTAAAACAAAAAACTTTAAAACACATATAGATTTTTACTATCAAAAAGATAATAAAAAAATATCTTCGGGTCCCGATGGTTTTTCACAAGGCTCATTAGGCGCAGCAAATGTAGGTCTGTTTCAGTCTGGTGAAGCCCCATTATGGCTTGATGAGTATTCACTGGGACTTAATGTAAAATATAAAGATTTTACACTCAAAGCTCGCATACTTGAGCATAAACAGGGAAGTGCTTATGGGATTAACCTTGCCTTGCCGCAAGAGAGTGACAGGGTGAAACTTCCAAGCTATTACGCTGAACTAGGATATGCAAAAAAAATCAATGATTTTAAATTAGATATAAAAGCGGGAGTAAAATACGATGCTTTTGATTCTAAAGCAAAACTTGCTCCAGACAATACTGTTTTAGGAAGTGTTACATTTTCTAATGGTGTTTATGGAGAGCATTATGCAAAGCAAAGAGTGCTCTACCAGTCAACTTATTTGAAATATGCCGGATTACAAAAGCATCATATTACTTTTGGATATAGAGTGACTCAGGAAAAAACAATTGCTATGATTTCTAAACTGTCTAATCTTGCAACAGGTAATGCTGCATTAGTTGACTATACACAAACACTCCCTTTTTTCGATAAAAATGCACATCGGAATGTATATGCCCTCTCTTTACAAGATGCTTATGATGTGACTGAAAAACTGAGCTTGTTATATGGGGTCAACTATGAAGAGACTTCTTACAAAAATGCAGGATTAGAGCCAAGAGTTTCTTTTGTGTATCGTCAAGATTATAAAAATATATTTAAAGCAATCTATAGCATGTCACACAGAAATCCTTCATGGCAGGAGATGTTTACGCAAAATAATCGGGCAAGAGTAGGGAGTACCGATTTAGAACCGGAAAAAGTAACATCCTATGAAGTAGCCTATATAAGAAATTTTTCTAATGATGCCTATCTGCAAAGTAATATTTTTTACCTTGTCAACAAAAATCAAATATATAATTCGGCTACCGATCCAGTGTATAGAAATACCGCAAAAACAGATATTTATGGTTTTGAACTAGAATATAAAGGACATATATTTCCAAATGATGAACTGTATGCAAATTATACTTATGTAGATGGAAGTTATAGTATTGATGGCAGTAGTACAGGTAACAATATACCAAATGTATCACATCATTTGGCAAAAGCTTACTATATTTATAATTTGAGTTGTTCTTTGTCTTTAAGCACTACATTAAAATATGTTAGTTCCAAAGAGAGAATGCCTACAGATTTACGCCCTAAAGTGAAACCTTACACAACAATGGACACTGCTGTAAATTATAAAAATATAAGGTATAATTATACTGTAAATGTGAGTGTGAAAAATATATTTGACACTGATGTCAGGTATCCATCACCACAAAATACCTATGTAGATGATTATGCACAAGCGCGCAGAACTTTTTTAGTGACGCTGAAGAAGAGTTTTTAGATGATACGAGCACTTTTATTTTGTTTTTTCTTGACCCAGTTGCTTTTTGGATATAGCTATGATGATTTAGTGCTCAAAGCACAGTCGTCAATCTTTCCAAAAATTATGCTCCTTGATAAAGAAATAAAAAATAAACTTGTTAACAATAAAATAATTTATACTATAGTGTATGATGAAGATGATTATCAAACTGCCTTACATGTAGAGGAAGATATAAATACTGCATTTAAGGGTCATTTTGATAAATACCCATATGAAATTACTCTCGTTAATTTTTCGCATCTCTCACCGACGATAAAAACATCTGCCTTATATGTTTTAAAATCATCCAAAGAAAATATTAAAAAAGCCGCAAATATTGCCCGGCAAAAGGGTATTGTCAGCTTTTCTTATGATGTAAATAATTTACAATACGGTTTACTCTTTTCTTTGCATATAGAAAAATCAACGCTGCTGTATCTCAACAAAGAGTATATTTCTATGAAGAAGATTGATTTTGTTGATTTACTACTTCAAATGGTGAAGTTTGTGGAAAAAAATGGAGCGGTTGTATGAAAAAAGGAAAGTTTGAATCATTATCATTTAAAATCATGAGCTCCATTGTTATTACATCTATCATAATTATTATAGGAATTTTTCTTGCATTTGAAAAAATTAATAAAAAAGCTTTTTATAATGTTGAAGTACAAAAAGCAACACTTATTCTTAAAACTATAGAGCCTGTAGTGGCTATAGATATTTATCTTGATATGCAAAGTAAAATTAGATTACTATTGAAGCAGTTGATACAGAATAAAGATATTTTGTCTATTAAAATTCTCAAAGATGGGGCAACTCTTTATGTCGTAAAATCCAAAAATAAGAGTGAAAGTCTTTTTATCGTCAAAAAAGATATTTCTCAACCAAATTCTCAAAAGAAAATGGCTACTATTGAGCTTAACTATTCCAATCATAATTATAAACAACTTATAAAAAAATATAATAAACTTTTAGTAGTCATGCTGATAATAATGCTCATAATATTTATACTGCTTAGTCTGTATATTGACAAACTGCTAAAACCTTTGAAGCAAATTGCAAGAGTACTCAAAGGTTTCTCTCCTGAAAAAAAAATACAAATGGAGCCTATAAAACAAAATAATGAAATTTCTTTGATAGTATCCGCCTTGAATGAGATGCAAAAAAAGATATGTGATTTTACCAACAAACAAAAAGACATTAATATCTTTTTGGAAGAAGAAGTCAATAAAAAAACTAAAGAGTTGCAGGCACAGTTGTTTAAAGATGATTTGACACAGTTACCAAATAGAAAAAAACTTTTTAATGACATTGAACATTCCAAACATGATGCTGCTTTACTGATTTTAAATATTGATGATTTTAAAGAGATTAATGATTTTTACGGACAAAATGCGGGTGATTATGTTTTAGTGGAGTTTACAAAAAGACTGCTACATTTTTTTGAAGAGGAAAAAAATATCAGTCTCAGCCGTCTCTCTGGTGATGAATTTTCATTATTTTTTGAGCATAAACCCTCTCATAGAACTTTTATGAAGGTTGTCAACAGATTAACCAAAGAGATTGAAAAAATGGTTTTTGAGTATGAGCAGAGTGAAATTTACATTCGAGTTACTTTTGGCGGGACTATGGATACCGATGAAATGTTGGAAAAAGCAGATATCGCTCTAAAACTTGCAAAAGAGCAGAAAAAATATTTTTTATTGTATGACGCAAAACTAGATGTCAAAAGACAGTATAAAGAAAACATGGAGTGGGTCAAAAAAATAAAAAGTGCGATTAAAGAAGAGAGAATTATACCCTTTTTTCAACCTATATTTGATGCAAAAACACAAGAACCCGTCAGTTATGAGTGTTTAATTCGTCTTATTGATACTGACGGTTCGGTAGTAAGCCCTTTTAAATTTTTAACCATTGCACAAAAAAGTAAACTCTATCCTCAACTAACAAAAATTATGATTGAAAAAAGTTGTCAATATTTTCAGCATAGGGAGACGACTTTTTCTGTCAACCTTTCTATAAATGATATTCTTGATGTGGATATGGTAGCTTATATTCAAAAAAATGTGAAGAAATATGGCGTAAACAACAAAATTGTATTTGAAATTTTGGAAACAGAGGGTATTGATAATTATGAAGAAGTTTCTTCTTTTATACTCAGCATGAAACGACTTGGATGCAAAATTTCTATAGATGATTTTGGTTCGGGGTATTCAAATTTTGAGCATATTCTCAAACTTGATATTGATTATATTAAAATTGATGGAAGTCTTATAAAACATCTCGATACCGATGTAAATGTTCAAATAGTCGTTGAAACGATTGTAAGTTTTGCTAAAAAGTTGAATTTAATTATTATTGCAGAATTTGTTCATAATCAAGCGGTATTTGAAAAAGTCAAATCGCTTGATATTGAACGAATACAAGGGTTTTATCTGGGCGAACCAGAGAAGGAGATACTAGAAAACTAGTATCTGTATCTTAGATAGAAGCGGATGTCTTGCGCTGAATCTACTACATTTGCACCTTGTCCGGCTGCTATTGCTTCATCCATACTCATTGCATTTCCTGAAGTATTACCAAAGAAACCGTTGCTTCCTGTATATTTGTAGTCTATGTAGGTATAACGAATCTGCAATGATAAGATGTCTTCTATTAACGGCTCTGTGAAGTATGCTTCATAAGCATCCCCACGAGTAGCCAGTTTTGAACCAATGTTTGTGTCTTCACCGTATGTAATACTTCTCCAGTATTTAGAACCGTGATTGTACTCAAGTCCCCATCTTCCTTCTTCGCTGATAAGTGACGGATATTGTACACCAACCCACTCAGAATACCCTTTTTGTGATGTAGTTGATCCGAGCATGCCTTGTCCCTGATCAGGTTCTGTAATACTCATAGCCCCACTGATAAAAAATATCGTATCATCTAAAAAGTCGTTAATACCGTCACCGATGCCATTGGCAACAAAGTTTGCTGTAATTGCATGCATGTTTCCTACTGTGTCAAATCCTGTTCCTGTAGTATTACCATCTATAAGGTTATTTGCAAAGTAATATTGGGTATTGACAGTGTACTGTCCATCGCTCCAAGGTGTAAAAATCAAACCAAGTAAATCTATAGAAGCATTTGAAGTCGTATCTGCATATGGTGCTGTATTAAATCGTGGTGCGGCATTACTCATAGCACGACCGGCACAAAATTTTACATACATACCATCCACACCGGTTACATTTTCTAGGGCAAATTTTGCACTAAGCCCATCAAACTCAACATTAATATTATGCCCCATAGGAGAAGCTGCATGGTCGTCATCTCTTAAGTTGACTAGGTGTCCGTTTGTTGATGGACGGCGTCCAACACTGAAAGTCCAAGGGACATCTGTACCCATAAAGGTGTCATTTTTATATAAAAAATATGCAGAACGAATACGAAGAGTGTCATCATAAGCATTTTCATTGGCTATCCAGTCAAATGTTTCGTAGCCATTATTTGTGCTAGCACCGCTTCTTGCCCCAAAGGCTTTGTTGTAAGCAATTTGCCCTGTAAAACTTAAGTGTTTTGTTGCAGCCCAGTTCATATTTATCCAGAGTCTGTTTGTCATAAAAGCATTGTTCTTTTGTGTACTGCCATCTGCCATTTTGTATTGGAGATTGTCAAGGGCAAATCTATAATCAACACTTAGTTTGATGTGATTTCCATTTGTGTTTTTGTTGAGGTCTGAAATACTGTCTTGAATATCGGCAAGTTGTTCTTTTACCGTCATCTCTTCGTCATCACCTTCGTCATCGCTTTCATCATCTGCAGAAGCCATTTTTTTAGCGTTGACTGAAGCTTTGTCTTCTTTTTTATGAGCAACTACTGTATGTTGCTTGGACTTGAGTTCTTCAAGCTCTTTTTTCATTTTTTGCATTTCAATCTTCATAGCCTGAAATTGGTCATACATTGATTCTGCACTTAGGTTTGTTGTTCCCAATATAGCAATAGTTGCTAAAGAAAGGAGGAGAGGTTTTTTCATAAGATCCCTTTTTTTGTGTTATTTCTGTGATACTATACATTATTAAATATAAAGATAGTTTTAAACTTCTTATATATTACTATAATTATTTGTTATATTTCATTGGCTTATCTATATTATTAGTAAATGAAAACAAAAGCTAGATTTAAATAAAAATTGAGTATAATTCGCGGATTTTTCTTCTTTACATGTAAAGATAGAAAATATTAACAGGTATGTGTCAAAAATCAGTGCAACCCGTTTTTTAGCGGATAATTGTTCGACATTGCCAAAGCTAACTGATAAATTTCTGGTTTGAAACAAAACCTTTAAGGATACCCTATGGTAACTATGAAAGACCTCTTAGAATGTGGTGTACACTTCGGACACCAAACGCGTCGTTGGAACCCAAAAATGAAAAAATACATCTTTGGTGTTCGTAAAAATATCTATATTATAGATTTGCAAAAAACGCTTCGTTATTTCCGTAATACATATACAATCGTTATGGATGCAGCAGCAGAAGGAAAAACTATTCTTTTTGTTGGTACAAAAAAACAAGCTCGTAACTCAGTCCGTGAAGCTGCAATCGCTTGTGATATGCCGTATGTAGACAACAGATGGTTAGGAGGAATGCTTACTAACTTCCCGACTATTCAAAAATCTATTCGTAAACTTGATGTTATTACAGAGATGCAAGAAAATGGTCAAATTGATCTTTTAACAAAAAAAGAAGCGTTAATGCTTGCTCGTAAAAAAGTTAAATTAGAACAATACTTTGGTGGTATTCGTACTATGAAAAGACTTCCTGATATGTTATTTGTAATTGATGCAGTAAAAGAGCACATTGCAGTTTTAGAAGCAAGATGTTTAAATATTCCAGTTGTAGCACCACTTGATACTAACTGTGACCCAGATCTTATTACTTACCCAATTCCTGGTAATGATGATGCTATCCGTTCTATTCAACTGTTTTGTCGTGAAATGACAGCAGCTATCAATGAAGGAAAAGCACTTCGTGATGCACCTGCAGAAGAAGAACAAACAGAAGAAGCAGCGACTGAAGAAGCTCCGGCAACTGAAGCTGTAGCAACTGAAGAAAAAACTACAGAGGAAGTATAATTATGGCAGCAGTTACAGCAGCAATGGTAAAAGAGTTGCGTCAAGCGACTGACGCACCAATGATGGATTGTAAAAAAGTTCTCGTTGAAGCTGATGGCGATATGGAAAAAGCAAAAGAACTGCTTAAAGAGCGTGGTATTGCTAAAGCGGCTAAAAAAGCTGACCGTATTGCAGCAGAAGGTCTTGTTGGGCTGAAAATGGCTGATGACAATTCTAAAGCTTCTGTTGTAGAAGTAAATTCTGAAACAGACTTCGTTGCACAAAATGAAGGTTTTCAAAATCTTATAAAAGATACTGCAGCAGAAGTGTATAACAATCAGCCTTCTGATGTTGATGCCTTGATGGCAAGCGACTTTGGTGTTAAATTTACTGAAACTGTGACGAAAATCGGTGAAAAAATTGAAATTCGTCGTTTTGGTACATTAACAGCGGCACCGGATGAAGCATTAAACTCATACATTCACTCAAATAGTCGTATTGCCGTGATTGTAAAAGCAAAATGTGATAGTGAAAAGACTGCCGAGTGCATGAAAGATACACTAAAACAAATTGCAATGCATGCATCTGCAATGAAGCCAAGCACACTCAGCTACAAAGATTTTGATGCTGAATATGTTGAGAGTGAGACAAAAGGTCGTATTGAAGCATTGAAAAAAGAGAATGAAGAGTTGAAAAGACTTAAAAAGCCTCTTAAAAATGTTCCTCAATACATCTCTATGATGCAACTTACAGACGAAGTTATGAAAAAAGCAGAAGCGGACATCAAAGCGGAGTTAATTGCAGAGGGGAAACCTGAGAAAATTTTAGACAGAATTATTCCTGGTAAAGTAGCTCGTTTTATTTTAGATAATACACTTCTCGATCAAGAACAAGCATTACTAGACCAACAATATGTTTTAGATGATAAATTAACTGTGGCACAAGCAGTTGATAAAGCGGCTAAAGCATGTGGTGGTACTGCTGAAATTACTGAATTTATTCGCCTTGAAGTTGGTGAAGGCATTGAGAAAAAAGAAGAAGACTTCGCAGCAGAAGTTGCAGCACAAATGAGCTAATAAAGCAATTTTTTAAATAAAAGGGCATAATGGTAACATTAATGATACTATTATGCCCTATCTTTCGTATTTGTCGATGATTTTTTTATCGCCCCTATACAATCATTAAACCTCGCGTATATAGATAAAATATATTCAGTTCATCTTAAATGCAAGCCTTTTAGACCACCAATTTTTTCGTAATTCTATACTACATATCAATATAAAATCAATATTTCATAGAAAATATATTTAAGGAATTACAAATGTTAAAAAATAGTGTACTCCATAAAGTTGCACGGTAATTCAAAACTCAGTTATATATTAAAAAATTGTTGATTTTTGGAACGCGGACTTTAGTCCGGGCTGAGAGTGGCAAGAAAGTTGCAATAGCCGGCACTAAAGTACCGGTTCCAAAAAAACATTAACTTTAAAACCTAGGTACAAAATATAAAAATAGCTGAGTTTTGAATTACCGTGATAAAGTTGTTGGCTTAGCTCCTTTTTGTAATAGTTATGGTATAGTTTTTTATTATGAATGATAAGAATAAAATAATTATTATTGGTGGCGGCTATGGTGGGCTAAAAGCTATTGAAAAACTCTCTAAATATAAAAAGAATGAAATTTTATTATTTGATAAAAATGCTTATCATTTTATGCAGACAGATGTGTATGAATTAATTGCAAATGAAAAAGATTTTGCCAAAGTAAGTGTAGATTTATTTACCTACTGTAAAGGTTTTGATGATAATGTAACTTTTTACAAGCAAGAAGTTGACAATATAGATTTTATGAATAAAAAAGTAATTACGAGTACACAACGCTACTCTTATGATTATGTCATTATAGCGGTAGGGACTCGAACGAAATTTTTACCAAGTATAGATGGTTTAAAAGAATATGCACATGGCGTAAAAGCACTGCATAGGGCAATGTATTTTAAACAAAAATTTGAAATGTCACTTTTTAAGAAGGTAGAAGAAAGTGGCAGTAAATGTACCCCTTTGAATATTGTAGTAGCTGGAGGAGGGCTGAGCGGGGTTGAAATTTCTGCACAAATGGCATCTTTTGCAAAAGAATTTTATTATAACAATAATTTTTTATGTAGAAAACTCAATATAATTTTAGTAAACTCTTCAAAGAAAATACTAAAAGGTATGGATGAATATTTGGCGACAGAGTCTGAAAAGAGGTTGCTTGATTTAGAAGTAAATATAAAAAATAATGTAAAAGTAACATCTATGACTGCTCATGATGTGACTGTAAGTAATGGCGAAAATATTCCTATGGATTTTATGATTTTTGCAGGAGGGATAGAGCCAAATGGGCTTATATATAAACTTGCCTTAGAAAAAAATGAGAGAGGATTTGTCAATATTAATGAATATTTACAGGTTGATACCTATAAAGAAGTATTTGCAATAGGCGATTGTGCAACTTTATATAATAAGGGGCAATTTGTCGCACCGACTGCTGATGTAGCGGAGCAGATGGCAGATGTATGCAGTGAAAATATAATGAATTTAGTCAATAAAAAAGAGTTAAAAAAACATAATATAAAGTCACGAGGCATACTTATAGCATTAGGAAGAAGATATGCTGTTGGTAAAGTTTTTAATTTTTATATTAAAGGATATATAGCATTTATCATAAAAAAGTTGATAGAAAAAAATTATTTTAAAAAATTAGATAGACAGTCAAAAAAAGGCTGTGACAAAATATTTGAGTAGTAAAATATTATAATAAGCAAGAGTAGAATATAATTCCTTTATGAATCTATTATCTGCTAAAAAATTATCACACTCATTTGAATATGAACTTTTTTCAAATGTCTCTTTGTCACTTCAAGAAAAAGAGAGTATCGCCATCATTGGCATGAGCGGGAGCGGTAAGTCAACATTGTTGCACCTCTTAGCAACTTTATTAAAACCCGATGACGGAGAAGTAGAACTTTTTGGTAAAAATGTCAGTGCCATGAGTAAAAAAGAGTTGGTTTTGGTAAAAAGAAACAAGCTCGGCATTGTATTTCAATCTCATTACCTTTTTAAAGGTTTTACCGCTTTGGAAAACCTTGAAGTATCAGAGATTCTTTCACAAAAACATATAGACAATCAACTGCTTAAAAATTTAGACATTGGGCAGTGTATGCATCAAAAAGTTACAGAGCTTTCAGGTGGGCAACAACAGCGTATTTCTATAGCAAGAGTCCTCACAAAAAAGCCATCTATTATATTTGCAGATGAACCGACAGGAAATCTTGATAATGAAACAGCATCAGAAGTCATGAAATTATTTTTTGATTATTGTAAGAATAATAGAGCAGGTATGATACTTGTAACGCATGATAATGATTTGGCACACATGTGCAACAGAGTATATAAACTTGAAGATAAAGAATTGAAACTGATTAAGTAGAGGTTATAGGCATGGGCTGGACAGAGATATTTAATGAAACTAATGTAGTTGGTTTTCTCTTATTGTTTTTTCGTTTTGCCGGACTTTTTATAGCTGTACCAATTTTTAATCATCAAAATATTCCTATGAATATAAAAGCAGCAATGGCTTTTTTCTTTACTGTCGTTTTTTATGCATCAATGCCTCCGCTTGCAATTAGCATTGATGTCCCAACTTTAATTGTAGCGATTCTTGGCGAGTTAATGTTAGGTTTATCAGTGGGAGTTGTTTTGCAACTTGCTTACAATGTTATTACCTTTGCCGGTGGTCAAATATCGTTTATGATGGGATTTTCTATGGCAAGTGCTATTGATCCTCAGTCTGGTATTTCGATGCCTATTATTTCTCAATTTTTATCATTAATGGCTTTGATGATTTTGCTTGCACTCAATTTAGATCATTGGGTGTTACTCTTTGTCAATAATTCTCTCAAAACTATTCCTTTAGGCGGTTTTGTGATGAGTAAAGATTTATTTCATTACATTATGCATGCCACATCAAATATGTTTTTAGTAGGCTTTATTATTGCATTTCCTGTCATTGCACTTTCTTGGCTTGCCGATGTAATTTTTGGTATGCTTATGAAGACTATGCCACAATTTAATCTTTTGGTCATTGGGTTTCCTATAAAAATTATGGTAGCTTTTGTTGTGTTAATAGCAACACTTACAGCAATTATGTTGGTATTTAAAGGACAAGTTCAAGAAGCATTTAACTCTTTAGAAATGTTTTTTTAGTTTTTTTTTGCTACAATAGTGTAAAGAGAGATTTTTGAACTACAATCAAGAAATCATCCAAAGGAATATGCGTGAAAATACTGCTTTTAAATGATAATCCCGTTGTAAATAAATTAGTTACACTTAGTGCACAAAAAACTTCTGATGAAGTAGATATAGCATCTAACATAGATGGTGTTGCATCTCAAAAGTATGATTTAATCATCGTGGATGACAGTATTTACAATGATGAATTATTAGATGAATTAGAAAAAAAAGTAAAATATAAAAAATCACTTTTTATATGTGCGAAAGATGCACAAGAGATAGAATCGTTTTCTTCTATATTAAAAAAACCTTTTTTACCAACAGATTTGGTAGAACTGTTTACAATGTTTGAAAAAGAAGTGCAGAACGAAGGAGATGAAGAAGAACAGATATTTAATGATTTAGATGAGTTAAATCTTGAAAGTGAAGAACACATAGGTGAAAGTGTATTAGATGATGATGAAGCACAAAAAGTAAAAGACTTACTTGATGAAAATGAAGAAGAGCTCAACTTTGATGAAGAAGTGCAAAATGATATTGAAAGTTTAGAACTTGATGAATTAGATGAACTAAATTTAGATGAATTAGAAGAGCAAAACAGCGATGATACAGTGGCACAAGAAGAAGATCTCTTAGCAGATTATGATTTGGCTCTTGATTTGGAAGATGAAGCAGATGTAGATATTTCAGAAGCAAATATAGAAGATGAAGAAGTGGAAGATGAAGAGGTTGAGGATTTAGAAACTGCGACAGAAGAAGAACTAGAAGATGAGGTAGATGAAGCTGCTACAGAGGAATTAAACATTGAAGATAGTGCTTTAGATATTGTTCCTGATGAATTTAATCTTGAAGAAGAACCAGAAGAAATTGAAGAAGAACCAGAAGCAATTGTAGAACCTGAAGAAGAACCAGAAGAAATTGAAGAACCTGAAGAAGAAGTTGCAGAAGCAGTAGTGGAAGAAAGCGAAGAAATGAATTTAGAAGATGAAATTCAAAATGCTGTTGAAAATTTAACTCCAGAAGAATTAGAAAGTGAATTGGACGAAGATACTTTACTGAAAATTGCAACGAATGAGATAGACCCTTTAGCTGACTTAACGAGTAAAGATTTGAAAATAGCACTCGGAGAAGAGGTTGAAAGAGAAGAAGCTGAGGAAGAAGTTACAGACACTGAAACAGAGCTTGAAGACATAGATACTCCTGCCGTGGCAGAACTTGAAGATATAAAGGAAAATAAAGAAGATAATAGTGGGGTAAAAGCTCTTAAAAAACTTCTTGAAGCACTTAATAACAAAGAAGTAGCTGCCTCAATGAAAGGCATGAAAATAAGTATAAATATTACACTCGGTGACAATTAATGAGTTCTATAAATGGCGCTGTTTTGGTGCTTTCAGGTCCAAGCGGTGCAGGTAAAAGTTCATTAATTCATAAAATAATGGATGATATTGGAGAGTGCTATTTTTCTATATCTACGACAACGCGTCCAATTAGAGAGGGCGAAAAGGATGGGGTTGATTATTATTTTGTAGATGAAGAAGAATTTAAAAGAGAGATAGAAGAAGACCAGTTTTTAGAATATGCCATTGTGCATGGGAACTATTATGGAACTTCACTCAAACCTGTGAAAAAGGCACTTTCAAAAGGAAAACTTGTAATATTTGACATAGATGTGCAGGGGAACAGTGCGATTAGCAGTAGATTAGGAGAGATAACAACATCGGTATTTATTACACCTCCTACTCTGAGTGAGCTACAAAAAAGATTACAAAACCGTCATACAGATGCAAAAGAAGTAATTGAACGAAGGGTGAAAATGGCAAGGCGTGAAATTCAAAGGGTATCAGAGTATGAATACCTACTTGTAAATGATGATTTAGATAAAGCAGCTAATAAATTACATCTAATTGCAAAGATAGCAAGATTTAAGAAATCAAATGAAGAGATAAATGAATTTGTGCAAAAATGGGAAGATTTGTAAAAGTTGAAAGATAATATATAGTGATAAGAGTATTTACAGCAAATGTGAGTTATACTTCACAACTTAATTTATAAAAGGAAACAAATATGGGAATGCCTAGTGGAACAGAACTACTGATAATCTTTGGAATTATCGTTTTATTATTTGGAGCAAAAAAGATACCTGATTTAGCAAAAGGTCTTGGTAAAGGAATTAAAAACTTTAAAGCTGAAATGAAAGATATAGATGAAGTTGAAGTTGAGACACCTAAAAAAGTTGAGAAAAGCGATGAAGTAGCTTCTACTGAATCAACTCCAAAATCTACAACACAAGTGTAAACATTGAAGCAACGAGTATCGGCGTTATTGCGCGAAAAAATAGGTCGCGAAGTTGTTTTAGAAAAGCCGCGTGACCGCTCATTTGGTCATTTTGCTACGCCTATAGCATTTTCTTTGGCAAAAGAGTTGCGAAAATCTCCTATGATTATTGCAGATGAGCTTGCTTCTTCTTTTGAAGATAGTGATGTTTTTTCCAAAGTAGAAGCAGTTAAAGGATACTTGAACTTTCGTTTAAGTGAAGAGTTTCTAGCCCAATATGCTTCATGGGCTTTAAGTAATCCTTCAGACTTTGCAAAGCAAGAAAAAAATCAAAAAATACTTTTAGAATTTGTGAGTGCCAATCCGACTGGACCTTTGCATATCGGTCATGCCCGTGGTGCTGTTTATGGCGATACCTTATATCGTCTTGCAAAACACTTGGGTTATGACATTACAGCTGAGTATTATGTAAATGATGCAGGTAATCAGATTGATTTGCTTGGGCTTTCTATTCAACTTCATGCAAGAGAAAATCTTTTGGATGAAACGGTGGAATTTCCTGAGAGTTATTATCGTGGAGAATACCTTGATGGATTGTCTCGTGATGCAATGGAAAAATTCGGCGTAGAAATTTTTTATGATGAATCTCGTCAAAAAGAACTTGCTTTATGGGCAAAAGATGAAGTAATGAAAATAGTCGTCAAAGATTTGGGTGACTTGAACATCTTTTTTGATACTTTTGTGTATGAGTCAGGTTTATATGCCGACTGGGACAGAGTAATGAAAAAAATGGGTTCTGGTATTTATGAAAAAGATGGCAAAGTCTGGATAGCATCAGAGGCGAAGGGCGATGAAAAAGATAGAGTCGTTGTGCGTGAAGACAGTCGTCCGACATATCTTGCGGGTGATATTGTGTACCATAATCAAAAATTTGAACGGGGATATGATCATTATATAAATATCTGGGGCGCTGATCATCACGGGTATATTCCTCGTGTCAAAGCTGCTGTTGAATACCTTGGTTATGATGCGCAGAAGCTTGAAGTTTTACTCTCTCAAATGGTGAGTCTTCTAAAAGACGGTGAACCCTATAAAATGAGTAAGCGTGCTGGAAATGTGATATTGATGAGTGACATTGTCGAGGAAATTGGTGCCGATGCCTTGCGTTTCATTTTTGCAAGTAAAAAAAGCGATACGGCACTTGAATTTGATTTGGCTGAATTTAAAAAGCAAGACAGTTCAAACCCGATTTTCTACATTCAGTATGCCCATGCAAGAATTCAAACCCTGTTGAGCAAAGCTAGTGTATCTCGCGAAGACATCAATGTGTCAAGTCTTAAAAATCTTGGTGAAAATGCAGATACCCTTCTTTTTGATGCGCTTTTGTTGCCTGAAGTAATAGAAGATGCTTTTACTACGAGACAGGTACAGAAATTGACAGATTATTTAAAATCTCTAGCTGCTTCGTTGCATAAATTTTATTATGATGTTCGCATGATTGGTACGGATGATGAAGCAAAATTACTAAAACTTCTTTTAGTAGTTGGGCTAAGTCTTAAAACGGGTCTTTCTCTTTTAGGGATAGAAGCTAAAGATAGAATGGAAAAAGAAGCAGAGTAATCTTATCTTATTTTAAAAGCTGAGAACTTTTGAGCTGCGGATAAAGTTGTATAACTTTTTTTGCAGCTTTTTTTGGAATTTGCACTAAAATAGGGTTTTTCTTTTTGTCAAGCCAGTTGGCGATTTTCTTGATATTTTCCTCACTCATTGATGTGCAGCCTACTGTTGGAGTATTTGGAGCACGCTGAATGTGCATAAATATACACGAACCTCTGCCTTTGACCGCTTTTTTGTTATAATTTACTACGATGCCTATTTTATATTGCGCATCATCTCTTTTCATATATTCAAAGCTTTTTTCATTCCCTTGTGCCATTATGATTTGATTATAGAAGTTTGAGTGTGTATCATCTACACATATTAAGTTTTTTTCTATATAGAGGTAGGGGACATTATAATTACTTTTTTTAGCATAACCAAAGATATTTGTAAGGGTAAAAATACCGGCAGGTGCTTTTTTATCACCCTCATATTTTAAAATATCAGTAGAGTTTTTAGAACTTATTTTATTTTCAACTCCCCAAGCTAAGCCATTCCTCCCTAAATTCACTCGTATGGTGCTAAAGACTTTTTTATCACCCTCATAGCATGCTAATTTTGCCTGAGAACTATTCATATTATCAGCAACAACTAAAACTATTTGTTGGGATGAAAACAATAAAATTGAAAAACTTGTAAGAATTAAGAAACTTTTTATCATAAAGTATGGTACCATTACTCTTATAACTTCTTGCTTATGATGTTAAGAGAAAAATAAAAAAATTAATGTTGGATAAAATAATGAGTATAACAATAAAACAAGCCAAGTCTGATGACGCTCCTTTTTTGGCACAAATGATTTTACAAAGTTCAAGAGCCGGAAAGAAAGATGGTTTGTTTGATATATTGTTTGGAACAAATGATGATGCAATCATTTTAAAAAAATTGCAAAAACTGATACAAACAGAAGCAAAAAGTCATTGTCACTATAAAAATTTTTTAATAGCGCAAATGGATGGAAAAAATGTCGGTTCATTATGTAGCTATGAACCGAGAATAGCAACAAAAGAGGCTTTTATTGCAGCTTTAAAAGAAATAGGCTGTGGCGATGAAATAAACAAACCTTTGGAAATTGTTTATGATTGTAGTTTTAATACGAACAAAAGTAGATTAATGTTTGATTTTATGGAAGAGTTAGAGGGTTTCATAGATGTAGGTGTACTCAAAGCATTAATGCAAAAAAGTTTGTTGAGTGCAAGACTCAAAGGCTATAGAATTGTACAAACAATTATAGAAATAGGTTCTCTTGAAGCCGAGCTTTTTTATAAAAAACTTGGCTTTAAGATTGTAGATAAAAAAGAGTGTGATAGATACAGAGAAGTCTTTGGCAGAACGGGTGTGATGCTTTTGGCAATGGAATTTTAAGGTTTTATTATAGAACTTTCTCTTTTAAGTATTTTTCCGTCACTCTTAGCCATATTTTTGGCTTTGTATACTAAAAATATTATACTTTCTTTATTTGGCGGAATATTTTTAGGACTTTTTTTTCTTAATGACTACTCCATACTTAGCACCTTGAGTGCTACATTTAACTTGTTCTTTTCTCTTTTAAGCCAAGCTTGGATACTCAAAACCTTGGCTTTTGCCGTTTTGGTGGGTAGTGTGATGGAACTTATGCAAAAAAGCGGAGGCATTAACGGTTTTGTCTCTTTTATGACACAAAAAACTACACTTGTAAATTCTCCTCGTTCTGCTTTGCTTGTCAGTTATTTTATTGGTATAGTGATTTTTATAGAGTCTTCGATAACCTCTTTAATTGCGGGTGCTGTCGGCAGACCGCTTTGCGACAAAGAAAATGTATCACATGCAAAACTGGCATTTGTATGTGATTCTACCTCCGCACCAATCAGCTCATTAATTGTTCTTAATGGCTGGGGTGCACTTTTGCTCGGACTTATTAGTACGCAAATACAAACAGGTACTATAGAGGGGGATAGTGTAAATTTACTTCTGCATAGTGTTATTTATAACTTTTACGCCATAAGTGCTTTGCTTGTAACTTTTTTAGCAGTATGGTTTAATATTAACATCGGTCCTATGAAAGGGGCAAAACCTTCTTTAACTAAAAGCACATTACATGTAAAGACAAAAACAAGTATGAGTTATATGCTTATTCCTATATTTTTGATGATTACTTTTGTATTTATGTTTTTATATATAACAGGCAAGGGCGATATGTTAAAAGGTAGCGGTTCAAGTTCTATATATTATACAATGCTCACAACATTGATGGTGATGTTTATTTATTATATCGGTACAAAAAATATGTCTGTAAAAACCTATACAAAAAGTGCCTATATCGGCGCAAAAAAGCTTTTTCCTATAGCATTGATACTCCTTTTTGCTTTTGGAATAGGAGATGTGACGGTTGATCTGAAAACAGGACAGTATTTGGCTTCACTTGCAAATAATACTTTAAGCGTTTCCCTTTTAGCCGGTGTCATTTTTTTACTCAGCAGTATTATTTCATTTTCCACCGGTACATCTTGGGGTACTTTTAGTATTATGATACCTGTTGGGGTGCCTATGGCCGTGGGAATGGATGCTGATGTTGCGTTGGTTATAGGTGCTGTCATAAGCGGTGGGGTTTTTGGAGACCACTGCTCCCCGATTTCTGACACGACGATTATCTCCTCACTTGCGAGTGACTGTGAAGTGATGGAGCATGTTAAAACACAACTTCCTTATGCGCTTATAAGTGGTGCAATTGCTTTTGTTTTATTTATACTGTTCGGATTACTGTCATTAAATTAAGAGGCTTTTTCGGAACCGGTACTTCAGTGCCGGCTTTGTGTCTTTAAAGATTAAAGCCTAGGGTATTTACCTGTTCGGATCTATGACTCCAAGTAGTAGTTAATAGAGTAACGCATATCTTCATCAAGATTTTCCATATTTTTGAGCATCCATCGCAGATACCCTGCATCTCCACGAGCTACTTCTTCAAGGCTTTTGCCTTTATGTTTTCCAAATCTGAATGTTTGCACTAAAATAGGAGTGTTTGTTAAATCGACCATCTTTTCAACCGGATTTTCATTTGGAAATTGTGCTTGGACTATTGCTTTAAGTTTTGAGAGAAAAAGTTTAAGTACAAGAACATCCCCAATGGCATCATGAGCTTTTACTTCTATGCCTAAATCATTAGCTTCTTTTTGTTCTTCTTTGTAAAGCTCCATTTTGTAACGAAAATACTGCAATCTGTGTGCTTCTTCATCGGGCATCACATGTTTGGCAACCCTGAGTGTGTCGATAACCTGCATTTGTGTTGTAAATCCCTCTTTTTCGAGCATAGTTATATCAAAAGGGGCATTGTGAATGATAAGATAATTCTCTGCAGTATTTAACTCCAACAATCTTTTATATGCCTGTGTCTCTACACAAAGCGGTTTGCCTTCAAGTAAATCAGGGGTAATACTGTGCACTTCCATCGCACCAAATTTTATAGCAATATCGGTGCTACAAAATTCATTATGCACCTCTATCTCTTTTTCCCCTAAAACCATATACCCGAGTTGTATAATTCTGTCTTCTTCATCTGTGCCCGTTGTTTCGGTATCTAAAATTACATATTTTTTTGCCATAAGAGTTTCTCTTTTAATTATATAATGGTATATAAAACACATTGAAACCTAGGCCTTAGTCTTTAAAGACACAAAGCCCGCACTAAAGTACGGGTTCCAAAAAAGCTACTTAACTTAATGGTATTGTCGGAACCGGTACTTCAGTGCCGGCTGTTGCAATAGTCTTGCCACTCTCAGCCCGGACTACAGAAAAAAATTTAGTTTTTCTCACAAGTCACGCTTTAGCGTTTGAAAGTCCGCGTTCCAAAAAAGCTGCTTAACTTAATAACATTGAAGTTTTAACCTAGGCTAATTTGCTTTGATTTACCATATTGCTATTATATGATATACTAATGAAAAAGTAGGTTAAAGCGTTGATTGACTCTCCTCTTACATATCTTTTTACGCTTGCCTTACTTGTAGCGTCCTTGAGTTTTTTACAAATCAAATCAAAACATAAGTTTTTCGAGTATATTCCTGTCGTTGTGCTGATATATGCTGCTTCTATGCTACTTGCTTCTTTGGGAGTGTTTGAACAAAACAAAGAAATAGCACATATCTATAAACTTACAAAAACAAATTTATTGCCGGCAATGCTTTTTTTAATGCTTTTAGAGGTTGATTTTAAACACTTTTTTAAACTTGGAAAATCACTTTTAATTGCCTATGCTTTAGCCATTTTCTCCATTGCTTTTGCTTTTATAGTTGTTGCGTACTTGTTTGATTTTAACAAAGAGACGGCGGCGGCATTTGGAGCGATTGCAGGCAGTTGGATGGGAGGAACCGCAAATATGATAGCTGTCGGAAGTGCGTTACATGTAAGCGAAGATGCCTTTGCCTATGCCCTTGTTGTGGACAGTGTGAATTATACTTTATGGGTAATGCTTTTACTTTTTTTAGTACCTTCTGCAAAAATATTTAACAAATTTACAAAGAGTGAAGAAAAATTGGCATATTTGGACAAAATCGGCTGTGCCTGTTCTATGGGAGTAAAAAGATACTGGCTCTTAATTCTTTTGGCACTCGGTGCATCTCTGCTCTCTCAGATAATAGCCGAAAATTTTGTCATACTCAATACCACAACAAGTATAGTCCTTTTTTCTACACTCTTAGGCGTGCTAGGCTCTTTTACAAAATTACGCTTTATCAATGGCTCTAACGAAGTGGCAACAACAATGCTCTACATCTTAATAGCTCTCATAGGCTCCCGTGCGATTATAGAAAATTTTAGTGGTCTTGGGATGTATATGTTTGCAGGTTTTGTTATTTTGCTTATTCACGCTTTTTTTATGCTTATAGGCGCCAAGATATTTAAACTTGACTTGTTTAGTATTTCGGTTGCATCTTTAGCAAATATAGGCGGTGTAGCTTCCGCCCCAATTCTCGCGGCAACATACAACAAAGCACTGGTAAGTATAGGTGTTCTCATGGCAATTATGGGGTATTTGATAGGAACATTCGGTGGGCTTTTGGTTGGGAATATTTTATTAAGGCTCGCAACATGAGAGATAATTTGGATATAAAAATAAAAAGCATACAAATAAGTACAGAAGCAATACCGCTTCGTACTCCTTTTGTAACTGCTTTGCGGAGGGTGGAAAATGTAGAGTTTGTGCGTGTAAAGCTTACATGTAACAATGGCTTTTTTGCCTATGGAGAAGCACCTGCGACTAAAGCAATTACAGGGGAAGATTTAGAGAGTATTGTAAGCTCTATTGCAAGTGCAAAAAACAGTTTGCTTGGGTTAGAACTTTTGGAGGCTTTGCATGTGTTACATGTAAGTGCTATAGGCTCAAGTGCAAAAGCGGCACTTGATATGGCGATTGTTTCTTTAAAGGCACAAGAGAAGAAGCAATCGTTGTTGCAATATTTTGGTGCAAAAGATTTTTCGCCCATAAAAACAGATGTAACCATCAGTCTCAATGATGCAGATACAATGTTGCAAGATGCACAAAAAGCGTATGAAAATGGTTTTGATATTTTAAAAGTAAAGCTTGGCGGTGATATAGTTCATGCTGTAAATGTCACAAAGACAATAGCTGAAAAAATTCCGCAGGCGAAGCTACTTATAGATGCCAATCAGGCATGGAGTCTTGAGGCATCTTTGGAATATGTCGAGGCGGTAAAGAGTTTACATGTAAGCCTGATTGAACAGCCTGTAGCGGCAGATGATTTGGAGAGTTTAAAGAAGATAACCCAAAAGAGTACAATTCCTATACTTGCAGATGAAGCCGTATTTACGCTAGAAGATGTAAAAAAAGTCTATGAAAACGGTTCTGCGGATATGATTAATATTAAACTGATGAAGTGCGGCGGACTTAGCAAGGCACAAGAGATTTTAGCCTTTGCAAGAGAAAAAAATATAAGTTGTATGCTCGGTTCTATGCTAGAAGGTCCTACTTCAATCAGTGTCGCCTATGCACTTTGTTTTGCTTACCGTGATGTTGTCAAATATATAGATTTGGACTCTCCTCTGCTCTATAAGCAGACTCCAAAGATTTTAGGAGAATTTGTTATAATACGAAACACAATACAGAGTGGTTTTTGTTAGAATAAGGATTTATAGATGAAATACAATTTTTCTGGAGTTTTAAAGGGTGATGCAGAGGGAATTTATACTGAATTACGAGATAGATATTTGACCTGTATAGAATCATATGATTGTGCACAGGTAGTGAAACAGTTTTATATAAGAATTATCAATCTGCTTCATCAAGAGTTTACTTCAAATGATGTTAATACACTGTATAAAGAGCTGGCATTGTATAAAATATCTATTAATGTTCCTTATATTATTATGACCAATGAGATTTATGGACTGAAAAATCTTTTATTGTCCAGAATTGCACAAAATAATGACAGTAATAAAATTTTAAACCTTATAACTTTATTTAAAGAGGTAAATAATGGTGTTGCTTATGTGTATCTTTCAAGATATACAAAAGACATTTATACTGCAAACAATAATCGTCTCAGCTCTTTGTCTGATCTTTTAGACAAAGATATCATCATAAAATATTATGAAGCGCATTTAAACTGGCTCAATGATTTGGCAAAACATATTAATGATTTTGAAAAAAATGATTTTCCTGAACTTGATGAAATGCAATGTGACTTCGGACTGTGGCTAAACAATCATGCAAAAAAAATCATTCAAAACAATTCAAAATTGAAGGCTTTAAAACAGTTGCATAATGATCTGCATATGTTTGCAAAGAAAATATTTTTAAATTTGAAAACTTCAGAATATCATATCCTTATCTCCTACCTGAAAAAATGTGAAATGATTTCTTTGAGTATCGGTACGGAATTAGCACTTATTGACAATATAGAAATGAATAAAAGAATGACAAAAGACAATTTAACGGGTGCATTAAATCGAAATTCCTTAGAACTTATATTTAAAACCCAATATGAACTCTCTTATGCAACAGAAAATTCTTTTGTACTGGCAATGTGTGACTTGGATTATTTTAAAAAAATAAATGATACATATGGGCATATTGCTGGAGATAAAATGTTGAGGTTTTTTGTTGAAATTGTTAAAAAGCATATAAGAAGCTCTGATATTATCATACGATATGGAGGCGAAGAGTTTATTATAATACTCTCATCAATACAAAAGGAGGAAGGTTTTCAGGTTTTAGAAAAGATACGCCATGCCTTTGAAACAGCAACCCTTACAGTAGAGACACAAAAGATACAGGCAACAATAAGCATGGGAGCCATGTGGATAAAACCTGATAAAAGCTACAAACATTCTTTGCTTAATGAGTATGTTATGATAGTAGACAAGATGCTTTATTGTGCCAAAGCAAATGGCAGAAACAGGATAGAAGCTATTTAGTAGCAATAAATCGCAACCAGATAAAGCCAAGGAGTCCTGCTAAAAGTGACGCGGTTACTATGCCTATTTTTGCTTGAAAAACAAGCGCTGGTGCATCAACAAAAGCAAGGTCTGCGACAAAAATACTCATAGTAAAACCGATGCCTCCAAGAGCAGATACACCAAAAAGTTGGCTCATGGAACTCTCTTGGGGCAGTTTAGCAAGCCCTGCTTTTATGGCGATAAATGCAACACCTGCAATGCCTATGATTTTCCCTCCGATAAGCCCAAAAATAATACCAAGAGAAACAGGCTCTAAAATAACATCACCAATAGAAGAAAAATTGATGTGAATACCGGCATTGGCAAGTGCAAAAAGTGGAATAACAATTAAACTCACAGGAAGATGTAAGGATTGTTCTAGTCTTGTTGCAGGAGAACCCACTGCATCGATTCTGTCTTTTATATTTTGCAAAATTGCTTTTTGCTGTTCGTGCATTGTATGGTCTGTAGCGACAGGATAGTTGTCATACTCATCTAACAGGTTTTTTGTCTGCTGTGTAAAGTCAATCGGTGGAATTTTTGGTTTTGAGGGGATGGTAAATGCGGCAATCACTCCGGCAATAGTGGCATGTACACCGGACTCAAGCATAAAAAACCACATAAAAAAACCCACTATAAAATAGGGAAGAATGGCATGAATACCAAAACGGTTCAGACTCACCATAATCAAAAACATACCAAGTGCAAGCAGTAAAAAATCAAAATGAATTTGTGAAGTATAAAAAAGTGCGATGACGAGTACAGCACCAAGGTCATCCACAATGGCAAGTGCAACTAAAAAAGTCACAAGGGCAGGAGAGACTCTGTTTCCAAGTAATACAAGGGCGGAAATGGCAAAAGCTATATCTGTAGCCATCGGAATACCCCAACCGTTTGCACCAATACTATCTTTGTTAAGTGCCATAAAAATAAGTGCAGGAACAAGCATGCCGCCGATAGCCGATAGAATAGGTAAAATGGCAACTTTTATATTTGAGAGTTCCCCTACAAGAATTTCCCGTTTGATTTCAAGTCCTATCATAAAGAAAAAGATTGCCATAAGCCCATCATTTATCCAATGATGCAGAGAATTTTTTATCTGCAGTGAGCCGATGTCAAATTCAATTTTTGTATGAATAATATGCTGATAGAGCTCATAAAAAGGAGAATTGGCAAGAATAAGTGCAACAATTGTCATGCCCATTAAAATGAGACCGGTTGTTGTTTGTGCATGTAAAAAGTGTTCAAAAGGGGTGTAAACTTTTTTAAAAGCTTTTTCCCAAGGTGCATATAAAATCATGAACTATACTAACATATCTAAAGTGAATTGTGAATAAATCTTGTTATAATAAGTACAATGATAGCACTAAGGATGTATGATGAAATGGTATCAAATGCCGCTCAAAGATGTTTTTCCAGCATTACAGAGTGATGATAATGGACTTACAAACACTGCGGCACAAGAACGGCTGGAAAAATATGGAACAAATACTTTACATGCACAAGAATCTGTTTCTGCTATAAAAATATTTTTAATTCAATTTAAAAACCCTTTAATTGTTATTTTGTTTTTTGGTGTCGTGCTTTCTGCGTATAGCGGGCACAGTGTAGATGCTATTGCTATTTCTGTCATTATTTTTATAAATGTCATGATAGGGTTCGTCCAAGAGATAAACATGCGTAAATCAATGGATGCGCTGAAAAATATGGCAGCTCCTATGGCACAGGTCAAACGAGAGGGGGAGTGGAGTGAGGTAAGTGCTGACTCTTTAGTGCAGGGTGATATTGTCAAATTGCCGACGGGGAGTAAAATTCCTGCAGATATGCGCATCATAGAATCAAACCAACTGCTTATAGAAGAAGCCGCACTCACGGGAGAGTCTGATCCAATAGAAAAAATAAGTGACGCGATAGAGCGAAAAAATCTTGATATTGCAGACTGGCAAAATATGGCTTTTGCAGGAACTCAGGTGTTGGCAGGAAATGGTACAGGCATTGTTTGTGAGACAGGTATGGCAACTCAGCTAGGTAAAATTGCTAAAATGATGCAAGAAACAGAGGAAGAACCTACTCCATTGCAACAGCGTATTCATGCGCTCTCAAAGGTGCTTATCGGTGCTGCTTTTATTATTGTTGCTATAGTTATCGGCCTGGGGATTGAGCAGGGCATGAGCTTTGTAGATATGGTAAATATAGGCATTTCTTTGACTGTCGCTGCAATTCCTGAGGGACTTCCAACTGTTGTAACTATTGTACTGACACTTGGTGCCAAGGCAATGGCAAAGAATTCGGCACTTGTGAGAAAGCTGGCTTCTGTGGAGACTTTAGGCTCAACAACGGTAATATGTTCGGATAAAACAGGGACACTCACGCAAAATAAAATGCAAGTACTTTCCACTTTTGTTGCAGGAAAATATTATAATATTTCAGGAAGCGGTTATGAGCCAAAGGGAGAGTTTAGAGATGAAAATGAACAACTGACTGCAGTAACACAAAACGAAGAATTGTTGAAATTTTTGCAAATCTCTGCTATTTGCAGTGATGCGCAGATTATGAAAGAAGAGAACATTCATACTATTATGGGAACGCCGACGGAGGGTGCATTGAGCGTTGTTGCGGCAAAAGCCGGCATAGAGAAGCAAAAGATGCTGCAAGAGGGTTTTGAAGTTATTCATACTTTTGCATTTGATTCTGCAAGAAAACTAATGAGTGTTGTTATTAAAACACCACAACAGAAATATTTCGTTGTTGTAAAAGGCGCGCCTGATGTTGTTGCCAAACGTAGTAAATTTATTTATTTACACGGCGAAGCACATCCTTTGGACACAGAGACGAACAAGTATATAGAAGAAGCCATAGAAACCTTTGCAGCACGGGCTTTGCGAACACTTGCTATTGCCTTTAAGCCAATAACGGACAAACATCTTGATTTGACACAAGAAGAGTATGAAAACGGTTTTACATTTTTAGGGGTGCATGGTATTATAGACCCACCTAGAGCTGAGGTTATTCCTGCAGTACAGGAGTGCCACAATGCGGGTATTCGTACTATTATGATAACGGGTGATCATGCCAAAACGGCTGCAGCCATTGCCAAAGAGATAGGGTTTGTGCAAAAAGGCTATGAACGTATAGTTGTAGGCAGTGAGTTAAATGATATGAGTGATGAAGAACTGCAGCATGTTGTCAAAGAAACAGCAGTTTTTGCAAGGGTAATTCCTGAGCATAAACTCCGAATTGTTAACGCACTTAAAGCTAATGGCGAGGTTACGGCAATGACCGGAGACGGTGTGAATGACGCACCGGCACTTAGAGCGGCAGACATCGGTGTGGCTATGGGCATTACCGGCACAGATGTGGCAAAAGACTCCGCAGATTTAATTCTTTTGGACGATAATTTTACAAGTATAGTCAAAGCAGTGCGTGAAGGGCGCCGTATTTATGATAATATTAAAAAGTTTATTCGTCAGGGACTTACTGCAAATGTGAGCGAGGTGAGTGCTATTTTGTTTGCTTTTTTACTGATGGGAGACAATCCCTTGATGACATTAACACCGCTTATGATTTTATGGGTTAACCTTGTCAGTGATGGTATTCCATCTCTGGCGCTTGGTGTAGAGAGAGCTGAACCGGGACTTATGCGTAAAAAACCACGTACATCTTCGGAAGATTTTTTTGCAGATAATCTAGCTTCACGAATTATTATAAGAGGGCTTATTCTTGGGGGTATTAGCTACTGGTTATTTCAGTATGCCCTCACTAACGGTGCCGATTTGCAGTATGCACAGACTTTGGCATTTATGACTTTGGTTTTTGGACAGCTCTTTCACATATTTGATGCACGGACATTTTCGACACTCTACAGGCGTAATCCTTTTGAAAATGTCTATTTGCTTTATGCGGTAGCTATTGCTACAATTTTATCACTTTTAGTTGTTTATACACCGCTAGGACATTTGGCTTTTGGTACAGAATCGTTGGCATCAAAGCATATAGTAATGGTTATAGCCATAGCTGCATTGCCGACTCTGATACTTTCAGGATTGAAAGAACTATTTAAAATAAAATGGATATAAAAACATGTTTCACATTTCAAAGATAACCAAGCATTTTGGAAAAGGGTCGTTAGCAGTTATTTTTATAACATTTGTTTTGTTTGCAGTAGCACTGTTTGTCAAAGGGTTTACACATGATTTACTTATAGAGGTAGCAATTTTTTTAGTGTCGGTGAAGTTGATTTTAATGGCGTATAGTAATAGCGTTTCTTCACAAAAATTAGAAAAAAAACTTTCTGATATAGAAGAAAAAGTTGACCGTCTTCTTGCAAGAGAAAAATAAAAACTTATAAGAACTTTTTTTAAAAATTCTTAATCTTAGAAGTTTTAAAAATTAAGTATAATTTACCTATGAATTTAGAAGATTTAAAAAATAAAACCATATTATTGCTTGGAAAGAGCAGGGCTTTTAGTGAAGACGAATTTTTGTCACAGTTGCAGTTTCATAACATCAGTGTTGTTCAAGAAGTCAGTGATGATGTGCTACTGATACTTGAAGGACGGATGATGAGTCCGTATGAACAGAATTTGAGTGATGCACTTTATGAAGAGAAAAAATTTACTTTTATGAGTATAGACGCTTTTGAAAAACTGTTGGCACAAGAGATTGATAATGATACACTGCTGATGAGTTTAAAACTCTCAAATGACAAAGTAAGACTCAAAAGCTTTTTACAAAACGGCTGTATAAAAGATGCACTTTTTTTTAAACTCTTAAAAATGTACTCTTTTAACGGAGAAGATTTTTTTGAAAATGATGACAATCGTGATGTCTCTGCTGCCTTAATAGCAAGGTTTTATGAAAATATAGAACGAAACCATAATGTGCAGTATGCGACAACGGGAATTTATCATCTGATATCACAAACAAAAAACGAACAACTTTTAGAAGCCATTGCTTTTTTAGAGCCGAGCAAAAAACATCCTAAGATTATGAAAGCACTTGCTTTGCATGAAAATATACCCAAAAGTGTGTTAAAGATGTTTTTAAAAAAAGGTGATGAAACACTCAAAGAAGCAATGGCTTATAATACTAATTTAGATAAAAATATAGCCCGTGAGTTGGTAAAAAATGAATATTTTGCAGCTGTTGTGGCACAAAATATCAAACTTGATGATGCAATGTTTGCACTTTTGTCTGAGTATAAAAATAGCTTGGCGCATAATGAGACTTTACATGTAACGATGCAAGAAGCTCTTTTTACATGTAACGATAGGTCTTTGCACTTGGCATTAGCTGCAAACAAGTCTCTTGATAGCGTTACATGTAAGTGCCTTTTAGATATGCAAGATGAGGCTATAAACAATGCTATTTACGCAAACCCAGCAACAGCAAAAGAGATTTTGCAACAAGCTTATAAAGAGGGTGATTATAAAGAAGCCTTAAGTCAAAACAGTGCAACACCTCAAGAAATTTTGCAAGAATTAGCGCAGAGTGAGGACGAACATATTTTGCTAAATCTGGCAAAAAATGAAAATACTCCGGTAGATGTGTTGTACCAGTTACAGCTTGATAGTCGATTTGAGCGTGCTATAAAAACAAATAAAGCCTTTGGAAAATATATACAAAGTGAAAATATAGGATGGTTAGTATGAGAGCAGGGGAATTGACACAGGCATTAGAAGCTTTGGTTGTACAAAAAGTGCCGACATTTTTGTGGGGAGCACCTGGAATTGGGAAATCCTCGATTGTCAAGCAAATTGCACAAAAAAATAATCTTGATTTTATTGATTTGCGTTTGGCTTTGATGGACCCGACAGACTTAAAAGGCATACCCTTTTATGACAAAGAATCTCACACCGCACTTTGGGCACCGCCTGCTTTTTTACCAAGAGATGGTGAGGGGATTTTGTTTTTGGATGAGCTTAATTCTGCTGCTCCTGCAGTACAGTCTTCAGCCTATCAGTTGATACTTGACAGGCGTGTGGGGGAATATGAACTGCCTGAAGGTTGGGCTATTGTGGCGGCCGGAAATCGTGAAGGTGACAGAGGTGTAACATATAGAATGCCGGCTCCTTTGGCAAATAGGTTTGTGCATTTTGAGCTTGAAGTAAGTGTGGATGACTGGCGTGACTGGGCGTTTAAAAGCGGACTTGATAGTAAAATTATTGCCTACATTAGTTATAAAAATGAACATTTGTTTACCTTCGATGCCAAAAAGGAGAGTAAAAGTTTCGCAACACCGAGAAGTTGGGAATATGTCGGAAATATTTTGCAAAGTTCACTGGATGCCTCATTGCTTTTAGAGACAATAAGCGGTACAGTAGGGCGTGATGTAGCAGTTTCATTTTTGAGTTTTTTAAAAGTAATGGATAGACTGCCTGATATAGACAAAATTCTCAGTGCAGATGAGTTTGTTTACAGTGAGGAAGTAGATGTTTTATATGCGTTGAGTTCTGGTATTGTCAGTCATTATCTACATAATCCGAGTCAAGAGCGACTTGAAAATCTGCTTGCATATACGCTTAAACTCAAAGGGGAATTTGCAGTGATGATAGCTCAAGATTTGCAAAGAGTAGGTGTAACGATGGAAGGTTCAGAGATTTTTAAAGAGTGGGTAAGAAAGTTTTCTTATCTGTTGGGCTGAGAGTGGCAAAAAAGCAACAACAGTCGGCACTAAAGTACCGATTCCGAGAGAATGTATGGTTTTTTCGGAACCCGTACTTCAGTGCGGGCGAGAGTGGCAGGAAAGCTGTAACAGTCGGCACTAAAGTACCGATTCCGGGGAGTTGTAATTTTTGGAACCCGTACTTCAGTGCGGGCGAGAGTGGCAGGAAAGTTGTAACAGTCGGCACTAAAGTACCGATTCCGGGGAGTTGTGATTTTCGGAACCCGTACTTCAGTGCGGGCGAGAGTGGCTGAAATATTGGAGACAAATATGCAAAAAACAGATGAAAAAATTTCTCAGGCAAAAGCAAAACTTTTACTTGAGTATCCCTATTTCGGAACCCTTGCCTCAAAGATTGATGTCATTATAAATGATGATATTGAAGCCTTTAAAAGTGACGGCAAAAAGCTTGAAATCAACAGCGATTACCTGCAAAATCTTCAACTGAGTGAAATGGAGTTTGTTTTTGCCAACGGGGCGATGCATGCAAGTTTGGCGCATGAAATGCGTAAAAACAAACGCAGTGGCTGGCTCTGGCAGATGGCTACTGATATGGCAGTTAATGATATGCTTGTACAAAACGGTTTGGACATGCCTTACGGTGCACAGTATAGAGAGCGTTTCAGCGGGATGTATGCCGAAGAGATTTATGCTGAGTTAAAAGATGACATTTTGCGTGATGATGAAAATTTAGAGTATGAAGCAGATGATGTTGACGATGTGCAAAACAATGAGCAAACACGACAAGAATTAGAAGAAGAGATACTTCAAGAACAGCTTTTTGCCGAGGATGCAATAGCACTTTTGGAATCTAAAACGCAAACAGGCGAGGCTCCGACAACAATCGAGCGTTTTTTTCAACTCCATGATTTTGGCAAAGTCGACTGGCGAAATGAGTTAAGAATTGCACTTGATAAATATTTTCAAGATGATTATGCCCTCATGCCGCCTTCTAAAAAACTGCTCTACAGCGGTATATATCTGCCTTCAAATATTTCGCAGACCTTTCGTCTTATTATTGCAGTTGACAGTTCCGGTTCCATTGATGAAGTGCTTTTAAATGAATTTTTGAGTGAAGTAAACTTTTTGATGACTTTAGTGCAAAACTATCAAATAGAGTTGCTTGTATGTGATGACAAAATTCAATCGCATAGCACCTTTTACAGTGGAGAAAGATTGGAAATTGATGTAAAAGGCGGGGGCGCAACAGACTTTCGTCCGGTATTTCACTTTATAGAGGAAAAATTTGATGATGTTAAATTACTCTTATATTTTACGGACTTAGATGGGATTTTTCCTAAAAATGCACCGGATTATGAAGTGAAATGGGTGAGTGCAGTTGAAAAAGAAATTCCCTTTGGTATTCTACTGCAACTGCTTTAAGTCTCAAAAATAAGCTGATTTCGCCCATTGTTTTTTGCTTTATATAAGAGCATATCTGCTTCATTGAGATTTTCTTCTAAAGATTCATCTTCATGGAACATTAAAGCACCAATAGAAATTGTGAAGTGAATATATTCGTCATCTTTTACATGATAAGAGAATTGTTCCGTGTTTTCTCGTAATCTTTCAAAAATCTCTTGAGCACTGTGCTTGTTGACATTTTTTAAGACGACACAAAATTCTTCTCCTCCGAATCTTGCAACAACATCTTGTGGATTTGTAGCACTTCTGAGAATGTCGGCAAGTGAAGTGATGACTTTATCGCCTACATCATGTCCATAGGTATCATTTACTTGTTTAAAGTGGTCAATATCAATCATGCCGAGTGCAAATTGCTCTGAGCTTTGTTTGATTTCATCTATATAGTCATTGACCTCTTTAAAAAAGTATCTTCGGTTAAATAAACCTGTGAGAAAATCACGATTCGCATAGTTGGTTATGAGCTGAATATTTTCCAAGGCTTCTACAGAGTTGTTCACACGACAAGAAAATTCTTCTTTAGAAAAGGGTTTTTTGATGTAATCGTTGGCACCGTGTTTTAAAAATAGTGCAGTAATTTCTTCATCTTCATTTCCAGAGAGTGCTAGAATACTTAGCTCATTTTTGGAGTAGGTTTCTCTTATTTGTTTTGTTAATTCAAGTCCATCCATTACCGGCATATTATAATCAGTGAGCACAAGAGAAATGTCCGGTTGTGATTTAAGCATTCCAATGGCTTCTTCCCCGTGAGCAACGGAAATAACTTTAAAAAAAAGATTTTCTAAAATATTTTGCATAGTTTGTCTGAAAACACGTGAATCATCTACAACTAGTACTTTGTGGTTGCGGTTTTTTTTAAGCCTTTGTATGATATGAATGATGTAATGGATGTCGTTAACACCGCTTTTGTTGACATAATCAATAATATTTTTTTTGAGAATTTGTTTTCTAAATTCTTTGTCAATATTGCTGCTGAGTACAATGGTATGAAGTCCTTTCTTTGCAGCATAATCAACAATCTCTCCATCTGGAGCATCGGGAAGATTTATATCTAAAAGAGCAAGAAAATAGTTATAGCGTGCGATAAATAGTTTTGCTTCATGCATTGAGTAGGCAACATCCACTTCCATCTTGAGTGCTGATGATAGTTTTTTTGCAATAATTTTTGCCAATGCTTTATTGTCTTCTACAATTAAAATTTTTTCACCCATAAATGTTCCCATAATGTATTTAACAGTTTATTAGAATTGTACACTTATTAATCTTACATTATACTAAGTATGGCTATTATCCGCTTATGAATTATATGGATTTGATACTTGAAAAATTGCAGCAAAAGAAAAATGTTTTTTTAACCGGTGGTGCGGGTGTTGGCAAAACTACACTTACAAGAGAGATTATCAAGGCGTACGAAAGTGAAGCAAAAAAAGTAGCAAAACTTGCTTCAACAGGAATGGCAGCTACTCTGATAAACGGGCAGACACTACACAGTTTTTTAGATCTTGGCATTGCTTCTAATATAGAAGAGTTACAAAAAAATGCCAAATATGAAAGTAAGAAAAAAATAAAAAAGCTTATAATAAGTATGGATTTAATCGTTATTGATGAAATTTCCATGGTAAGTGATGCTCTTTTTGAAATGATAGAATTGCGTCTCAATCAAGCAGGGTTTAGTGGTTCTTTACTGCTTGTTGGTGATTTTTTACAGTTGCCGCCCGTTGTTCGCGGTTACGGGGAAGTAAAGTTTGCTTTTGAATCCTCTACATGGCAAAATTTTTCCTTTGAAAAAGTGGAACTGACACACATTTACAGAACAGATGACTTGCGTTTTATAAAACTTTTACATGAGGTACGCTTTGGCAATATAAATGAGGAAGTTCACAATCATTTAAATGAATTTATAAAACCTTTACCAAATGATTTAAGTCAATTTACTTTTCTCTTTGGCAAAAATATTTCGGCTACCAAGCATAATAAAATACAGCTTGATTTTATAGATGAAGCGTTACATGTAAAAGAAGCGCAGATAGTAAAGCATCTCAAATCGACGCAAGACAAAGAAGTAGAGCGTTTTATGAATGATGCGAGAATAGATAAAGAGTTGGCTCTCAAAATTGGTGCGCCGGTTTTGTTCACTCGTAATTCTTGGAACTATTTTAATGGGCAAAGAGGTGTTGTGGTGAATGTGGATGCCAGTTATGTGTATGTGCAAAAGAGTGACGGCAAGGTTATAAAACTTGAACCAACATCGCAAAGCAAGGCTACTTGGAAAGAAAAAACACTCAAAGGTAAAAAAGAGATGGTAGAAGAAAATATTTTTACCGTCTATCAGTTTCCTATCAAGCTTGCTTTTGCCATTACTATACATAAATCGCAAGGCATGTCCATCGAAGATTTGATTATTGATACCAATGAAATTTTTGCACCTTCACAGTTTTATGTGGCACTTTCGCGTTCTTCAAACCCTGCAAGACTTACACTCATCGCACCAAAGAAACAATGGTATGATTTAGCATATGTCAACCCTAAAGCAATGTCTTTTGTTCAAGGGCAGCAAAGTTGTTAAAAAAAGTAGACAGGGGTGTACTTTTTATGCTTGGAAGTGCTTTGATTTCTGCTCTTAACGGAGCCTTGACAAAAATACTCTCAGAAGATATTTCTGCTTTGGAAATTGTCTTTTTTCGTAACTTTATTGGTATTTTTATTATATTGTATGCCCTCAAACATACTGCAGCAAAGTTAAAAGGCGGTAAGATTTATATGCTTTTTACTCGTGGACTTTTCGGCTTCATGGCAATGATTTTGTTTTTTTATACGATTACGGTTATTCCACTGGGTGAGGCAATAACGCTCAACAAAACTTCACCGTTTTTTGTAACAATCTTAGCTTATTTCCTTCTGCATGAGCATTTAAGTAGGCGGACACTTGTTGCACTACTTATAGGTTTTTTAGGTGTTATCCTCATTGTGAAACCTTTTGGAATGACTTTTTCATATGCCCATTTTTTAGGAATTTTAGGCGGTTTTTTTGCAGCGGCGGCATATACAAGCATTAAAAAAATAAAAGACATTTATGACTCGCGTGTGATAGTTCTCTCTTTTGTAGGTATGGGTACACTGTTACCTACCATACTGTTTTTGTCTGCACCATTTGTTGAAGTTCCTGTTTCACTTACATTTTTATTTCCTGAATTTGTCTTACCGATTACATTACATGTATGGCTGTTAATTATTTTCATGGCAATTATATCAACACTTTCACAATGGCTACTGACTAAAGCATACAGTGCGTCAAATTTGAGTATAATAGGTGTTGTAAGTTATACAAATATTCCTTTTGCCATAGGTTTTGGCACCTTACTTGGTGATAAATTTCCCGATGCACTGATGTTTTTTGGGATAGCTTGCATTATAATAGGTGGTATTTTAGTGAGTAAAAAATAAAAAAAGTAATGCTTAAGTAGCTTTTTCGGAACCCGTACTTTAGTGCGGGCTTTTTGTCTTTAAGGAAAGAAGTTAATGTTATATAAAAATTTAGTATTTGTAGGTTTGGTAGTTATCGGAATTTTTAGTGGATGTTCATCACATCAAAATGATGGCTATTATGACAGAGCAAATAAAGCGAGTGAAAAAGCGTTAGATAAGTTAGACAGAGAGTAATCTCTGCCTAAAAAGAGTTCTTATAACTCTGATTCGTGTTTTGCTAAGTATTTTGCAACACCTTTGGCGTCTGCTTTCATACCTTCATCACCTTTTTGCCAACCTGCAGGACAAACTTCCCCAAATTCGTCAGTAAACTGTTGTGCGTCAATCATTCTTAACATTTCATCAACATTACGCCCAAGTGGTAAGTCGTTCACTACTGCATGACGAACAACACCTTTGTCATCAATCAAAAATGAACCGCGAAGTGCTACTGCATTGTTTAAAAGTACATCAAAATCACGAGCAATGTCTTTTGTTAAATCTGCAACTAATGGAAAGTTAATACGCCCAATTCCACCCTCTTCAACAGGAGTTTCTCTCCATGCAAAGTGAGAAAATTGGCTGTCAACTGAAACACCGACAACATTTACGCCACGCTTTTGAAACTCTTCGTATCTGTGAGAAAACGCGATGATTTCCGATGGGCAAACAAAAGTAAAGTCTAGTGGGTAAAAGAATACAACTGTACCTTTTTCACCGAAATTTTCACTTAATTTGAAGTCTTCAACGATTGAGCCATCAGCTAAAACTGCTGTAGCTGTAAAATCTGGAGCTGGATTTGTTACTAACATATATATGTCCTTGTGTTTAATTTTTATAAAGTGATTTTAGCTAACTTTTACTAATAAAAATCTATAAAATCTATACGTTATTTTGATTTAAACAAAATTTTATTATTCAAAGCTTTTTTCAGTGTACTTTCCATGCCGGTGGAAAATCTTTTTTTGCCGTTTTTTTCTCTACAAGCTTTATAAAGTCTATAATATTTTTTTTGATAGCATCTTTAATTGCTATTGTCTTTTGTAATTTCTCGGCTTCTGTACCTTCAAATGAACTTGGGTCTTCAAAACTCCAATGAATTCTGGTGCTCATTCCCGGAAATATTGGACATTTCTGGGCATTTGCTTCATCACATACGGTAATAATGTAGTTAAAAAGTTTACCCTCTTTGAGATATTCAAACAAAGAGTGTGAACTGTTTTTTGAAATATCAATGCCTTCTTCTTTTAAGGCTTCTATAGCCAAAGGATTTATTTTTTTTGGCTCAAACCCACCGCTTAAAATATTAAACTTGTCATTGGTATATTTCTTTAACAATGCTTCGGCTATTTGACTTCTTGCACTGTTATGAATACAAATAAAAAGTACCTTTATTTTTGTACGCATTTAACATAATTCCTTTTTAATAATCGGCAAAAGCTCTTTTTCCAACAAATCAAGCGTTTTTGCATACTCTGCTTCTTCTTTGCCGCTTGGGTCTTCAAACCCTACATGTAAAGTCTTTACCGCTTTTGGAAACATTGGACAGGTCTCTTTTGCTGCGTCACATACGGTGATGACTAAATCAAAAGGCGTATTTAACACTGTTTCTATAACTTTAGAATGATATTCATTGCGCCAGTAGCCATATTTTTCTAGCAACGCCTGTGCGTGAGGATTGACTTTTCCGCTTGCTTTTACTCCTGAACTTTGTGCATGCACACACTCACCGAGTTTTGCGTTGATGAGGGCTTCTGCCATAATAGAACGGCAACTGTTTCCTGTACATAGTATTAAAACTTCTTTTTTCTTACTCATATTTTACATTCTCCGTTTTGTGATGATTTTTTCAAGGGTGGCACTTCCATTTCCAAATGCTGTATCTCTCGCAGTGCTTCTGTACGAAATCTGTCAAGCGGTGAGCGAATAGAGTAATACGCCCAAGTACCTTTACGTTCAACTCTTAAAAATCCAGCTTCTTTGAGTATTTTAAGATGTCTTGAAAGACGTGATTGAATCATATCAAGTGATTCTTGCAAATCACAAACGCAGCACTCCCCGTTTGCATCTAAAAAGCGAAGCAAAAGAACACGTGTTTCATCATTGAGTGCAGAGATAGTTTTTAAAAATATTTCCATAGCATCCTCCATTTATAGAATTGTAGCAGAATAAAATATAAATATCAAGATATATTGATTTATGGATTTAATTTAGATATACTTTCATGTTTTTTGGAGTTTTGGTTGTAACTTTTCAGACACACAGCCGGCACTAAAGTACCGGTTCCAAAAAATTACGGAACCCATCCTTTAGGGTGGGCTGAGAGTGGCGTGAAAGTTGCAACAGCCGGTACTAAAGTACCGGTTCCAAGAAGTTACGGAACCCATCCTTTAGGGTGGGCTGAGAGTGGCAATTAAGTTGCAA